>Ga0209510_1000541_pt1 | contig 50976 bp, 63 predicted proteins | sample BiotimSIPDNA_FD_185749 | JGI IMG/M metagenome (GOLD analysis project Ga0209510, IMG submission 185749) | Anaerobic biogas reactor microbial communites from Washington, USA - Biogas_R1 time_0 SIP DNA (SPAdes) (version 2) | ecosystem: Engineered > Bioreactor > Anaerobic > Unclassified | place...
ATTCCTGCTCAAGTGAACTATCGTTCACAGTATCAACAGGCTTAAACGATTTATCGTTTCCTGACCTTCCATCAGTATTTCTACTTAAAATTCATTCTATTATTGAAATCTCGTCCATTATAATAATTTATATAAGTTTCATTTTAATTTTTGTAGTTTGTGCCAATTCATATCACCATGCTAAAGCATGGTATTTTTCTTGGCACTAGTAATAAACTTGTGAAGTGCGCCAGTAAATGGTGAGCACGGAATACCGCATAAACATGTAGTCAAGTGTTGCATACTGTTTTGAGCTTTTAATGCTGCAGCATGGTTAATTACTTCATTTAGTGCTGTAGTGTCTCCATCTTTAATTTCACTCACATACACCTTACACGACTTGTTTAAATCTAAGCAACGAATTAAATTGCATTTAACACCGTAGCTAGAACCATTCCAGAATGCAACAGCTTCATCACATGCTTTACACATTGCTGCATCTTTTACTTGATAGAAATCTTCGCCTGTTTTACCTTGCGATTCAGTCCACAAAGAAACAAACTTATCATAGCTACAACGTTTTTCTCTCGGTTTTTTAGTAGAACAGTAAACTGTTACATCTTCATAACCTTTTGACTTCAAATACTTTTGTGCAAGTTCATCAGCGCCATAACAGTCGCCAACAATGAATGAAGCATTCGAGTCCATGTAATTGTCAAGACACTTCTTCATGTCTTCATTTAAATGTTTTAGCTTTGAACTACCAGATACAAATACTATCATTTCTTTCTACTATACTGTCTATTAAAATATGAGCTGTATGTCGGACGTTCATCTATAGTCATTAGGTTTCCTCCAAATTTTCTTCATCATCTATGACTTCAGTTGTTTTCTTTTCTTCAAAAACATTATTAACGTTTTCAAAATAGTCCCATGCATACCAAAGTTGTTTTATTGGATCTAAGATGCTTCCGTCATTAAAATACTTAACTAACTTTTCTTCAAATTCGTAACAATCTTTTGGTTCAAATGTCTTAATCGCATCCCAACGGCGAGGAATATCTGCTTTGATGTATTCGCCACCGCCTTTTTTCTTCCATTCCTCACAGCTTTCATCGTATTTGGATAAATCCATGCCTTTAAAGAACTTAATCTTAATCCCGTCAGTTCCTATCATGCCAGGAAAACCATTACAACCATGTGCTTCACAGTTATGGGAAATATCAATTTCCATAAATGGCCAATTCATCATGTCTTTTGTCCACTTATCTGGCTTAACCTTAATATCTGAACCTGGTTTTATACGAGTAACAAAAATCTGATAAAACCTAGGTTGAATCTGTCCAATATTCATATCAGAGTTAACCCAGAAATAACCACCTATAAATTTTGAGTCTTTTTTCATAACTGCAGCATTAAGAACTTTACAAATATTTTGAAGAGATGTAAAATGCTTAAATTTTGTTACTTTAGGGATTTTAGTTTCAGTCATTATTCATTTTCCTTAATTTATTTTTAAAATGTTTTTCATAAGCAAGACGAGATTTAAGAACAACGTTTTGCTCGTGGAGTTTCTATAGACGTGTAAACTGTTCAATCATTTCTTCTTTCCTTTTTCATCGCTAGCTTCACGAATTTCTTTTCTAATACGTGCTAATGTTTTCTTAACTGCATCTTCGAATTAATCAAGAGTAATGGCTTTCTGCATTTCAAACTTTATCTTATTTCGCTTCATCTACTTCTTGAAACATTCACATTCACATGTCATTTATTTCTTGCTGACAAACAAAGCACAGCCGAACAAAATCAGAACTATTCCGATATAGAAAATGAATACCCAAAGTTCCGATGTGCAGCAAGACCAAGTAAATGGACCTGCGATGACTGGCCATGACGCGAAAGAACCTACACCGCAGAAATGTAAGATAATTGCGACAATAGTCCATATTTCAATAATGCACATAATTATTCTCAGTAATGATTTGATTTGTATTTTCTTCAATATACTGTGGAAATAAACTCATAGATTATGCAACATTAATAACTACTACTGAGCCATCATCACTATTTGGATCAGCGTAATCAAACATACCTAAAACTTCACCAACGTTTCCACCTTGGTCAATTGTTTGTAATTTACAATCACCATAACCACGTTCAAAATAACTATCTAATTTTTCTTTAAGTTCTGCTACTGTCATATTTCTTAATTTATTGCTTCTAACTCTTCTTTTTCTACAAACATTTTCATAATTTTTTCAGGAATGCTAAGTGATGGACGTCCATTTTCATCGAAACGAACTAGTACAGAAAGTATTTGACCATTTGGCAACTTAACAAATGATATAGCTGGAAATTCAACATTGATAACTTCGTCTGTTCCTGGCTTAGCATATTCACGCTTTATAGGTTCTGGAAGTTTTATTACAACCATAGCTTTTTCATGACCTTTTGCTTCTTCTGCAAATCTGTCCCATGTTACAATACTTTCATTACATCGCTTTATAGCTAAATCTTTATCTAATAACATAATCCCAAGTAAATCCTTTTGTTTTTTCGTTTGTTTTTTATTTGTTTAATGATATTCTTGAAAACGATTGAATTTACAATGTAATCATCAAGACACTTTTTCATGTCTTCTGTCAACTTTTTGAGCTTAGAACTACCTGAAATAAAAACAATCATTTCTTTCTACTATCCTGTCTATTAAATTGTGCGCTATATATCGGACGATCGTCTAACCAAACTTCAAATGGAATCAATCCGTCTCTATCAACTGACTCTCGCCATTCATCAAAAATTTTGATTTTGTCGACTGTGATAGGTCCATACTTAGCAATTTCTTCTTGCTGCCATTTTACGTGTTGTTCAATAAGATTATTCCAGAAATCATTATCATTAGCTTTAAGTTCTTGAAAACTATTGAATTTAAATTCTGGAGTCCAATCACGCTTATCCCAGTCGTAATCTTTGAAAGTATTTGTATCGGGATAATAAATGAAGTAAGGCGGATAGTAACTTTCAATGCTTTCAAAAGCATAAAACTTTCTACCATCATTCTTATCAGTGTGTTCAGTCACATACACATCTTGATAGAAATGTCCTTTGAATGAGTTGAAAAACGCTAACACATTCGTAGGATTAACTTCTTTTTCATCAAACATGTTAAGATAAATTGGCCAGTCACGACTATCGCTTTGTGTTATCATAATTGCTTCATCGATTATATCGATTTTCTTTTCTGCTGGTTTATTATCACTAGGCACAGTTGTTACATTCTGTGCGTCTTCACAATGCTTTTCTAAATTTGCTAAAATAACGCTCATGATTATTCTCCTACTAAGTGTGGATCTAGTTTGTTACTTAACGCATGACGCAATGAGTTCAATACACAAATATTAGGATAGAGACATGCATTCTCTTTACGAGTTTCAATAATGCGTTTCGAGCCAAACCACTCCGTAATGAAGCGCACTACTGCCTGGCTACGAGATTTACCTGCGTTACAATGAATGTAAAAATCACAATCATAATGTGTTGCAATAAAATCTACAAGCTTATTAGCTTGCTCATCAGTAATACATGTTGCAATGAAATGACCACAATCCAGTGTAGGTTCTGTTATATCATCAAAATCAACATTGAACACATTTTTAGCATCACTGAAGTAATGTTCATCTATACTGCCATCATAGCCTTGAGACTTCCAATGTTGTTTCACTGGCTCTGTACAACAAATGCTAATAATTGCAACATTCTTTGGAAGAGTTTCATCATTCCAACCTAAACGTTGCATCTCTTTAGCAAAATCAAAACGACTATAACAATAAACTTTCATGATTAAAGTATAATAAAAATTTTGTTAAATGTTTATGATAAAATCTTCATGTTCAGCTCGTACTTTTGTTCGTACAATTTTTTCGCCTGTATAATCAAGAATATCACAATATGGCGTATATTCATCTGGATAACCAAATGGATTACAACGAAGATGAATTATATTTCCTTTCGAATTTACATATTCTGCCATACGCTTTCCATGTGTATGTCCACAAATCCAGTAAGTATCATTTTCCATTTCGTCAAGATACTTTTTAGCATCAAAATAAAAAACGTAATTCCAAGGATCGTTTATAAAATCATACGAAACACCAAGTTGATATGGCATAAAATGTGTAACCATAACTTTTGGTTTCTGCTTAACGATATCCATCATCATCTTATCATAATGATTCCAAATTGCCCCTGGAGCTTGACGAAAATAACGCCAACACTTTCCATCATACCATTTACGTTTCCAATTAGTAAACGGATCAAGTACATAACTTGGCACTTCACATTTGAAGTCACACATTCCCATGCAACCACCAATGCCATTTACAATATTCCCTTCAAGAAAATGAACATTTGGAATTGCATCGCAAATCTCTTTCATTTTTGCCATTTTCTGTTCAGTAGAAGTAAACTGCAAATTAGACTTGGAATCAGTAGCACCTCTGCATGTCAAATCATGATTACCCAATACAAGATACACTTCTTTGTATTTCTTAGCAATCCATGGAATAAAACGAGAAAAACGCAAATAGTCATTAGAATAATCACCACCAAGAATAATTGCGTCAGCTTCTGGCAAAAAGTGAGTATTCCAAATATGTTCCATAGTGTCAACAGTGACATCTTCTGTAGGATCTGCTGTTTTTAAACGAGCAGGTTTTACTGCATATCTTTCGTAAAACTCTAAATGTAAATCTGAAATAATAAAGTAAGTCATGTTATTCCTTAGGAAGAATATAATCTGCCGGATGCAATAATGCTGGATCAGGATTTTCGATTTTCTTCAAAAGTTCTTCAAGCATTACGTAGTCACCACCAAGATTTGTTTTAGCGAGAGTTGTCCACTTGAATGGCGATGAACTCTCACCATTTTTGTCAATGTTATAATGCTTCAGAATTGCTTCTGCTGTGTAAATACAACCTTTGATAAACCATGCATAAGCTTCTTTAGAAATTTCGCCTCTAAATGCTCTACATCCTGGACATGTGCAGTCTATACTCATCTTTCTTCCTGTCTAATATGTATTCTTTGAAAAAAGTTCAAAGAAGCAGATGCAGACGACTGCAACTACTTCTGCTGATTAATGCAATATGGTCTTTAACGACTTCATACTAAATTGAATAGAACGGATTCTTTACTTTGAAAGAAACATTGTAGTCGTCTTTCAAACGAGCAACGAAACCTTCTCTCTTATGACGCAAGTTGAAACCAAACTCTGTGTTCTTGTCAGATTGAGCCAACAGTTCTTGAGCAGTGTCAGGAAGTGTGTAGTTGTCATCAATCACTGGAACAAATTTCAATCCCCATTGTTGTGCAAACAACTTAGAATCTTCGTAATCGAGTTTAACCCACTCGAATTTTCTTTTATTTCTATCTTGAATATCTATGTAGTATTCTTTGCGATAAAACTCAAAGAAGATTACATCAGTTTCAGGCAATTTGTAGATGTTTCCTTGAATGCCAGGACCGACATGTTCACCACGGCACCACCATTCGCCAGGAATCTTCTTAATCTTTTCATCAAGACAAAGACGTTCTACTGTTGCCCAGAAGTTCTTTCCAGTTCCATTCTTAGAAAGACGACGTGTTCTAGAACATACGCCAATTTCTTTTACTTCTTTCTTTCTGAATAAACCAAAGAGTGTAGGCGTCATTACATTTTCAGAGAAGATAGAAATGTTTTGACCTTCAAGCTTTTCTGTCAAAACCCAAGTCTTATTTCCATACTTTGCTTTCATCGTTGTAAAGAGCTTTTGAACATTTTCTTCGTCAGACTTGCCTGGGAAAGATGCGTCCCATGTTTCAGAAACTTTCTTTAACTTTCTCCAGTCACGGAACCATTTGTAACGCATCAATTTGCGAACAAACCAGTTGTCATTTTCTGCTGCAGTGTTCAAACCTGCTTCTTCTTCATCTTGAACAATTTCTTTAATTCCGAAGTATTCTGTGTAGTCTTTACCTTTCGTAGCATCTGTAATTTTGACGTCAGAAAGGCTAAACAAAATACCTTGAGAAATTACACCGAACTTAGAAAGCTTCATACTCTTAATCTTGAACTTCTTATCACGAAGGAATTCAAAGTAAGGATACTTGGATGCAGCTTTCAAACGTTCAATTGCTGCATTTGCTTCTTCAACTGTAGTTTCAATACCTTTAAAGTACGAACCATCTTTAATAGCTTCGTATGTTGCTTTTTGGTCAGGTGTAAAACCGTCTGGTAACACAGAATCAACTTCAACGTAAAGTGCTAAGTCACCTGGTTGAAATTCTTGCTTCTTAACTACAACTGTGTAGTCCATCACATGAGCAAGTTCGATTTTGTCTGCTCCCTCAATAGGAGAGATACTATCAATTTTTACAATGTATGCTAATGGTTTTCCGTACATTTATTCTTCTCCATAAGTGAACACGTATTCACCTCTTAAATTAACTGCCACGTCAAGAAATTTCAAACCAACTATTCTTGCAGGCATTCTTTGATTTTCTTTACAAGCAATCTTCGCGTAATGCTTCCACTTAACACCAGAATCATACTATGCCAACTGAGTAGGGTTTATGATTGCTGCATGTAGCTTATTTCCGTGATAGCTTTCAATTTCAGGTTCATCAACTAAGTCATCGACTAATGTGACTACAACTGGATTATTTGCACTAGCTCCTGCAAGTCTCAACAACAATTCAGAAACAGTACCAACATATTCTTGAAAACAAGCAATCTTGGAAATGCCAAATTCTTGCATCATTCCAGGATGAAGTGCTCTTTCTTTATCTTCCTTATGCAACCAACCTGCTTCAATCGCTTTATCGACTGAAAATTCTTTTGTAAACACTCGACATTCACAACCGATATTCAACGGATCAATACCAAACTTTACGAGAATTCTATTGATGATGTTGATGTCAATCTCATCATTTGTCTTCCATCCCCAAGTGTTGAAGACAATACCAAGAAGACCTTCTTTGCGCTTTTCATCAATAAGTCGCTTGATTTTTTCACAGTTTTCTTCGATTAAATTGCAATTCTGCAAATCATCAATGATAGTATTTTCGATGTCTAAGCAAATGATGTGTTTCATAGTGATAGTATAATAAAATTGGTTGTCAATGTTAACAAACAATTAAAAAAATTACCAACTTTCTTCGTAAAGTAGACAATCAGAGTACTCATGTTCATCTAACCACTTTTGGAACTTATCAATGTAGTATTTGACACCTTCAAAGTAGTAATAGTCGTACTCGGTACTACCATAAAAGAACCTGCTCATACCAGGAAGCAACTGTTCAGCTGTATTTGCCATTTCATCAGTTGGTTTCCATTCTTCAATCCACTTCATTTCACCTTCAGAACGCCAACCATTTTCGCCCCAATCATCAGGACAAATGTCGTGATATTCTCTAAAGTTTTCAGTAACTTTACGCATTCTACGAACTAATTCTTCAATATCTGCACGAGATAGTAAAGCTTGACCATTTTCAAGAACTTTGCCATAATCTTCCGTTTCATGCGTTAGTAATTCTGGATGTCTCATTTCAACAAACTTACTCATCCAGTTCTTTTTACGCATATACAATTCTTCGATATTATCATTGTAGTCAATACGAAGATCTTTTTGCAAATCATGGTATTCTACACTTGCATTATTGTATTCTAACGCTTCTACGTTAGTCATAAAATCTGTAAGTTCAGCTCTTTGTGCATCATCGAAATTGATGTCGTACTCTTGATTGTTTTCGTTTGCAGCTGCTTCTTTCTCAGTTTCTGCTTCGTACCATTCATGCCACTTATTACATGCAGCTTCGTATGGTTCTTTATACTTTTTGTGCATTTCATTAGAAATAGCATCGTATTTACGAACCGCAGCTTGATACTTACGATACTTATCTTTATCCTTGATAGTGTAGAAATAGATGTCAAGACCCATATTACTTTTCCGCTAGAAGTTCTTCAACAAGTTTAGACATTTCAAAATCTTTTTCTTCAACAACATAAGTAAAGTCATCAACAACGTCGAGTAAAGCAAGTCTAATTGCTTTCTTAATTTCATCAATAGGACGAATTACAAGAAATTCATTCTTAAATTTTTCGCTCCACCAGAAAACATCTGCTTGATTAAAACTGATAGTGTAATTCTTATTTGATGCTGGATACACAGTCATCTTTTCTTTCAAACATCTGCGAATGTTTACTGGCAATTCTTCAGAAAGCTGCTTATACAACTTGATGAATTCATTGAAACGAGCTTCATTACGCTTATCAGCAAGCGTCAAAAATCTGAGAATATTTTTCATTCTTCATCATCCTTTATTCGTCTATCGGCTTTATCAAAAGCCTTTTGTTTTTAATTTGAGTACGCTTTCTTCACACTCACGAATAGCCTCAATAAATGCGTTAAAGTTATTTGAGATATTGTCGCGAATTATACGACCTCCACGAGACCAATTATCTGCATTCTCATTGACGTAAATGCTAGGATAATTGCAGTCATCTTCTACTGCAATGTAAACGTATGGCATCAATGAGTCTTTGTGATAGAATATCAAAGAACTTGTTCCATACTTAACTGAGTATGAGCATTCATACTTTTCAATGTATTTCTTGAACGACTTTAAAAGTCTAGGCATATTTTCAATTGTATGTTCTGTAATTATCATAATGATAATATAATAAAAACCAAGCTGTTTGTAAACAACTTGGTTGAAAACGTATTTTTAACAATTTAATCTAACTTTAGTGATGCATTAGCACTATAAATGTGTTCATCCCAATGTGGCAATACACTTTCACTAAACCAATTTTCATTAGAGCAACGATCCAATTGGATTGATGTTATAGTTAGGAAGTGCAGGACTTGGCACATAGCAAGGAATGCGAATAATGTCAGTCTTGAACTTGTTCTTCACATACATCTTCTTAATCTTATCGTAGTTTTGTCCCTTAACGCCCTTGCGAATGAGTTCATTGACTTCATGGTATGTGAAACCAAGCTTTTCTTCATCCGACTTAGACTGAAGTCCATCAACTGGTGTCTTATGAATAAGTTCAGTAGGAACCTTCAACTCAAGCGAAAGATAATCACCTATTGCAACGATTTCTTCTGTAGTAAGCATCGAAAGAGGTGCAAACGAACCAGCAGAATCACCGTACAATGTTGCGTAACCTACAGTATCTTCAGAAAGATTGCAAGTATTTGCAACAAGCGCATCAAACATCGGAGACAAAGCATACAGTGTTGTCATACGAAGACGTGCAGGTGTATTGATCTTTGTATCTTTGCAGGCATTACCAACTTGCTGTGCAATTTCTTCCATAATGCCTTTGAAAGGTACTTCGATATTGATAGTGTAATGTTCAATACCAAGCGATTCTACAACCTTCAAACTATCCTTAATATCCTTCTGCTTACCATTTGGCATCAAGATACCAATGACGTTTTCTTTACCGAGTGCTTTAACACAAAGCATTGCAGTAACTGTGGAATCCTTACCACCAGAAATACCAATGATAGCCTTCTTCTTATTCAAATTGTTGAAGTAAGTTTTAATCCACTGAATGCAGTTATTTGCCTGCGATTCAATATCTGTATAATCGATCATTTTTATTCTCCAATAACGTCGATCTGTTGCATTTTCAAGCACTTAATTGTAGCTGCCTGTCCTTCATCATCAAGATCTTCAATGCAGTTAACATCGACTGTAATCTTCTTATTTGGGAAAATTGCACGAAGAATAATAGCATTTGCAAGAACACAAATCGAGCTTACAAATCCACAAATTTCAATTTCAGAAATTTCGAAGACTTTCAAATATTCTTCCCAGTCCTTCTTTCCGAAAGTATACTTGTCTACTGCAAAGAAATGATGTTCACCATTCATATTCTTTTCTTCCATTACAGCAAGAACAGTAGGTTCAATTTCCCAACCGTCAGAAAGCTTAATGCAGTGAGGAACTGGCAACTTCTGTCCTTCTAGCGATTCTTCATATACAACTGCATTGCTTTCAAGTGGCCAATTTGTCTTAACCTGAAGTTCATTGAAGTGAGTATCATGAGTTGCAATCACGATACCATCATGTTCCTTAATCTTCTTGACGATATTAGGAAGCTTCTTTACTGCACGAGGATTAGCAAGTGCTCCTGTGAGGAAGTCCTTTTGAACGTCAATCACAAATAATGCTTTGTTTGACATAATAATCTCCATTTAAAATTAAATTATAATAAATTACTTGATAACTACAAGTCCACCTTTCCATTGGTCAAGCGGAATGTAATCGAATACGTGCTTCACATAGACGACGTAAGCAAGCGATTCACACATATTCTTGTCAGGACAATCGCTCAACTTAACTACATCTCTTCCATTGACCTTGACAACCTTCATAACCATCGAAAGCGGCTTGATACCAAGTGTATCAGTTACGAGATTTGCCATGAAGTATGTACCGATACCAAAGCTAATCTTGATACGACCGTTGAAATGCTGTGCAATCTTGATAGCCTTATCAACATCAAGAGAATCAGACCAGCATCCTGTCTTTGTAGTAGGATCGATGCCAAGTGCATTATAGTGCGCAATCAACATTTCACCCCAGACAATCGGATCACCGCTATCATGACGGCATCCGTCAAACAGCTTAGCGTAGAATTTATCAAAATCACGCAAGAATGGAATGAAACCAAAGTTATCAGAAAGCGCAATACCGAGATCACCACGATATTCTTGTGTCCACGCATCGAACATAGCCTTCTGAGATTGACGAATAGGAACATCGTCTAGTCCTTGGAACAATGCATACATTTCATGTGCAAACGTTCCAATTGCCTTTACACCATACTTGATAGCAAAATAAAGGTTAGACGTTCCAACAAAACATTTACAATTTTTTGCAAGATAACCAACTGCATAATCCTGCCATGCAAAAGAATGACGTCTTCTTGCACCGAAGTCAGCAAAACCGAACTTCAAACCAGAATCAATCGCAATATTAAACTTATCTACTGCTTCTTTCAAGTTTTGCTTTGCCTTGTCCATGTCAAATTCAAACTGACGAAGGTAAAGTTCCTGAATGATTTCCATCACATAAATTTCAAACCAAGTTACCTTGAGCTGTGGACCTTCTACTTCAATTTCAAGGTCATCGCCACGTCTGGTAATCTTGATGTACTTACGCTTCAAGCGTAAGTCTTCAAGCCAATCGACGTAATCTGGCTTGATGTAATAAATCTTAGACAACGCTTCAAGTTCAAAAGGCTGCCAGCGAAGTGTACACAAGTGGTCAACTTCACGATTAACTGCATCGACCAAATAGCCAAGATGCACATCCTTAGAACGTAGCTTCCACTTCCACTTTGCCCATTCGTTTGGACGCTTATGAAGCAAGCATTGAGTCATAGACACTTTATAGATGTCAGTGTCACTTAAGTAATTGATGATATACTTTTCTTCATCAACTACAGAATGATAATACTTTAATTGTTCAATTTCTTTTTGAGAAAGTTCCATTTTTTAATCCTTTGTCTTTAACCAATCTTTAATAATCTGTTCATGATGAAATGCTAATTTTGGCAAGTCGTCAATATTAAACCAGCATGCTTCTGTTGCGTCATCTGCTCCACACGCAGTTTTTGCGTATTTCGCTGGAATTCTTACTGCAAAAGCTGTGTCTACTACGCGCAAACGCGGATCGAACAAATGACTATACGTCTTAATTTGTGTAAATTTTTCAGCAGGAATATAGAGTTGTGTTTCTTCGTTTAATTCTCGTTGCGCAGCATGTTCAAGATCTATGTCCGCTTTAACAGTTACACCAGTTTCTTTATCTGTCATGTCAACTGCGTCGAAAAAACCGCCGGGTAAAGCAAAATATCCCTGATATGGAGGCTTTTTGCGCCTGATAAGTAACACTTTATTGTCGTGATATGCAAGAATATCTACTGTATTAGCGAACTTACCCCAACCACGTGCCTTGTAGTCTTCTACAAACTTCTTTTCAATGTCAGCATAATTAGCCGGATTTTGTTCATACAAAGTGTTGTTCTTAATGAACTTAAACACTGGACGACTAATATGTTCCTGAACATCCTTGTAATGACATTCCGGATTCTTTCTCAGAATATCACGAACTGCAGAGCTAGAAATAGACTTTGTATCGTTCATTTTAAGTACACTGCAGTAATTTGCAATCTTATCTGAATTGAAAATTACATCAGTAATTTCTTGAGCTGCATCATCGCCAACTGCTCTTGTAGCAACAATGAAATTATAAGATGCCAAAATTCTTGCAGAATACTTCCACTGTCCCTTAATGAGACTATGCATTTCATCAAAACCCATTACAATAGTAATGTCTTCTGGCTTAATACCTTTGAAATACTCTTGATGCAAGAAATCCCACATACGTTGATTCTGATTAAACAAATCTGCAGTAATCTTCTTCGCAGTTAGCATTTCTTTGACCATTGCCATACGCTGTTCAATAGGTGCATGGTCACGTTTTTCATCATTCTGAGTAACACAAACGAAGAGTTTATCATCTTTCTGCATTATATCTTTCTGCAATTTCTTGAGAATTACTTCGTGAGCCTTAGTTACTGGGTCAAACCAGCTACCGAAAATGTAAATCATTATGCTACTCCTGGAGTATCACCAATAGTATAAGTGATACATTTCTGATTGTTTTCTCTGTCAAATTCAACTTCATACGCAGCAACACGTAGATTATACATGTCTGTAGTATTGCTACTTACTTTTACGATTTTAATACGTGGTACACACATTATGGTTTTACTGTCCTGTAAAGTGCTTTTCGAATTTTCGAGTTTTCTTTTCCATTAGTATAATAAAGCATTACGGCAGTGTACAATTCTTTTTTACAGCTTGACTTACAAAGTGCTTCATAAGCCTCTTTTCGAACTGGATAATCTGCTCGCAATTGCTGACCGTAGTTAACAACTTCTGTCATATTCATGAAGAATTTTTCAGAAATTTGATTTGCAACTTCCTTCATGTCAGTCAATTCTTCTGGAATATTCTTAATGAAGTCTTCTGCATATTGCTCTGCAATATCATACAAAGATTCTGCATTTTCCCAATCGAAATTCTCCCAAATTACTGCAGGAGAAAGATAATGGAAGATACGTTGAAGTGCCAAAAATTCATCACCTTTAATTTTAACTTTGAAACCATTGTCGAACGTAACCACAACACCTTCTTTAGTGTTAGGAAGTTTCTTTGCATACGTCACAACTTCTAAGAATTTAGAAAATTCAAGAACTTCTGCATGATTGATTTTCAATTCGAATGCAGTATGAACAATATCTGTAAAAGGTTTTTCCTTCATAGTGGTATTATCGTTGATACCAAGCAAGACTAAACCTTCAAAATCATACTGAATTGGATGAACATCTTCATCATAAATGATTTCGAACATATATGTGCAGTTTTTATCTAACTTTGTAACATCGATATTATCAGCTGCCCAATTATTTGCCCATAATGCTTGTTCAGACTCAAATGAACCAGCAGTTTTGATTAACCACTTTTTACCAGTCCAGAACATGATGCCCAATGAACCATCAAGCTTATCCATGACTCTAAAGCTTTGAGTAGAAATATCTCGAAGTAAATTATCATATCCTTGATGTGCAATAACATCATGAGCAAGCGTAGTCAAATTGCTTTGATCGTCGACTAATTCACCGAAATTAAAGAATTTTTCGAAAGGATATGCAAGAACTTTTCCAGTATCTTTATCGAATACAATTCCTCGAGCATATAAAGTAACTGGATCCCAATCACCACTATAAATTGTATTCGCAGTATACTTAAATCCAACTAAATTATTAAAGTCATGTCTCAAGAGTCTACCTTCTTCGGCAGCCTTGATAAATTCTTCCAAGGTTGGTAACATTGGTAACCTTTTGTTAAAGTTTTTATGTGTTTTAATAAATTATAATAAAAAACTCATGTATTGTTCATACATGAGTAAAAATTAGTTTATTTTTCTTATCTGACGATAAAATAAAAATAAAAATTTTGAACTGAGAAAGTTGAAGTTTTACTTACTTAAAAGATTTAAGTAAACCAATGTGCTTATCAAGTTCAGAAATCATTTCATCAAACAAAGCTGCAATTCCACGATCATCTTTGAAGAAATTACCTAGCTTGTCTGCTTCTTCACGATATTCACAAAGCTTTCTAATAGCGAAATCATTGTTGAAAATCATGTCTGTAATGTTAACCTGACGATTGGTAATCTTGAAACGAACATCTTTTGCTAATGCACGTTCTACCAAGTCATCTGCGAAATTACGAAGTAGTTCATAAACTTCTTCATACTGAGTATGCTGGAAACCTTTTTCGCAGGTCCAGTGGAAGATGTTAACTTTTGTAGAAAAAGATAGTGTGTCAACTGCAAAATCAAAAAGCCTAGTATAGTCGCTCTGCTTAGTGCTTTGCAAATATGACATAAAATCTGTAGGAACCTGTTCAGCAGGTGGTGTAATTGTAGCAACAATAGTAGTAGCGTCCATTTTAGTCCTCAGTTGTAATAAGATTTAGTTTTTCGATAACTTCTTTAGCAGAATTATTGAATTTAATCGCTTGACCACCAGCTTGAATGAATTTTTCTACGTTTTTGCCGTAATCATCGATCAAAAGTGCAGTTTCTTCTGCAAATTGAAGCTTATCTGTGTTTTTATCGACAAAGTAAATACACATTGGGTTGATATTTACGTGAGATTCAAGCCACTGTTGTTTACCAACTTTTCCTTCTCTAAAGCCAATGGAAGACAAAATACAGAGATTGATACGTCTTTCCATGCAGTACTTATAAAGCCATGCATATAGACGCTGACCTTCTCTAATCCATTGCAAATTAGCCCAGAATTCACTACCCAAGCTCTTTAGCATGTCCCAGTTAATAGTATTCTTTGTAGGATTATAGATTAGCTTATCTACTACTGCAGACTTAAAGTCGCATAGTACGCCATCCATATCCAAGTATATATTCTTAATCATAAACTAACCTTTTAGTATATTTATAAGTGGTCGCTGCTTTTAAACTCAACAGAAGTAAATTCATGACGCAAAGCTGCTTCATCGACTGTTGCACCAATAATATTTCCTTGTTCGCGTAAATAAAATGGTACGTATTTGTTTCTAAGTCTGTGTAAGTCATACACGTGCGCAAGATGATAATATCTTACTGCATCAATGGCGCCTGGTACTAGTTTATTGAGAGTTTCTTCTGACAAAATATGAGCAGCATCATCTTCCAATAATGAATAGTTTGCAGTTAGCTCATTCACTAACTTTTCACGTTCACTAATTGTCAAATGATGCAAATTTAAGCCAGCAATGACGTTTTCAAGTCTAACTGACTTACCTTTCTTTGTGAAACGTTCGTAAGGTCCAATACAGAAAATGAACGGATTTTTGTCTACAAATTTATCTTTATGAATTGCTTCATAGTAAAACGTGTAGAAATACCCGTTGTTAAAAATTGAAACAGGTTCAAAACTTCTACTGTGAAATTGACTTCTATAATCTTCAATCATAAGTTGGCCTGTTCAAGTTGTTTCATTTTTACGTATTCACGAATGCTTAAATGTCTGAAACAATATTTCAAACATCTACGTAGCTTAATTAAGCAAAGGTGACACAAATGGTGTTCTTTAGCAGTTAAACGAACCTTATTTGACTTTTTGTTAGAACCACCTTCCGATCTTGGAATTATGTGATGCATTTCATAGTAGCCATCAGGATATTCACGTTTAACAGCATTGTTCACAATTCGCCAATAAATTGCAGAATAATTCAAGCGTACCTACTTGAAAATGTTTAACTTCGCAACCTTCTTTTTCTTTCTACGTTTTGGCCAAAGTAAATTACCGAAACCAGTAGCTTTCTTTCCGATTTTGCCAAATCTAGAATTCATTCCCATATAGCAAGGAACAACAGCTTTGCCATCTCCGCCATAAGGAATACCCTGATCAACACCTACAGGAGCACCAACTCCCATGCCAAAATCTTCATCTAATTGTAATACTTCACTTAATAACATTATAACGATTTATCCCTCCAAGAAGATGTCATAAAATCATGATAAGTCTTTGAATGTACAGTTCCAGCAGCATCCTTGTATTGTATTTCATTTGCTAGAATCTTTGTAATTGTAACTTTTACTGGGCAGCATGCTTTGCCTGTGCCTGTATAATATTTACCACCAACAATAGGTACGAAACCATACTTTTCCAATGACTTTGGTGTGCAATTTGGACAAGGTGGTTTTGGAGGTGGAAAAGGTCTAGACGGAGGTAATTGATGATTATAGCCGTCATACCAATCACCTGGAGGAGGTGGAGGTGGAAATGGCGGATGAGGTGGCATGTGCTTAGCAGCTTTCATGCGCTTAGCAGCTTTCAAACCTGCAACAAATGCATTAAATTCTTTGTCAAAATCTTTTTGTTCGTCCGCCATATTACTGCACCTTATCTAAAACGTTAATAATTTTACGCATAATATGTTGCTTTACCATGATAGATTCAGTTATGTTCAAAGCATGAATTAATGGTACAACATTTTCTTTTAAGAATTTTGACAGATTTGTAAGCTTTTTTTGTGCAGATTTATCTAAAGCTTCGATAACTTCACATCTTTCGTTAATTAAACCTTGTCTAAATGCATAAGTGTGTCTATACAGTTCTGATAACTGTTTTAGACACATATATGATAAAATTCTTGCTTGCGTGTTAGATTCTACTGCAGAAGTAATAACTGCATTAGTAACAGCAAGTTTTGTATTGTATTTTGCAGCTTCTGTCAAAATAGAGTTAGCTTCAGCAGCAGTTACTCCAAATAATGCTGCGTTTCTTGTTTTACGCAACATTAGTAATGGATTCGATTCAGTTAACGCATTGTATAACTTTGTACCGTATTGTTCTAACTCTGTCATGTATTATATTTATACTATTTCGTCAACATAATAGAATCAATACGATCGTAAGGTTTGCCTTCTCGAACTGGTTTTGGAACCTGTTTAATCCACTCAATTGGCCATTCCGAGTAATCAAGAGGCTTCTCATAAGTAGCCCATGTATCAACGGACTGTTCAAGGATTTTTGACCACGATGGATCGTTCTTTAAAGCATTTAAATCTAACATTACTTATACCTATACTTGATTCTGCCTTTCGTCATATCATAAATTGATATACCGACTAGTACTTTATCATCAGGCAAAACACGTATAAACCTATTTTTGTTTCTGCGCATTTTACCTGCGACTGTACACATAACAGTTTGGCCATTTGCTAAGCGAACACGGAATTTCGCATTAGCAAAGGCTTCTTCTACAACCCCTTCTACATCAACTTCTGTTTCTGTCTTAGACATTCGTTCTTAAATCCTCTTCACTAGTAACTTCAAAGTCATTAGCGTGAGCCGCGAGTGTTTCGTTGATATCGATAGGTGGCATAGCTCTGTTTTGTGCAGCAATCATATCGTACTGCTTTTGTTCAAACAAACGCTGTTTCATATCAGCTTCAGCTTTCTTATCAAATTCTCTGTCGCAATTTTCCATAACTGCGCCAAGATTGTTCATAAAGCTATCTGCTATTACTTCTTCATAGTTAGCAGGCTGTCTTTGAGGTTGCTGATAACTTTCGTTATAACCCCAAGGCTGCTGATAAGCCTGTGGAGGAGGTGGCGTAGGCGGCGCATATTGTGGCTGTCTTTGCGGAGCAACAAGATTACCGCCGTTAATCATTACTGATAAACTTTGTGTAACAGCCTGTTCAATAATCTGCAAGCCATACAAGCCATATTGTGCGCAACAAACATCAATCTTATCATACAATGCTTGCTTTGCCTGTTCAATTCTACTGTTTGCAGAGTTAATCAAATTTGTAGCAGTAGCTTTTGGCGGTGGAGGTGGAGGCGCAGGTCTACGAGAGTTTGTAATTGGTAAACTTGGCTGTTTTCTACCACCACAGTTCAAATAATCATAAAAATCAGACATAATACCCTTCGAAATATGTTTTTTATTTATGGTAGTGTCAAAACTTTAATTTTGTCCACAATATTCATCTTTTTGGCTTCCTGAGCTGAAATATACGTATCAGAAGCCAACAATGCCTTAATTTCTGCCTTAGTTTTGCCTGTTGCTTCAGCAGTCAAATTAAGCACATTTGTATTGAAAATTTCAAGTTCTTTCTTGAACAATTCCAAATCGTCTACTTTGAGTTCAGCATCCAAACCAAAATATCTGCTCTGATGGAACATCAAACGAGAAGATGGATATGCATAACGATAACCCTTTGAACCAACAGTAAAGATCGTTGCAGCAGCAGAATAACATGCACCAACGTTAATTGTATAAACGATGTGTCCTGCTGCCTTTAATGCGTTCATGGAATCAATAATAGACAAACATGTTATGCAATTACCACCAATGGAATTCAAGAAAATATAAACAGGTTTCTTCGAACCGTCATTCCAGTAGTTAAGTTGACGAATAGCTTCAGTACTGTCAATATCACCAATTTCACCAAGAATCCAGATAGCACGTTGACCTACGAAGAAGTTATCCATGAAAATGTTCAATGCATCTGCAACAAACATTGGATTACTGCTATCGGCAGGTTGTACTTTTGGCTGTTCAGGTTCTGCAACCTTTTTTTCTTTTTCAGGCTTTGCAGGAACTTCAGCAGGTTTTGTTTCTGTAGTTTCTGGTTTAACTTCAGGATTTTCAGTTTTCTTTTTTCTAGCAATGCGATTTGAAAATGTTGACATAAGTCTCTCCAATTGAATTCATTCTAAAATATATATTACGTGTTTTTCGGGCCCCGATGAGTTTGTGCTCGATGGTACTATCGACGATTGGTTTAATCTCATTTGACAAAATGAATGGACTACCAAACTTGAACGCTGCATAAACTCCGAGCGAACATCATTTTAGGGTACTTTATCGAATCAACGTTATTATATGTGAATTTTACAAATGAGTCAGCAACTGCTGTACAAATGCAAGATTGACAGTTTGTATTGAAATACTTATTTCCGTACGACAAAATCAACTACTTTATGCTCTGCTACTTTCTTCATTAAAACCATCCTTGTTCAAAAACTTGTAAAGCTTAATAATTTCCTTATGCTTCCATTCGTTAACTTTCGCTTTTTCAACGTCTGACAAATTAGCATAATCTTTCCAAGCCGCCGCTGCATATTCATCAAAATGTGTATCTAAATCTTCAATAACTTTACACGCAATATAACGCGTAAAGTCTTTAGGAGTTAACTCCTGATTTTGCACTGTTAATTTCATATTTTACTACTATCTCCGTAATGTCATTTAGTAAATCTTGATTGTTTTTATATTGTTCTGGCAATATAGCACAAGCTTTCAGCTGCCAGTCAGTCAGATCTTTTGCAGCTGTATTTACATTATTCTGTATCTTCGCAGTAATATTTGCAAATTCTTTTAGTTTTTCCAAACCATCTTTTTGTGTTAACAATTTTGCAACATCTTTTTCTCTTCTGAAAAGTGGTTGCATCTTAATTGGTTTTTTCTTGTGCATAATTATCCAAAAAATAAAAATCGATATATTTAAAATAATTAAATATATCGAAAGTGTAAACAACTTGTATTACAATGTATTACGATTTAGTCTTTTTGGTACGACGTTTCAGGATTTACTTCTGTTTTCGCAACCCTTGTAGTTAAAGTTAACCAGTTTTTATGATCATCTATTTGTTCAGCTTCAACAGGAGCAGAAAACCTTTTGAGTTCACTTCGTTCGTAGATATTTGTTGCATAAGCGTATGCTGCTGCATTAAATTCAATATCAGTCTTAGTTGAGTCTTTCAACACTTTATAAGATTGTTCATTCAACTCAAAAGGAACATGATGAATAACTGTAACACTCTCAATTTTTGCATCAAGTGGAATTACGTTTCCAGTCTTACTGTCAATTAACAAATCAACAAGACGATCAGATCCTACATCTACTGTGTTAGATTCAGACTTAGAATCGTCAAATACTGACTTTCTATTATGATACAAACTCTGCAAAACACCATTTTGCTTAAACTTTTCCCAAGTTTCTTGAGGAGTTTCTTTACTGTCAGATTTTTCAATTGCTGCAAATAGTTTACCAGCATCTTCCATCATCTGATTAGCTTGTTTAACTCTATATTCTTCCATCAAGACATCATCAATGTGATCTTCCAATTCGCAAATTACAGCATAAGGTTCAACAAAAATTGGAGCACCAAATGTAGCATATTCTGCGATCAAAGTAATAGCATTACGAACGTAAATGTTCGTTTCTGTGCTAACTACTGCACGAATAAACTGATAAACTTCTTCGTTATAAGGAACTTTGATATAGCTATTTAAACGATCAACTGAACTAGTCAAAGCAGTATTCCAGTACTTATCCCTTAAATACCAAATTGCCTTTTCCAAATCTTCACGTGGCTTCTGCTTATATCTGAAACGCATCAAATACTTAAGCGCATTACCACAATCAAAATCGAAATGACGAGCAATATTGATAGTTTCTACACCAGAATCACTCTTATTATAATGTTCTGGATGATTTACTGCTGTATTTTCGTGTTCAACTTCATTACTATTCATAAGTGTTTTCTTCCTCTACTCTCTTTGCAAGAGCTGTTTTAATTTTTTCTTCTTCGCGCATTTTTCTAACTCGTTCTTGTTCGCGTAAAGTAGCTAATGCTTCTTCGTATGCTCTCTTGGCTTCTTCATCTTTCGCTTTATTACGATTCAAAGCAGAGTTGACACGAATAGGTAAAAAGATAGCAAGCGCAAAACCAAATACTATTGCACCCCACTTCAGCATGAAAACTGATAAGAAACGAGTAAATTCAGAAACCTCGTTACCGAATATGCCGGCTACACTAAGTAGCCAAGCATATAGAATAACTGCAGCTATTGAAACAATGTAAATCTTATTAAACTGTTTCATTTTCGTCAAGTGGTCCAATGCATTCAGCAGCTGGAACAACGCTCCACTTTACCTTTTTACCATCAACGGTAAGAGGAAGTTTTGCGATAACGCCCTGATTAACGAGAACTCTATCACCCTTTGAAAATCCATGAGGAATAACCTTGTCAACGTAAGGATTGTAACGGCCTGGACCGACGTCTACGACTTTACATTCCATGTAACCAAGATTACCAATACCAGGAACCAAGATTCCGGCCGATAGTCTTTTCTGTAATAGGTTCAATAAGGATTTTATCTTCATTTAATTTCATATCACGTAACTCCTAATAATATAGAAAATATAATAAATTTTTTAGTGAATAACACTAAACATTCTTCGCTTCCAAGATTCAGGATTATTGTACGCATACGTATATGCTAGCTTGAATAATCTGAAGTTTAGAGGCATGTCGTGAGCCATCATGTGCTTTTTGTATTCATCTGATAGCAAAAATTCCAAAACTTCTCGTTTAAGTTTTTCATTTGTACCAATGTTGACAGTCTTACCTGTAGCACGTTGATGAACTGGAATTTCGATATTAGCAAGCTGATTTTTAATGATTTCGCCAATATCATTACGACGTAATGTAACGTCAATAACGTCACAACGAGTTAACAAAGCGCTATCGATCTTGTACAAAGGTAAATTTGTAATGAAGACACACGCACCAGTAAATTCGAAAGTCGAAGGTAATCTGTGCTTAGCATCATTATTTACCAAACCTTTGATAACTTCGTTTGGCAAACCTTGTGTATTCAACGTATCCGTCTTAAACCAAGAAACTGTACGATGTTCATACGTATCGATAGCAGACTTAAAGATGTTTGCTGCAGTCTTATTTGTTAAAGCTTCATCACAATCATCAAATACGATAATCTTATCGTAATTATTTAGCAAAGTCTTGTAAATTTCTGGAGGAGTCATTCTAACTTTAAATTTGACCCAATCTTTACCAGGTTGTAAACCTTCTGCTTCAAATGCTTTTTCAACATGGTAAGACTTACCAGTACCACCAGGACCTGCAATCAAAACACCGTTTAATGCACCACCTCTACAAAGCTGTCGTACTGAATCTTCCAAATCCTGGAAGACGTGTTTTGGATCAGCATAGATTGTAGCTGTACTATTTCTTTCAGAATCTACATTAGATTTTGCAGTTTTTGTAGTAGTTTTTGCAGCATTTTTATCTTTTGTATCGGAAGATGTAGACTTAGATGAAGAACCAGTCTTTACAGTAGAAGCATTACCAAATAGAGCCTGCATTTCGTCAAAATATGGATCGCTCTCATCACTTTCTGCTTCAGTAAGTAAATCACCATCTGTAAATTCAACATTTTCAAGCAATTTCTTATCTTCTTTGCACGAAAGAAGTCTTTCATAAACTGCGTTTAGAATTGGCTTGATATTTTTCAATGTAAGAGTTTCATTAAACAATACATTTTTAGTTGGTTGTTGTGGTGTAGAAGAATAATCGCTCCAATACGAAATAGCAGCAATTTCATCACCAGACCAATTCAAACCAAGTGCTTTCTCAGACAAGGTATCAAAATACAATGACATCTTATAAGACGAATCTTCGTCAATTTTAATCTGAAAATTATCTACAAACTTAAAATTCGTATTCAATCTAAAATTCGAAATATCTGTAGTAATATCTGCCAACAATTGGGCATCTCTATTTTGTTTTTGACTACCTAAAAATTCTTTTAATGACTGCATATAATTACCATTTTTATTATTTATATACTTCTAAATAGTCTTTCCATTTATCAGTAATTGCTTTAGTGTCAGCTACACCAAGTAATTCTATGTAAGCTTTTGCAGTTCTTTTACTTACATTGAACTCTTTCATTATCGCTTTGATTGAATTTTCATTAACATCTTTCTTTGTTTTGTAAGCTTTATAATCAAAATAATGCTTCTGCTTGTTAATCAAAGAACATAAGAATGTATAATGTTGTTCATCTGTAAGTTTCATTGTAGAAAGTTTAGCAATAATTGGCAAATATTGCTTCTTGCTGCTAACAAATCTATTCAGCATAAACTGACTGTATGCTTTCTTAAATTCATCAGACAGTTCACTCCACGGTTGTTTTTCTAGCTCAATCGAATTTAAAACATCAAAAATTGTCATGATAATAATATAATAAATTACTTGAACTTAGTATATAGACTAATTGGCCATTTATCAATTTTTGCAGACCACTTATCGAAGAATACTTTTCTATACTGTTCAATATCTTGTGGAGCTGCACCTGTAGACTTATGAATTGCTTCAATGTCAACTGTTGCTACGTTAAATCCATTTGCAAGAGCTTGACAACAAATGTCTGCATCATAGAAATGATAATTTTTGAGATTTTCGTCAAAACGAATACCTGCTTCTAACATCTTTCTGCTAATGAACAAACAACAACCATCTACTGTAGCAAGATCTCTATGAGTACCTGGCCAGTCATTCATTGGAACAGTAGTTCCATCAGGATAGCCTTGAATAATTTTACCTGCAGTATTAATACCTCTATTAGGAACCCACCATACACAAGAAGATTCAAGAATGTAAGTACCAATAAGTCCAGCTACACCAACTTTACCATCTTCAAACAACTTATCAAGCTTATAACGAACAACATCCATAGGCGTGTTAATCGTTAAATCGTCATGTCTAAAACAAAAATACTTTTCATTAGATGGCAAACAAAATTTTTCAATAGCATGATTGTATTTCTTAGCCATGCTATCAAGCTTTTGCGTATTGTGAATGTAATGTAAATTTTCTAAGATTGTATTTTTCTTTTCTGTAGTAGCAACTATTTCAATCATAAATCCCTCATCTCAAAACTAGCAGTTTTTCTCTTATTGTCAAAATAATCAGCAATCAACTGATTTGCAATATCTGAATAAACAGAAGTCTTTGCAATATCAAAAATGACCAATTTAAAGTATGCGTAATTGGATCTTAGCATGATGTATTTATCTTTGTCAGATAATCCATCAATTGCAATAATTGTATCTACATCGACTGGCATTTCATTGTGTTCAAATGCCTTTTCAAAAGCCTTTTTCTTAACATCATCTGGTGTATTAGGAGGAAATACGTAGTAAGCAGGAGCACAATATTTTCTAATCATGTTAACTCTTTCTACTACTTCTTCTGGTGTCAAAGGTTTATCACCAAAAGTTTCTTTCAAATATTTAACGACTTTATTGATAGTCCAATCTTCAGGTGCAGGTGTATCAGAATCTTCTTCTTCATAATAAAGTTGTCCAGGTGCTACCCATTGAAGTTCATTATCGTACCAAGCTGTAGTAAGTGGCAAAACAGTTCTACCTGTCATTTGATAGATTGCAGACTTATCAGCTTCTGTAGCACATTCTACAATACGCAGATGACAATTTTCTACAAGTTCAAGTGATTTTGCATATTCTGTACAAAATTCACAAGAATCAGAAACAAACACGTACACGCCGTGTTTGAGTCCGAGTATAAATTGTTCTGCTGACATTTTCAAGTTGTCAAGCATCAGATCTCCAAATTCATAATATCAAGTATTGCACATGCTACCATCAAATCAGGTAATGCTGAGAATGCACATTGTGGTTCCCATTGACCAAGTATCATGATTGCTTGTGCTCTATATTTATTATTCATTTGAGGAACATATTCATCTAACAAATGTTTGAAAACATCTGCAGGTGAAAAACCATTTGCAATAATGTAGTTTCTAGCTTCAGTAAGTTTCTTATTCTTGACTAAATCGTCAAATTCTGAACCAATTGCCTTGAATTGAAGAATACCCTTATCAATCTTACCATACATTGTTGAATACTTTTGACACAAAGTAATCAACTTACGAATTGAAGGATAACAAGATTCGATCAATTCTGGCAAAACATCTTCATCGTATTCAACTTTTTCATGCTTTAAGATACCTGACAATCTTGCATATATTTTAGGCATCATTTCTTGCTTAAATTCAGGCTTTGACATATTGAAGTCAAAATACTGAGTTCTACCTTCTCTCAAAGGCTTAATAATCTTATACAAGAAGTTACAAGTAAGAATAAATCTACAAGTCTTTGCAAACTGTTCGATATATCCTCTTAATGCTTCTTGTGCAGCAGGAGAAAGACCATCAGCTTCGTCCAAAAGAACGATCTTTGTAGTCTTCTTAAAAGAACGAGTTGCAGCAAATTGCGCAATCTGTTCTCTTGCCATTGCAATACCATTATCAGAAGATGCGTTAATCTTTAAAAAATCTGCATTTAAATCATTTGCAATAGCTTCTGCAATAGTAGTTTTACCTGTACCAGGTTCTGGTGAGCACAATAACAAGTTATTTGCTGCACCAGATTTCAACATCGTTGTAAAATAATTTACAAACGGTGTTGGCATAATGAGGTCTTTAACATGCAAAGGTTTATACTTTTCAACCCAAATCAATTTGGCAAAATTAGATGCCATGTCGACGTTCCCTTCTGTTACGAGGTCTATAAATTACTGGTCCACCAGCCTGTCTAGTTTCTTTTGGATAAATGCAAGTACATGGAATTGGTTCACTTGTATCTGCTTTACGCCCAAGATAACCACGACCATGACACTTCTTACAGTTAGGCTTTGGATCGTTAAGAACAAAACCCATTCCTTCAGCTGCAAGCTTCATAATGACCATCGGATCAGTATTCTTCAAATCAATCAAATCTTCATCTGCTTGAAGTGCTGCTTCCAAATCCTTAACACTGTCAACTTTAACAGCTTCAGTGTGTTTCATGAAATTGTCATATTCCATAGCAGCTTCTACATCTTTAATATCTGTATTCATATCACCTCATTAAGCAAGAGTCATAATGTAAAGATTTACAGAAATATCGTCTGCTCTATCCTGAGCAAAGTGCAATATTCCTTCTTTATCAATAGTGATATTATAACTTGCTGTTGGAAGAAGACCAAAGCTATAAACTGCAATTGAAACTTCAAATTGTTCAGCTGGATCGCAAGTTACTGCATAGCTCTGAGAAAATACGTCAAAAGTTTTTGGATTGTACAAAGTAATTGTGCAAATACTGTTATCAACTTTGAACTTGATATTTGTTGCACCAATTGTACCAATCATCTTCTGCAAATAGTTCATTTGTTCAGAACTCAATGCAAACTTAGCAGATTCATTGTTAACGTCAATTGCGAAGAACGAATCATTTGCTTCATCATACAAAGAAGGCTTAATCATACAATCAGTCATTGCCAAAGTATGAGAAAGTTTTGCATTCAGCAAAGGCTGTTCAACCTTTACTGTCACTGGTTCGCCTTCATCATCATTGACAGTCTTCAAGATTGGCAAACCAGAGTTATCCTTTGTAGAAACCTGACAAGAATTGAAATATCTTCTAAAGTTATCATAAGAAAGAATTGCAAATTTCTTACCAGAGAAATTAAATTTTGCTACATCAGTTGAAACAGTGTAAAAAACACTCTGATCACTTGTATTTGATGTAACGAAAAGTTTCTTTTCTTCATCTGTCTTAGCGATGATAACACCACCAGCTCCGCTGTGGGCTAATTGGCGAAAGTGTAGCTAATGTTTCTACGAAATTAAAGTCATAGTTTAAATCATGTGTTTTCATTTTTTTAATCCTCAAATTTGTTTCTTTCTTTTAAATTATAATAAATTCTTTGCAATTAAATAGTTTCGTATTTTCCACCAATTTTCTGACGATCGATATTTATAGCATGTTTCTGATAGAACAACTTATAGATCTTTTCAGATGAAATATCTGCTTTGACATAAAACATCATAAAGACTGTCAAAACTTCATCAACCAATGGAATTAGTTTGTAAAAGTTATAGTCTAATTCAGAATAACTTTTCCAAGTTTTATAACGTGTTTTATGGTAGAGCTCGCCAATCGCCAGATTAAACAATCCAGTAAGTTCTGTATAAGAAAATGCTAGCTTTTGTTCGAATCTTTCTTTTGCAGCTTCACGATAGTAGTCCAATGTTTTTGTCGGAAGAATGTTAATGTAAAGTAACTGATTTAACAAGAATGTAAATGCATCAGTAAGTTCTAACAATACGGCTTGCGTAATTACGTGTTTATCTTCTTTAAGTTGTTCAACGAATTCTGCTAATTCTACATTCGTACAAGTAGCATGATAGCATGCTACTTCTAGTTTCTTTGTTGTAGTAATCTTAACATCGTCTGGTGCAGTAAGATTTCTTTTATTTAATAATTGACGCTGAAACTCTAATTGAGACATCAGCATGTCAATCAAAGCTGTTTCATTATTAAAAGGCTTCATATTTCCTCTACTTTAGTAACTTATTTAGATATGGACGCATATCATTGCAAACTGCAATTGAAGGTGCTGTAGATTTCTTTGGAATTTGGAACAAAACCATCTCACCAATTTTCAATGATGTATGCTTTTCTAAAATCCATGCATAAGTTGACAATTGAATTGAATATTCGTTAACATTACAAGCATCAAATTGACTAAACGGCGCTAACAATTTTGCTTTATTGTATTGATTGAATGTGTTAAATTCTTTTGATGTCTTCCAGTCTAAAATTGAATAACACTTCTTAACTTTATTGTATGCCAAGAAGTCAATTGTTCCACAAAGACCATTATCAGCGTCATTAACGATAAATTCACTCTTGATAGGAATGTAGAATTTTTTAAGTTTCTTGTATAACTCTAAACAATAAACTTTTCTTTCATCAAAATCTTCACACATTCCTTCAAATTTCGACATCAATTCTCTATTACCATTGTAGTCTTTACACTGCCACAAATTTTCCATTACTGAATGTATTTCAGTTCCTAAAGTGCAAGCATAATCACCTGCAAGTCGCCATTTTGCCATAAGACTTTCAACTGTTTCGCCTTTGTATTTTGGCTTTTTGACACACTCTTCAGCTTTAGCTCTGCTATTGAACACATCGTCTTTAAATTGATGAATGAAAGTAGTAACAGATGTGTATTTTGTTCCTAGTGAATCTGTATACTTGTGAGATATTGGCTCAAAGTAAATATCACTAAATGCTGTCCATAATTCTTCAATTACATTCATAATGATAGTATAATAAAATTTAGACCTTTGAAAAAGCGTTAACAAAATCTGTGATAAAATCTATTTGATTTTGTAGTTTGTGAGTAAACATGAAGTTGTAGAAACCTCTTGCATCAAACTTTTCTTTTTCCCAAGAGTCAAATTCTTTAATGATAGAATTGCAATGTTCTTCTGGAATTGCATCAAATGCAATCAATTTATAATTTCGTTCCCATTCATCACGACACTTATTTTCATCTAGCCAAGCATCCAAATTTGGAATAATCTTTTTTTCAATAAACTTAGGACCTTGACGATATTTCAATCCAGAAATACGAGGAACATTGTCACCATCATCACCTGTAATAATCTTCGCAGTTAAGTAATTGACAGGATTTACAACTTCAATAAACTGTTTCTTAATTGGATGCCACTGCTTGTAATTCTTATACTTGTACAATTGATAAAAATCTTTATCAGAAGACAACGCAATGATATCGCAATTCTGCTTATATTTTGTAATAACTGCAATCAAATCATCTGCTTCACAATTTGGAACCTGCAAGAATTGAAAATTCTTAGCAATGCCTTGAAAATCATGAATAAATGCATTCAAATTCTTGTAGAATGCATCAAAATCCACTTCAGAAGCTTCTCTCTTTTCTACTCTATTTGCTTTGTAAAGAGAATATTCTTGCTTACGCCAATTGTTAAAACCTTCTTGGCAGAACACAACTCTGTCAATGCCATTAAATTGCAATAAAGCGTTCTTAAACATCTGCATGAGTAATCCATTGTACGCCATATAGAAATTATCTGTAGGATCGTATGGGATTACATGCAGACAACGCATGTACATATTTGCTGCGTCAATAAGTAAAACTTTTTCACGCATTCCGTCTAATAAATTTATTCATGATTTAATAATAATAAAAATGTACAAAACGAATTTGTACATTTTTTCGAAAAACTGCAACTTTCACAGTTCAAAATTTTTATTTATATTTTATATCGTCAGATAAGAAAAATCATAGCTTAACGTAAAACACAAATGTTTTCGATCTTGGTTTATACTTTAGAATATACTCAGCTAAATGATCGTTATCATACTGATGTTCAATCGTCATCGTTTTCTGATCTTCAAAATAAATCAATTTCTTAACATTCTTAAATGAGTTTGCTAATTTAATCAACAAACTTGTAATATCTCTACAATATCTATAGCATGTGTTATACACGATAAGATTTGAATTTTCAGCGTAATCTTTGTGTATAATCATATTAGCGAGCGTATTTGTAATAATCTCGTTATTATTTACAATTGCCTCGCCAATTTTTGTCATCATGTCACGTGTAGATAATCTGTTAAATTGATCATTTAATACAGTCGAAACAGATTCATACAACTGACGTCTAGATGTCTTTTTAATTCCATCTACAACTCCTTCTTCGAAAAGCAAATGATAACCTGCTAATTCTTTTGTGCAAATGTATGAAGGAATAGGAGAGTAATGCTTGATTGAAATATCTTTTACTTCATTTGGAAGAATTATCTTGAAATCTGCAACAGTTTTACTATTTGTAATTGAAGCAGTCCAAACGATGTCTTGAATATTATCGTAAGTTTCTGCAAGACGTTTGTAAGTTAGAATTCCAGCTTTAAGCTTATACCATAACCAATTGTCTTTAATAGACTTTTCATCATATCCAAGAATCTGTTCTGAATACAATGTATGATTAAGTAGACTGGCTGCAGGTTTATTTTCAGCTGTTAATTTCAAAGCACCAATTTCATACAACTTCTGTACGAATTCATCTTCACTCAATGCAGCATTTATTTTTTGTGCAACATCAAGACAATTATCCAAATTCATTTCACCGAAATTTATCTTTGCTATAGCGATTGTAGTAGAAAATGAATAACGGTGTAACTTCTGATAAAGCAATTGCAGTAGATTTATACTGCAATTTTGCATACGATTTTTTAATCAAAGTACTCACTAAATAAAGTATAATAAAATGTTTAATCTCTTTTTAGACTATTTCTGAAGATAATGATCGCAGCAGCAAGGTCTATAGCAGATCTATCACGAGAGTTGTAATTAACAATCGTTTTATATGCTTTAGGAGAACAGATTGCTGTATTTGTAGTGTCGAAATTACTTGCTTCAATAATCGACATAACTTGCTTACATGCACCTCTAATCTGTTGTTCCCAACTCTTAACCATGCTGAAGTAATCTTTCATCTTCTTGTTGTTATCACAGTTATTTACAAATGAGTTGTAAATTGCAGTAATAACAGAGTTAGCAACTGAAACTTCAGGAGCTAATTGATTATACAATTTTGAGCCATTTGTGTTTCTTTGTGCTGGCGCATTATCTGTGTCAATCAAACTACTATTCGAAATTGGTTCTAGTGTAGTACTGTCACCATCCATCGAATCTTCAGGAGCAGGAATAGGACTATTCAAATTTAATGCAGATTTAGGTGCTCTGTTATTTTCAGGTGCGACAGCAGCTTTCTTCTTCTTTTCTTCAGCAGCAGTCTTCAACAAAGATAACATATCTTCGTGTAATTGCACATTTTCATGTAGAATACTTGCAAATGATGAATTATCCATTTAGATATTCCTTCCAATCTATAGTATTATTTATTTGTTCAAACAAAGTGGATAATCCATCAAGTTTAACATTCGTAGAATCTGCAAGATGTTCAAGAGTTTCTTCGTCTTGTTCTTTCTTGCGGCGTTCAGCTTCACCACTTTCCTGTGCTTTTCTAGCAGATTCAGCATTATCTTCACGACGTTTGTTATTATCTGCAACTTGCTGATGTGCTTTAGCAAGTTCGTCTGCTTTACGCTGTTTTTCTTCCTGTTCTTTTTCGTCTTTCTTTAACTTATTCTGTTCTTCTGGTGCAAGCTTTTCTCTTTCAACATCGCCCTTTGCTACAGCATCTTTCAATTCGTCAGTAGTCATTTCGCGAGAGTATTCGCGAACACCTTCCCAATTTGAAATATACAAGCCTTTAATTACACCGAAGCGAAGATCAGTTGTGTCATTTAACTTTCCTTCATTCATCAGATTTGCAAGCTTGTAGTTAATAACCGCTTTACATGGCTTGAAACTTACACTTGACATAGCAGATTTAAATGCTGAAAGTGCATTAGCAATAGCTTTAATAGAACGAGAATTTGCAAAGTTTGCAGTATGCAATGCTTCAGCAAGTTTTGTAATATTGTTGAATTCTTTTCTTGCAGATTCAGTCAAGATATTACTTGCTACGATCTTAGCGCCTTCATTTAAGTATGAAAGCTTTAGTTTTCTGCTATAAGAGTATAGCAAATCAACCTTGTAGTTACCAAGATCGTCAATAGTCTTAGCCATTTCTTTATCTTTTTCTTTAGTACCTGTATGTGTGATACCGTGTACCAACTTACCAAGTCCCGTACCAGTGTATTGGCCAAGCTTGTTAATACCTGTCTTTGCCCAGTCACCAATTTTATCAGTAGCTGCATCAGCGTGTTTAATAGCCTTGTTAACGATATCTTCAGATAGTAATTCTTCTGCAGAAACAAATGTTGCTTCAAGAGGATTTACAATTCTAGATTTACTTCCTTTTTTAGATTTACTTCCTTTAAAGTCTTTAAAGTCCTTCATGTCATTATTGAAAGTCTTATTCTGAGATTCATTTCCTAATGTTTCTACGAAGTCTTTAAATTCGATAACTGGCTTAGCAATCTTAATTAAACGTTCTGCGAAAATGCCAAATCCATTCTTAGTTTCATCTGTAGAAGAAGCAACAAGTTCAATACCGTGGTAACGATACTTACCATTGTACTTGATTGGATAATCAGTAGTCTTACCATTTTCTTTATTTGCATGATTACGAGAATCACGAGCACGTCTATCTGCACCTAACTTTGTATCAAGAGTATCTAATGCTTGTGCATGTTGTTTTTCTTTTTCTTTATCAACTTCTTCTCTTTGTTCATCTGCAGATGTATCGTATTCAATTACTTCATTCAACCAGTCACTCAACGAACGACCAAGAACTGATTCAGTCTTAGCTTGAGCTTTAGGAGAAGTAGAATCGCTAATAGGCTTATCTAAGTCGATAGTAATATACTTAGCACATAGTGGCATTGTTTTGTGTTCAGAGTGTAAAGCAAGCAAATTCCATTGTCGTGCAATGTACTTGTTCAAAACTTCATAAACTTCTTCACAAATCTTAACAGATTGTTCACCTACATTGATTGTACTATCTGAATCTTTTGCGTGTTTTGCGTTAGATGAATCCATTTCTTCACGTTCATCTTTCTTCATTTTATAATTTGAAATTGCTTCAGTATAATCTTCGTATGCAGGTAATACTTGCGAAAGCAAAATATTAATGCCAGCAGAATCCAACTCTGAAACAAAATTGCTTCCAGAGAATTTATCACGCAATGCTTTTAAAATATCTGAATCATCTGCATTTTCAGTATCTGTATTCTTCAAAGTATTCAAAATTTGAATAAATTCGTCAGTTAAGAATTCCTGCTTTAACTGTGAATTTGCGTTTTCAAACTTCTTAATATCTTCTTTAACTGCTTCATCACTTGCAGCTTTCTTAGAGTATTCAGCGACAGTCTCGATCTTATCTGCTAAATCATATAGTGGACCATTCTTTTCGTCATATTCAATTCTAGAACGTGGTTCATCAAATGAAACAGCATCATCATCAGCATCACTGTCTTCACTTTCAGTTAGCTGAACACTTTCATTAGTTGTAACAATCTTTTCGTTGTGAATCTTTTTAAGCTCTTCTTCACCTGCTTTTATAGCCTTAATTACATCTTCGTATGTAACTTCAGTAGAACGTCCAGCTTTATCCATGTTTTCTTTAACACCTGTCGCAAATGCGCGTAATGCTGCAAACAGAGTTCCAGTAAGTTTCTTACGAAGTTTATGCAATGTAGGATTTGTAAGAATTTTTAGAGTTGTCATACCAAGTTTTGGAAGTAACCAGATAAGTCCGTGTTTTTCTTTCAACTTGTTATCAAGCCATTCCATTGGTGCAGTATGCATGAACTTGTTACCATGACCTGCTAAACGACCACGTCTAAATACTCTTTCACCAGTGATTTTGTTTTCAAACCACTCTTTCTTTACTGCTTCTTGTTCATGCTTAATAGCATCAGACAAACCATTCATGAAATGGTTCAAATATCTATTGTAAGCAGTATTGTATTCATTTGGGAATTTCTTAGCGAAATCTAATGCGTTTGGCAAGCTTCTAAGTTGTTCTTCATTAAATCCACTTCTATCTTTTACATTATCGTCCATGTAATCATAGAAAGCACATATTGCGGAGTCAATGACTAACTTATCATTGATATTACTCAACAAGTTCAATTCGATAGTGTAGTTGGCATACTTTCTAAATGCTGCATGCATAGTTTCCATCAACTTTGCATGTTCTTTTTCAGAAAGATTCTTGAAGTCGTAATCTTTTGCTTTTCCTGCAGCATTTCTACGACCATTATCAGTAATAGCATTGTTTGCTTCTACAAAGAAGTCAGTGCTAATGAATACAAGTGCTTCGCCAAGATCGTGGTAGATAGAGTCCATAGTTGCAGTATTGTGGTATTCCATACCAGTGAATGCTGAACGTCTTGCTGCACTCTTTGCTAAGTTAGCATGTTTTGCAACAGCTGCAAACTTAGAAGGAAGAACATTTCCAATGAACTTGGAAGGAGTCTTCATTTCAGGGCTATTTTGAACAGGAATTATAAACTGTTCAACGTTTTTAGCAGAAACATTTAATTTCTTTAAAGGACCTTTGTCTAAAGGCTTTGCAGAAGTTTCACCTTCTTTAAGTTCTCTACCAAGAACACCTACAGTAGTAGTAACGTTAATCAACCACATTACTTTCGAAATGTGATCTTCTCTTGAACGTCCACGTAAAATATCAAGAGCTGACTCAGCGTTTCCACGTAAGATGAAATCTTCAAGTGCAACGCCTAAGTCAACCAAAGGTTTATTTGCTTTATTAGCTTCATCAGAAGCCATAGCACGAATACGTTTAACGATATTCGTTAAAGTATCAAGGGATTCATTAGCTGAGAATGATTCATCCTTGTGTGCTAAAATTTTGTAATCTCTATCAAACCACTTAAAAAACAAATCATCAATTTGTTTTTTTAACTTATCATTGTCTAAAATGTAAATTTGATTATTCTTTTCTGCTTCTTCTGCCATAAGTTAAACCTTTTTACTATTGTATTTATGCTCTATATGGCATACTCTAAATTGTGATACAAATCTTTGATCTTGATTTTTTCTATTGCTCCATCTGGATGCTGAATTTCTACTTCTTCGTTACCATGTAAACATGCATATTCCTGTGCGAAGAACACTGGACCGTTATCTTTAATCATTCTAGCACGCCATTCATCATCACGACCTTCAATTTCATTCCATTGAACCTTACAAGGAATAAAAGAGTTTTGATTGTTAACAGCTTTCATCCAAATATCGTAGAAGTGGTTCATTCCCTTAGGCGTTGAAATCAAAATCAACTTAGAATCCAAACGAGAAGCCTGAGTAGGGAAAACTGACATCATAAAGTCTTCAGCGATGTTAGCATCTAGGTGCGCAAATTCGTCCACGAGCATGTAGTCAACCGTTTTACCACGAATAGACGATGAAGATGATGCTGCAGCAAAAATCTTAGTACCGTTATCAAGTCCGATACAACCTTTAGTCCAACCACCTACGTCTTTGTTAATGCCTTGCTGCAACCAAAGAGGCAAGTTAACGTAAGCATCTTTAATACGAGACATAATTTCAATTGCCTGTGCTTCTTTGTTAGCAAGAACTGCAATTGTCTTATTCTGTCTGAACAAAGCGAGCCAAGTTAGATACAACGTAGCAATAGTAGTCTTACCAGTCTGACGACCTTGCATGATAATTCTGTTGTTTTTATTCGGAACGTTTGCAATTAGAGTTTGAACAATCTTCTCTTGATATGGACGCAATTTAATTGGATGCATACCATCAGCAGCGTTAATATAAAAGTATGTTGCGAAATGGAAAATATCTTGAGAACACTTGAGCCATTCTTTCATTTCTTCTTTTGTCATCTCAATGTGTTCACCAGTTCCACGTAGTCTAGGATTACCAAAAAACATAATAACCTCATATGTCAATATAAAGTATTTATACGACAAAAGCACCCCCCGTAAGGAAGTGCTTAGGTTATTATATGCTCAAAAACTTACAAGTAACACATAAATTCGTCTGTGATATTCGTGAAATAGTTTTGAAGTTCCTTGAATGTGAACTTTTCATTTTTATTCAATTTTAATACCACATCATTTACATCTTTAATTTCAGCAGCTTTTAACCCAAAATCGTTCAAAAATTTGTTCCAAATGAACACATTTTTATGCTTTCTGACCAATTTTCCGGCCTTTTTTAAGCCAGCTGCATCATTGTCAAAAATGTAATATAACTGTTCAAACTTGGCCAATTGTAAATCGAGATTACCACTCGAACCTGCACCACAAGTCGCAACAGCATTCTCAATAAATATCGAATCAATAGGACCTTCTAATACTATAACTGGCTTTGTTGTATCAATGAAATCACGATTATACAATTGAGTGTCAGCAATTCTATTCATGTACTTCGGATCAAGATCTATTAAAGTACGTCCTTGCCAGAACTCAATCTTGCCTGCTTTATTATAAAACGGAATTATCAATCTATCGTGATATTTTCCTTTATGACAAATGTAGAATTTCTTCCAAATTTCTTCTGGAATTTTACGAGACTTACAATATTCAATTGCTTTCTTTGAAAGTTCAGTTCCATCATCAATCTGAATAAAAATCTTAGCAGCAGCTTTATCGAGAATTTTCTTTTCATTCAATTCTTCTTGCTGCTTAATTAACATTTTCTTATGTTCATCTGCAAATTGTGCTTGCATTTTTGCAATATCATCTTCACTTGCAGTCATCTTATTGTGTAAATCGCTCTTATAAGCAAGATACAACGATGGATTTACTTCAGCTAACCATTTTGATGCTATAATTGCGTTATGTGCAGGACAATTTGTTCTCCAACAAATATAGCACAAACGATTAGTATTAGCGATATAAATAGTTCCTTTTAATTTCTTTGAACCACAGAAAGGACATTCAGTTAAAACGCCATTTGCTGTAATTTTCTTATGTTTCAAACCAAGTGCAGCTTGCTTACAATATTGCAATAAAATTTGAGATTTTGTTATTTCATCTAATACTGGCATAAGTTAAGTATAATAAAAACGAGTAATTTTGTTAACTAATTCCTGCTTAAAAGCCGGAATCTTCCTACTCAAGGTTGCTATTGCAACCAGTATCAATAGGCTCTACGGGCAGTTCCTGCCCTGTTTTATTTAAAATTTTTAATCCTTCCTCTAATATGTTCAATGCGGCATTTTTATCTCTATCTAAAAGGGTATGACATTTAGGACATTCCCATTCTCTATCAGCTAAAGTCAATGCAGTGTTTTTATATCCGCAACAATGACATAGTTTACTTGATGGATAGAAACTTCCTATTTTGATATATGTTCTACCATACCATTTGGATTTATAATCTATCATATTGCAGAAACTAGAAAAACTAGCATCCGAAATACTTTTTGCTAACTTATGATTTTTGACCATATTGGAAGGTTTTAAGTCTTCACTTACGATAACTTGGTTTTCGTTAATAAGTTGATGACTTATTTTATGTTGAAAATCTTTTCTTTGATTTTTAATCTTTTCATGTAATAGAGCTACTTTAAGTTTTTGTTTCTTATAGTTTTTAGAATCTTTAACGCAATGACTTAATTTTCTTTGTTCTTTGGCTAGTTTTTCTTGTGATTTCCTAAAGTATTTTGGATTGTCAATTACTATACCGTCAGAATCTATAAGAAAATCCTTCAAACCTAAATCAAAACCTATCTTATAATTATTTGGTTTAAGTTTTTCAGGTTCTTTACATTCACAACAAATTGAACAATAGTATTTGTTTGTCTTAGATTTTTTTAATGTTATATTACAAACTTTAGTTATTCCATATTTTTTAAAATCATATCCTGTCCTGTAAGTGATTTTACCAATTTTAGGTACAGTGATTTTTCTATTTTTAACATCTAAAAGTTCAAATATATTCTTTTTCATCATACCATCACGATATGACTGTTTATCTGATTTCTTTTTAAATTTTGGATATTTAATTTTTTGCTTTGTCTTTTTAGACAAAGAATTAAACCAATTCTTATATGCTTTATTTAAGTCATTTAATGATTGACATATAGCTTGACTACCAATATCATTTAACCAAGGATTAAATGCTTTAAGCATATCCATTATATCTAGATCTTTATCTTTAAATCCATAGTCATTAAAATAAGATTGTCTTAATCCTAGAACATTATTATATACAAACCTACAAGCACCAAAAGTCATATCTAATAACTTTTGTTGTTCTTTAGTAGGATATAACCTTATTTCAAATGCTCTATTCATTAAAAAATCCATAGGAACCTATTTCACAGTTTAATTCCTATGGATTCTTATATAAAATTTTTATACAATACAAATATAATAATTTTAATCCATTTAGAAGAAAACTGTGAAAAATCTTCCAAATTTTCTATATTATATTTATAAACATTATTTTGAAGTAACTGAATTACTTTTATTCTTCTGCATCTTCAAGACTTGCAAAGAAATCATCTTGTTCAGCTGCTTTGTTTGCTTTAAATGTTTCTTCATCTGCCTTTACGTTGGAATTTGCTTCTGCTGCATCTTCAACGATGGAAGTCTGAACTGCTGGAGTCTTTGCAGCTGGAACTCCAATTACCATTTCTTCCTTACAAATAACAACTTCTTCCTTAGTTCCAATGAACTTATCGAACAAGCCGTATCCAAGTTTGTTCTTGAAACGACCACGAATTGCATTGTAATCAGGAGATTCATTGATCTTGCGTTCGTATTCATCAAGAGTGTAAAGCTGAGCTTCAATCTTATCAATTTCTGCTACAGTCAATTCCTTACCATTCTTGTCAGAAATTGGACGACGCTTACCGAACTTAGAATCCTTAATGTTTGGACCCTTTGCACCGGAAACACCCTTGTAAATAAAGTTTGCACCGTTTTTCCAGTCAAATGGATTGTAGCCTTCTACTTCACCATCTTCTGGATCGACATATCCAGTCATAGCCTTACGAATCATATCCATAATCTGAATACCGTATTCGTAACGATAGACCTTTCCTTCTGTATCAGGTGCGTTATTATTCTTAACAATGTAGACGTTGGAAACGAATCTACGACGAGCTGCTGGCAAACGAAGAGGACTTGCTTCTTCCTTTGTATACTTACCACTTGTGTAAAGCTTGTGATTATGGTCGCAAATAGGACATGCTACGCCGTACTTTTCAAGACAATCACAGCCAAAGAACTTACCTGGTTCGTATTCATACATGTGAGCGCGATTTTCAATAAAAGGCTTAAATTCGTTTGGATGGGAAGGAAGGAAGCGCATTACTACTTCTGCTTCGCCGTTCTTAAATACCGGCTTAAATACGTCTTCCACTTTATACTTGATCTTAGGAGCTGACTCATTGACCTGTGGTGCAGTGTCTTCAACTGCTTTAAAATAATTACTGAAATCGCGTGTTACTGGCATAATTTTTACCTCATGTGTTTAATGTTTTTGCCTAATTTAGCGGAACAAGTTAGTGCATAATCGTTGCTTAAGTTTTGTTCCATGATTATTTATAATTGAAATATAATTAAATTTTTCTAAATTAAAACTTCATTTAATTTAAAGTTTCGGACATATTCTGCAATTTTAAGATTACGGTATGTGTACAAATCTGTAATTTTCGAAAAATCAATAGTGAACCTGCCTTGCTCATAAAAATAAGCGAATACAAACACGTTAATTTGACCTGTCACCATCATCTCATACAATTTATTTGTTTGAGTTTTTGGATCAATTTCAAAAATTGACTTATTTGTCTTGGTAAACTTCGCTAAAGCAGTGTTATTTGCTTCAGAAGCTTTAATCACTCTTTGAACTTGCTCATTGATAGAATCAGATGAGTAAAAAATTTTGTAAGCTTCTCTAAATTTTGCTTCATTCGAAATATCATTAATGCTTGGGAATTTGTTATTTTTAACAAACTCACCGAGATAATACAAATCTACTGAATGTAAAGTCAATCTATCTGAACTAATTGAACTCGCTAAATCTGCATAAGCAGGCAACACGAATTTCAATCTAGGTCTACATTGGATAGATTTGTATTCTTGCTTTGACAGCTCTGCAATGCGACTAGTATCAATCTTCTTGAGACGCTTATAGCTAAATAATTTCTGCAATGCAGTAAGTCTTGAATATAATTGTTCAGTAGTAATCTTCATAATCAGTGAATAAATTTGTGTACTGCACTCACTGAAGTAATAGTGCAAAGTTTATGTTTAGTTGCCAATTCTGTAGTAAGTAATCCGAGAGTTGTAGGCTGTAAAGTCTTTGCTAACTCATCATACTCTACATAATCAGTTGTTAAATTTACTATAGACTCAATAATACTGTACAGCTTAGATCTGTGCAGCTTAATTAGAGCGTTATTGAAACGCAACACATATTCAATGTCACCATCTAAAACTTTCTTTAGTGTTACTGGTAGTTTTGTTTCTTTATCAATTTCGTTAAAGTCGAAACCATATTTCGCAAATTCTACATAGAACTTGTCTTTATCGTTCTTTTGAATTGATGCAACTTCTGTTTCTTCGGTATATAAGTCATTAATGTCCAAATGCATAGTAAAGTCCTTAAATAATGATATTTGCTGCAGTAGTTAATGCATTTGATGCTGTTGAGAAATTTACATCTTGCAATGAAGCTGTTGCATTTTCAGATTGATAATTATCGATATCAGTAATTCTCTGTTTGTCGATATTAACAGCAATCGTCTTATGTTCATGCTTATTATTACCGAAACGAGTCTTAGCAACTTCTACATCATAGAATCCACCATCAAGGTAGTCTTCAGGTTGTGTAATTGCTAAAATTGCGTCAGCCTTCATAGTTTGACCAAATGAATCAGCAGCATCACTCAAACTAACATGGTCTGATGAATAACCACTACGATTAACTTGCGCACCAGAAACAAATGGATAACCTTCAGTCATACTAATAGAACGAACTTGAGCTGCAATAGTCAAAAGACGTGTATTAGAGTTGATATTTGGATTTTCTCTTCCATTTGGAATCATACAGCCGATATAATCGACGAATACAATGTCTGGTATAAATCTCTTTCTTTCTTTTAATTCTTTCAAATAAGCTTTGATGTTAAGAGCATTGGTTGCCATTTCAGGAAATTCTTTGATATACAAATTATGTTTAATCAAACTTCTGTGAGCATCCCAACATTTACGATAATCTTCTCTCGACATCGCTTTTAATTCATCACGATTCAAATCAAACAAGTTTTGAGTAACACGTTGACCAATCTTGTTTTCTGAATCTTCAAATGTAATGTACAGAACTTTGTAACCTGCAAGAAGCATATTAGCAGACAATGAACACATCATCAAAGTCTTACCAACGTTAGTTGGAGCAAGTAACAATGTCAATGATTTTTCGTGGAAACCACCTTTCAGCAAATCATCAAGAGCTTTAATACCTGTTCCAATAACTTTTTCATTCTTAATAACTTCTTCATAAATTCTTTCAGGTTCTTCCATGAATGAGAAACCTAACGAATCATCGAATGAATAAGCTTCTGCATCAGTAATCTGTTCAGCAAAAGATTCTTTATTCTTTGCAGTTTCAGGCGTTTTGCAATACTGAATAATGTTAGACGCAACTGCCCATAATTTCTTTTGCTTTACAAATTGTTCAATTTCTCCGAACCAAGTATTCTGAACTTACTTCAGAATCTGGAATCGAAATACATTTATCAAAAACTTCAAGTTCTTCTTTATCCTTAATCAGTCTACGCATATCCGTGACTGTAGGCAATGTTTCATATCTAGAATAGAACTCAATAATCTTTTCAGCAATCTTACTTGCATTAATGTCATTATTGAACCACTTTTCGTCTAATAGTGGAACTACTTTATTTCTTACAACTTCGTTGCTGAATAACGATTTAATAATTATCAGTTCAAAATCAAAATCAACTTCTGTCATATTTTCCTTTAGTATGATAAAAATATAATAAATGCTCAACAAATTGAATGTTGAGCATTTTTGAATTAAATGTAAGCTGAAATACTATTCTTCGTCATTTGAGACGTCCAATGTCATATTTTCTTCTGTTTCATTTTCAGCTACAAGCTTAGTTTCTTCAGGAAGTTCTGCTTCACCGTTGATCATTGCAATAACATCTTGTGTTGCGGAAATAAGTTCTTCATCTGCGAATGCAAACTTCTGTTCAACATATTTATTGAACTTTTCATCCGTATACAAAGGAATCCAGAACTTAGCGCAGTACAATTCATCTTCTTTCCATTGACGAGTGACTTCACCTGTTGTTTGATCGACGTCATAATCTGTTCTAGCGTAACGTCCAGCTTTTGGCTTGAATACTACACCAGCTTCGATTGAGTCATCTAACAAACCATAGTAAGGGTTAATACCACCAGAATGTTCAATCAAGAACTTGGTCTTAGCGAATTCCTTAGCAGCACGACCTTTCTTAACTGAAGCAGTAATAATCTTACCGTAAATTGCACCGTTTTTATCCTTTGCCTTAGCTGCAGACGATGCCATCATGATAGCGTCGGACAAGAAGTAAAGTTTCTTACCACCAGGAATTGCGAATGCATCACCATATTGCTGAAGTGTTGCGTAAACGTGGTTAAGAACGAGTACTGTATTTGCGTAACAGCTCAAGACTGCTGCTAATTCGTTTTTAAATTTTGCACCACTCATATTAACTGCGGTACTTGCTGCAGCAGCCTTATCAAGAACCTGTTGTTCAACGATAGGACCCCAAGAGTCAAGCAAAATAAACACATTACGTTGTTCAGCTCTTGACAAGTCATTGTTAATATTTGCAACGATTTGTTTTAATTCTGGTACGAGAGACGATTCAAAAATTGCAATATCATCGACGTTAATGCCTAGACTTGCTGCTAAGTCTCTATTAAATGCTTTTTCTGTATCAATTACGACACAATCAAAGCCTTGCTGCTGTGCAGCTTTAAGAACGTTAAGACCGATCATCGATTTTCCCCAACCTGAATCTGCACAGATCTGAGATATCTTACCTTTCTTAATACCGCCCTTAATTTTTCCAGAAAGCAATAAGTTTACTGGAATACAGTTAGTCGAAACAAATTCATCTTTAACTACTTCGCTTGCGACCAATTCTGCTAATGCTTTATTCTTCTTTAATGATGCGACTAATTTACTTGCCATTTTCTTTTCTCCGAGTTGTGCTAAATCTTGACTAAATCTGTCTGATATTTAATTAGCTGTTTTTTACCTTTGTCGTCTGTTTCAGTAACCATGAACATAGAAGCAAGAATTCCATCAACTGTCGGATCCAATTCTTTTACAAATGTAAAAGTATAAGTCGTAGTAAATGTGCCGTCTTTTTTCTGTTTAATATTTGCTGACATTGATTCAAGCTGTGCATTAAACTTCGTGCCTGCAAATGTTATTTCATAATTAATGTTATTCTGACGTAACGGTATATTTATGCGGTTAAAAGTGTCATTAACTGCGCTGACATTAAACATACTTGTGTCAAAATCACCTTTGAACTGAGGTGGAATTGTTCTAACACTTGTATCTTCTATTACTTTCAATGTAAAACTCTTGTGAGCCATGTTATTTCTCGCAATAGTTTTATCTCCAATCAAAATTGCTTCAAATGAAATCATAAATTAACCACAAAGAATGTTTGATGTATTTTCCTTAATGTGAACAATTTTTTCACCATTTTCATTTTCTTCGATTTTTTCGATCTTTAGCTTCTTCTTTGCAAGCTTTGCATTTGCCAAAGAAGGGTCAAGTAAAGCATCTTCAGTAATAATCGAAACATCCGAAAGTTCGCTATTACAATTTTCACCCATAATAATCTGTGTCATTTTATCCTCTCTTGATAAATCTATTTACGTTAGTAGTGACCTTAAGTGGAATTTCTTCACCTCTCTTAATCCAACCTAACACTGCAAACATTGATTCGAATACTGCCAAGAAGAATTTTCTAAATGATGTTTCGTAATCAATTTTAAAGTATTTATTGAATTCATCAGGCCAAGCACCAACATAACCGATACAATCTATGTTGTATATATTCTTGTTTAAGAAAATGTAGTTAAACTTTGTTCCTCTATCAATTGGGTCAAGAACGAGTTTATTCTTTGCACAAACGTAGTTATATGCTAGACCCATTTTTACGTTAGCTGGCATACCTTTCTCGAACTGCAAACCATTCTTCAAATACCAATCAATCTTATGTTTAACATACTTTTCATAGTTTGAAATTGTTCTATGAGAACAAATTTCATCTACAGCATGGTTCTTAAAATCATTAAATAGTTTGATAATTTTCTGCATAGCTTCTTCACGAGTCAAACCATGCATAATATCGAATGCCAATGGAGTTGCAAATTGTTTACAGAACTCAGGAAATTCATTCTTCTGCAATACAATTCCCTTAATCTTTCTGTGATATTCTTCAAATGAATATCTTTCACCTTCATTATCAACAATCGAGCCAATGTATAACTTCTTTGCATAAGAGAAGAAACCATAGAACATATTTTCACGACAGAACTTAATCAACTGTGGAATATGTTTCTTATCAGCTCTAATCTGCAAAGCTCTTGCCCACATGTCTTGTAACATTGCTTCCAAAGCATCAAACCAAACGAATCCATCCATGTCTGGAAATACTTCTTCTTTTAATTCTTCAAAACAAATGTAGTTAGAGTCAGTATCGATTTGAATAACAGCACCTTCTCTTCTCTTTACTTTAATTGGTCCGATATCAAAGTTGTAACGAACTACGTTCGAAGCATGCTCTGCATCTTCTTCTTTTGTTAAGCAAACTAAGTCTGTTGTTTCATTAAAGTCTGCAGGTACTACTTCCATCACTTCACCATTTCTAATTACAGGAATCTTATCATCAAACTTGTAATACTTTGCATCATTTTCAAGTTCAATCTTGATAATTGGGAAGTACTTCTTCAAATCTTTAATCATTGTTTTAGAAGTGTAGTATCTGTTATTACAATCTCTCAAGAATCTAATTGTATCTCTACCACCTCTAGTAATTGCTCTTGCACAGTCAATATCAAACAAGTGGAAGTTTGCATTCAAACTTACACCATAACAAGAGTTAATAATCAACTTCTTAGAAGCCTGCTTAAAGTCCCAATATGCATCTTCATCTGCATTACCTGCGTCACGAGCAGCCTTCATCTTAGCCTTAGCATCAAGTCTTTCTGCAAATACCTGACGAATAATATCAGGAAGAAGTGCATTATCTGTTCTCTTAAATCCAACGCCATTGATTTCAGATTGAATTACTTCACCTGATTCAATTTGTTCTTTAGTTGGCTTAATAACTTTAACTTCAGGACTAATATTATACATCATAATCTGATGAGGATATGATGACTGAATATCACCTGAAATTACCCATTTGTAACGACCTGGACATGCATAACAATAGCCAGCTTTAACTGCAAAGTCATCAAAGTCATAAATTTCTTTTTCATATTCGCAGTTTTGATATGTTATGTTGCCATCCTTATCAACAACTTTATATAGTCCTTCATGCTTCCACCAGTCATAACGACTAGCAGCATCAATATCATTCAAACGAATATTACGTTGATGCAAGAACTTCAAAATATATCCTTCAACACCTGCAATCATTGATGAATACTTATCCAAAGTAATCATACAGTCAATGCAGTATGGAATCATAATCTGGAAAACTTTACGTTTTGCTTCAATTTTTACAATTAGTTTAACGTCTTGAACGTTATACTCAACATATCTATTCCAATTTCGTTTATAAGTTTCATAAATCTGTCCTTCGTAATCTAACTTTCCTTCACCAAGTTCAAGATTACCTACATAGTTCAATGCATACGAAGGATAGTTTGCATACAAGAATTTTTTATACAAAAGCATGTAGTCCATAGTATAAAGACCAGGAACATTGATTGCTGTTCCAGTTGCTACACCTTTCTTATCAACTACACTTCTAACGAATGGTTGCTTATTTAATGGCGAAAGTTTCTTTGCAATAGAATCTTTTTCTTCAATACCACGAGCTTCTTCCAAATTCTTAATACGAGTAATAATGTATTCCAAGTCAAACCCATCTGAGTTCCAACCTGTGAAAATATCGAATTTCTGCTTGGCAAACCATTTTGCCCAGTCACACATCATTTCATATTCATCTTCAAACCAACGATAATTTGTAACATTATTATCGTTACCTGTATATTCGAACAAACCCCACGTGTAAGATTGATTTGTTACTGTCGAATAACAAGTCAAAAGGTTAATTGGGAACTTTGCTTCACTTGGTTTTGGGAATTCTGATAAGAAATAACAAGAGTCATTAAACTTTACATAAGCTTGTGTATCATCGTCCCACCACAAATAATCGTTAGTATGAACAAAGTCATCTAGATCGTTTAGAACACCTTCTAACTCTTCACCTGTATCAACTCTTTTTACTTTAACGATACTACGACGATCTTGCATACAAGATGTCTGAGTTTCAATATCGTAATAACATTTTCTAAAATTATCTGAAGAAGTATCTAAATGATCAGCAAAAGCATCATATCTTTCATGAAGAAATTTAACAACTTCTGAAAGATCACTTTCAACAAGTTTTACACCTGAATCAACTAATTGTTTAATAGCAGATCTATCTGCTGCTGTATGACGTTTAATTGGACGTCCATGAATATCTTTAATAGGAGAAGTTCCTGATGGATCTGGAGCATAATAATCAAATTCAAAAGGAATCTTTTTAAAGTCAACATCATGTATTTCTTTCAACCAAATACATTTGTTAAACTTATCATACACACAATTCTTATAACCGTATTTTTTCACTCATTTATTTACCCTCATGTTTGAGCACACATGTATTGTCGTTTAAAATATAATAAAAACCAGCTTTAGTTAAAAGCTGGTTTATTTTTGTGTCAGTAGAAATTAAATTCCACGAGCAACTGTCTGCATAAATGCAGTCAAATCTTCTAGTGCCTGGAAATATCCTGTACGGAATGCTTCTTCCATCTTCTTAGCTTCTTCATTCTTAGGCATAGCGATCTTTTCAATTTCTGCTTTTCTATCTGCTGGGAAGCGACGAATTGCACGAATGATTGTCATGACGTAATCTGTAGAGTCAATTGCGTCGGGAGTTCCTGTAGTATTCATACCTGGCGTTGCCATAATTCACCTCATAAAGTTAAATAATATGTTTTATTTATATAATAAATGCTAGTCTAATTTAAAGTATCGTTTTCATATACGTAATTGAACAAATCTACATTTTCAGATTTTTTGAGTTCTTGCAATGGTTTGTTCAACGATAATATGTCATGATACTGATCTTGTTCTATCAAAGCTGATGCTGCGACATTGTAAATTGGATCGTAAACTCCAGATACAGGTTGCAAAGTTGGATTATCTGCTGAGATAGTGTATTTACAATCTTTGTAGACTTTCAATGTCAATGTGTACGAATGTGACGCTAAACCAAATGACTCAGTATAGTATTTCACATCTCTAATTTCGTAAAAAGTCTTGTTCGCGGGTATATAAATTATATCGCCCACGCGCGGAATAATTTGATCGTAAACTTCTGGAGTATTTCTATCAGTTCCACCGTATGTAGAAAAATATCTAAACGATGTATTTGCTACATACATTTCAACTAAATCTTCACCCCAAATACCTTCTAACTTGTAAGTTCTAACACTAGTAGGCATTTGCTTGAAATAACCTCTAAAGTTAAACGCTCTTGCAATCCATTCAATTTGATCTTCGCCAAAATGAACATCGTATGCAATATTATGCGTAACGTAGTAGTATACGCATGAAATACCATACATGTCCAAACCTTCAATGGTAGCATTTGCTGCAACGTTTTTATCGTTTACAGCAAAATTATCACCACTAGAACACATTTCGTATTCTGCTGTGGTTGGACAAAGCCATGGGAATTTTTGATAATCTACTGCCATTATTGTACCGTCACAATTCCGTTCAAGTTTGGTTCAAACACTACGTTGTTACCTGCTAAGATAATGTCTTGCGAATATGTGCATAACGAAATCGGTACAGTTCTAAATTGCGAATTAGTAAATCCATATGGCATATTATTAGAAGCGCTAGCACGATCTGCATTATAGTTTGGATTTACACAGAACAACAAACAGTTAAAAGAATCATGAGCCGAATTACTTACTGAAGCAAGTCCATCATCATGTAATTCGATTGTAGAATGATCGTGAACTATGTCAGTCTCTGGAACAAAGAATTTGTAATAATCTTCTCTTGAAAATTCTGCAGAACTTGCTACGTTATTAGTATTACAAAAAATTGCACTCATTTCATTTTTAGCCGACTGAGCAGCGTTATTCTTTGTATAAGCATTCCAAATGTAACTGTATTGCATTGATTTAGAAGCAGACATGTGTTGCAATACTGACTGATTGAACATTTCTTGATAGCTATAAGGAATATCATTTTCAGTGTCAGAATCAGTTGTAATGTCAGAAAGTTGAAACTTGTAACACATGAAAGTATTATCATCAGACTTTGCAAATTTGATATTGCTTGATACATCAGAATTTAACCAAGTAAATGCTGTTAAACACGTTTCATGCAAATATGCAGAAACTTTATCAATATTTTGCATATTTGCACTAACTGAGTAAACACAAATATCGTCAATATATTTGTGATTAAATAATTCTTGTTTATACTTTACTGCAGATAATCCAATAAAGTCTGTATATGATTTACAATAAACTGTAGCCATTATTTTGCACCACTAATATTTATTAACGAACCACCAGAATATGTAAATTCATAAGTAGGAGGATTCGACGAAGATTTAGTTACTTTACCAACTCTGTTGAATTGAATATTGTAACCTTCATTTTCTGCACCGTTTGAATCAAGGCGAATATCCATAACTGGACATTGATTTTCATCGACAATTAACGCGTATTGAAGATCGTCTGCTTTCAAACCTGTACATACAACTGAATCACGATTAATGTCGTTTAACAAATTAACAATTGCTGCACTATTAGGAACATAGCTGTAAATCAATGCATTAGAACTTACAACGTTTTTATCAAATGCATCGAGTTCATTGTAATACAATTTCACAGAAGTATCAGGAATTGATTCGATAATACGAATATGAATTGTAAAGTGTTCTTCATGATGATCATTGTTTGCATCATTATATTCAATATTAAATGATGCTCTTACGATGCCAGGTACTGCATCATAGCCAGTATACTGATCATCGACATACACTTCATTATTGAACTTATCTTCGTTCTTAATTAGTGCGCCATTTATATGAATGTAACCTTCTTTGTCGACCCAAACAAGATTCTGCTTATAATCGACGCAATCATTCTCACCGTCTACATATCTAGAAGTTTTATCGTTATAGATGACGAAGTCTGAATATTGAGTAGTTATTGGTTTGAAAGTAATATGACCAATTACTGAATTTCTAGATTTTTCGTTAACTTCAAATACAGGTGAAGCTGTTGTAGTAATTTCAACTTCTGGTGTATCAGGTAAACCTGACAAGCAAGTAGCAGTCAATTTATGAACTTTAGCTGTTTCTAAAGTAATTGAGTTTGTAATGTAGAAGTCTTGATAATTATCAGAAGACATTACATACTTTGCTGCAGAAATTTCATCAGGTGTTCCGTATAATTCGTAACTGTTAGGATCGTTACATACATTATCCAAATACTTAACATGCATTGGTACAGGCTTAATAGTGCTTTTACCATATTCAAAACTAGAATATGAGTACGTATAGTAAGGATTTAGATTTGGCTTCATTTGATCAAGTGCAGAAATCATTGTAGTTGCAGGTGCAAAGAATGTGTCAAGACTATTTACTACAATTTGTGGTGCATTGTAACTGACTGTCAAATAATCATTTTCATCAAATGTTGCAGAGAAATGATGATCATTATCTGCGTGTAATGAAGCTCTACCTCTATACAAACCATAGTGCTGAGGATATGCAGTTAACTGTTTAGAAACGTATGCAGTAGTTGCACTCGCATGTACGCTAGATAGATTGTATGCTGCAGTCAAAATAGTATTGTAACTCCACATGTTCTTATTAGATGTCTGAGTCGCTGAATTCAAGATATCGTGAGCAGAAGCTTGAGCTGGATAATGGAAATAACAACCAGAACCTGCACCGTTCAAGCTCGAAATTCTTTTACGAACTTTACCAATAGTATCTAACTCATGCTCAGAGTCGTATGGTAAATCGGAACCCATATTTAGTCCATATTTGAAGAAAATCTGATCTTCATATAAGATTCCAAGATTTACTGGATAATTTTTACCCTCTTTATGTGATTGATCGCAATAGTTAGTACCAATCAATGCAGGCGAAATCATGTTATAACACTGCAAGTAGTGAATGTATTGAATCTTATCACCACCTGTATTTTCTAAATCTTCACAATTCATGCCAGTAAATGTATCGTTTCTGTGCCAAATATCAGTCAAGTTAGCAGTAACTTGAATTGCAGAACATTTCAAATTATTTTGTAATACTGTATCAGCAGATGCTGCTCTACTGAATTCATAAGCATTTTCATTAGATTTGTTAGCACTATCGAAAATACAGTTACATGCGAACGAAGCAACCTTGTTTACATTCTTATAGTGATATAACTCGTTGTCGTGTTTTTCAGGCTGGAAGTTTTTAACACAAGCAAAAACAGTCGAATCAGTAATTGATTGACCATCTGAATAAACGTATTCGCCAAACATACCACCAATGTTATAAACTGGGCTCAATTTGACATCCATAGTAGCACTAGTCTGTACAAATTTCTGTTTAGATAACTTTGTAAGTGAAGTTGGATCTAGCGTAACAGGATTAGACAATGCTGAAACTGGAAGTGTAAACGAACCAAACATTCCACTCAGCACATTACTAGAATAAGTAACTGTCAAATAAGGTTCTACTGCTGCGATATTAAAGCTAGCAGCAGACTGAATAGGTGTCAGAACATCTTCATGTAATTCTGCTGCAGAATATTCAACTATATCAGTAATAATTTTACTGTTACTTGTACTTACTCGATAATAACCATCAGTAATACTAATATTAGTTACAGTAGCAGAAACATCAGTCAACTCTTGCACTAGCGGCTCATCATCAACACGATAATAAATTGTTGGAATCTTAATAGTAGTTGGTGCAATATTAACATTCAATGTATCATAAGTGTAACCGCTAAATTTTGAATAATTATTTGGTTGCGTAGATTCATTTACGTAGAAATAACCATACGGCTGCATGTGTAAACGCGCGTCTAGACGTGAAGACACTGCGTCCATGTTAACCAAGTTATAAAGTACATTGTTAAATGTAATAGGCATACCTTGCTCGTCAACTGCGTCAAGTCTTCCTTCATAATAAGGATTTTCTATACCTGTTAATCGAATCGTGCTAGAATATTCTGGCTCAGTCGCAGTATTATCTTCAATTGTTAAGTAATCTTCATACATGCCAGAAGAACCGAAGAACGATGTTCTAGCATTAACATTTTTTAATTTACCTCTAGC
>Ga0209510_1000542_pt1 | contig 50772 bp, 40 predicted proteins | sample BiotimSIPDNA_FD_185749 | JGI IMG/M metagenome (GOLD analysis project Ga0209510, IMG submission 185749) | Anaerobic biogas reactor microbial communites from Washington, USA - Biogas_R1 time_0 SIP DNA (SPAdes) (version 2) | ecosystem: Engineered > Bioreactor > Anaerobic > Unclassified | place...
GCGTAGGCGATCTGTTTCTGAACTACCATGCGGTAAGTCAAATCCCATAAAGTATTAGGAAAGCTGGGCAACAGTATTAATGGCATAAAGTACTCAAACATGGTCCCGCTCCATGAGACCAGGGTGGGGGAGTTCTTAACAGAAGTCATAGTGCGTTTCATAGCGAACCAATGCTCCATTGGAATCTGCCCAAGAGCAATCGCTACAAAACTGGTCTGCCGTATCTCTGATGCAAACAGATCATAGAAAGAATTGTCCAGTTTTTTATCGGATACATTATAGCCGATTGAAAAGAACCGCTGTTCGTTATCGTACAAAAGTCTGAAATCATGTTCTGTAGCGAGCCGGTCAAGCTTTACAGCCAAATCGTTTGTCTCACTTACGATCAGGCTTGCAGTATTACTGATAGTATCGGGTAAAATCGATTCTGTTTTAGCCGCCAGTTCTTTGATACTACAGACCGGTTCATTGAGCAGCTTGGGTTGCTCTGTGCTAATGTTATTAGAAAGCCATGGCAGAAGCTGTTCCAATTCATGGATCCGGTTTTCGATGGCCTGTAAAGTTTCATTACTTTTATCAGAAGCTGATTTCTGCAATGAGTTTAAAACCTGATACCATTGAAGCCAGGTGGAAGGCGGATTTTTCAGATACGCTTCCAACTGAGCCTGTAATGTTTCCAGAGGCCTGTTGAATTGACTCTCTTCCCATTGAACCATATCCAGCAGTCCCCAAAGATCGGATTCGCCAAGTGCAGCTTTTTCCAGACAATCGATAATACCCTGTCTGACTGCCAGTAAATACACCACGAGGTTACCACTGTCTACTGTTGACACGTATAATGGATGTAATGGCTTCCGGGTTTCTGTATCATACCAGTTATAAAAATGGCCATTCCAGCGGGGCAGCTCTTTCAGAGTATCTACAGTATTTCCCAGCCGCTTCAACATCTTATTAAGACTGATGTAACCGAAATCACAGGCCGAAACAACCGAGCATAGATACAATCCGATATTGGTTGGAGAGGTTCGGTGCGCTATGCCGACCGGCGGATCCAGTTGTAAATTATCCGGTGGAAGATATTGATCAGCTTCAGTGACGATTTCCTGAAAGAACCTCCAGGTGCGCCAGGCAATACTTCTTAAATAATTTTCATCATCATCTTCAAGCTGTTCGTGGCGGGGTTTAAGTTCCTGACTGATTAGAAAAACCAGAAATGGAGCAGTAAACCAGATAAAAAGGGGTATGATCATAAAAATATTGCCGGAAACGATCCATAAAATGGTCCCTGCAGCCAGGATCAACACTTCACCAATTAACATTTTTTTGAATACCCCCCAAAAAGAGTTATTCAACTGTCTTCCGGCTTCTTCAGCAGTAACCCATTCCAGAAGTTTACGATGAGAAATAAACAAACGGAAAAGTGTTCTGGTTATAGCATCGATCATTTTTATGGTGTGGTGAAATAAAACACCAAAACTGAATAATGGTCTGAAAAAGTAGTGACTTAATGCAGATCCGGATTTAAACCCAATATACAGATCAAAAATGAAATTGAGGCACAGAACGGCTGTTATTGTGATCAGTGGCCATTGAGGTGTTGGCAGTTCATTGAAGTTATATAAGAGGACAACGATAAGTGCCATCATTGAAGGCCCTGATAAACTGCGTCTCAGATTATCTACCATTTGCCAACGGCAAATCAGATCAAGCCTGATAGAGGTCTTTTCTCCCAGACGATTACGTACTTTTTTGCCAAGCCAGGGTAGAAGTTGCCAATCGCCTCTGACCCATCGGTGCATTCTTTCCAGAGCATTCAGATATGTTACCGGGTAGTCATCTATGAGTTCTATGTCAGTAACCAGCCCTGCTTTTACCAGGCTCCCTTCCAACAAATCATGGCTGAGGATCGAGTTTTCGGGAATCCGATCCCATAAAATATTGTGGAAAACACGGACATCATAGATTCCTTTTCCTGTAAAGATACCGCGTTGAAAAAGATCCTGATAGGGGTCTGAAACTGCACCGCTATAGGAATCGATTCCGGATTGTCCACCAAAGAGACGGGAAAAGAAGGATCGATTAGCGCTATTGTGACTGATTGCAATTTTGGGTTGTAACAATCCATAACCGCGGACAATCTTTTTGGTGTCCGGATCCAGTACTGGGCGGTTAAGGGGATGAGCCAAGGTACCGATTAACCCTTTTACAGAGTCTCTGGGCAGTTGAGTGTCTGTGTCCAGAGTGATTACATAGCGGATGTTCCCTAAAAGATCAATGTTGCCATGGATATGAGAGAAGGAGTTGTTTTTTTCACCGCATAACAGCGCATTAAACTCGGCCAGTTTCCCTCTTTTGCGCTCCCAGCCCATCCATTTTCCTTCAGATCGATTCCAGAGGCGCTTTCGATGAAACAGGAAAAACCTGCTGATCCCCATGTCGGAATACTTGCTGTTTAATTCATCGATTTTAAGGATCGCTTCCTGAATAAGTTCTTCTTCACCGGGAAGACTTTCCTGCGAAGCATCGGAAAAGTCAGTCAATAAAGCAAAGTAAACATGAGGATCCTGATTAGCAAGATAGTATAGCTCCAGTTTGTGAACTAAACTGTCTATTGTTGCAGAGTTACTCAGAATAGTGGGGATTACCACCACTGTTGAACAGTCTTTTGGAACACCCTTTTTAAAATCCATTTTCAGCAATCGCTGAGGCGGGAAGGCGAAAGTTATTAAAGTATGGAGTTGACGAACTGCCCATCCGCCTGCCAGAACCAGCGCCGGTAAAGACAAGATAAGTAAAGGCCAGATTGTTGTCCTGGTTACAAGCGGTAAAAAGAAATGAAGGATCGCAAAAAGAGCAAATCCGGTAAATATCGCCAATGCGGGAAAATAGACCAGATTGGAATGACGAATTAACTTCTCAGCAACGCTATAGGTTAGTCTTTTTTTGATCTTTAATGCTGCAGATAACTGGCTGCGTCCTTCATCAATCAAGTAGTATCCGACATGTTTTTCTACATTATGCTCAGATGAGTTCTGGTTGGCTTTTTCGGCCAGATCCACAACTTGTTCGGCAAGGAGATGTTCAGAAATATGCCACTTTTTGGCAAATTTCTCTATATTGTGGCGCAGGATATCACGGCTTTGAAAATCCATCCGTGGATAAACACCGGCCGGATCATGGCGCAGTGTTTTATCGACCAGAGATAATTCTTCAAAATGCAGATCCCAGATAACATTGGAGATCTGTCTGAGGCTGGTGATGAGTTGCCCGGCAGTCACCCGGTTTTGTGATTGACGATGTTGTTCTTCTTCTATTAATTCGATTAAACTCAAGTCATGTGTCGCAGTGCGCGCTTCCAGCCAGTGAGCAAGGGAACTGCACTCGACCCGCTCTCTGATATATTTGGCCAGATAAACCAGGACAGTCGGATTGGACAGGTCCATGCGCCGTTCGATAGCCTGGATGCTGCGATGGACTGTACCGGAAAAGTCGCTTAAAAGGGGGGTGATCCTTTTGAAAAAAACATTGGCCTGTTTGAGAGGCGGAATATCCTGGTTTACTACTTCAAATAATTCCCTTAATTTTTGAATGATTGTCATCCGGAATATGAGCGGTACAGCCCATAATTCACCCATCGTTAAAGGCTGAATGGTTTGATATTCCCATAAAAAGCCCTTGAGTGTTTCAGGATCACAGAGGCCATCCGTCTGTTCCAATAATGTCAGAATAATTGCGTAAATTCGCTTCTGAGCTTTAACCGGGCCGTTAATCAGTGTAGGCAATTTTCTATAATAACATTTAGGAAAATTCTTTCTGATAAACTGAGCCTGCTCATTTATAAGGTATATGTTATCAACCAGCCATTCGCTGGCTGCAGGTAAAGAGATCTTCAGCTCGAGTAGTGCTTTATATCTTTGACAAATCCGGTTGAGTTTTTTTATGTCACGGGAGAGGGTTCTCCAAACTGAATAATTGCTTCTGTTATGGGAGCTGATTTGATGTTGAGTACCAAGATGACGGGCAAATTGAAAAAGCTCATCAAACTTCTGATCAGAACTGGTTTTCATCTATTTGCTCCTTCCATTGTTGATATCTGTGCGGTTTTTTCCTGGTTATATGACTTACTTTAGCCTGTTTATGGACAAAGTTCGTACAACACACCTTCGATGTGGAGGTTTGCATGTCTTGTTTACAAGTAAATAATATTCAGAATCGGGTTATATTCAATATGTGGAGGTGTCTGCATCTGATTCAATCAGTGCACTGACATTAGGGAGATCCCTGTTTCCCGAAAATATTTAATTCTACATAATAATTGACAATTAAAATATGCAAACCTATGATCATATTCCCAGGTACCAGATTATTAAATTAATGTTTGCGTTTATCAAAATCAAGTTTTGCAGAAACAGGAGGTCTGCAATAATTACTTATTAATGCTGGTGGATGGAGAATCCGGCATGAATCAATGTCTATTGATGCATAAAATATGTTAAGCATATTATAGCATAAATGAAATAGTCAAATTAATTGATAATATGAGCTCATGAACTGTACCGGATCCGGATTAACCTGTGGCACTCACTGGTTTTTGGCTGCGTTTGTCTCTACCATCCAAAATCCGAAAGTTATCATCATATCAGCTATCGAGTCCCTTGTATTGCGATTAAAACGGATAAATAACCTCACGAATGTGATCCAGCATGAGGGGGAAATTCGTAATATTATTGATAAGGGGAAAAGTTTTAAGCAAGGAGGTTACTAAATGGAAAAAATACTGATCCGAAACATTGGGATAGACGATATAAAGCAGCTTCTGCCTCTGATCCGCATGTATTGGAAATTTGAAAGAATCGGCAATTTTAACGATGAAATTGTTTCCAAGCAGCTAAGATACCTGTTTTCAAATCCACATCTGGGGAAGGGATGGCTGGCATTTGCAGAGGAAGAACCGGTAGGATACCTTCTTGCTGTCTACGTTTACAGCCTTGAGCATCTGGGATTGACTGCTGAAATTGATGAATTTTTCATATTACCTCATTACCGAAAGACAGGAATAGGGAAGAAACTGCTTGAAACTGCAGAAACAGAATTCAGGCGCATAGGATGCAGGAATGTTTCACTTCAGTTAGATCATGAAAACGGTGCTGCACGTGCTTTCTACCATAAACAAAATTATTTTGAACGGAGTCGCTTTGAATTGCTGGAAAAGATGCTTGATTAGAAGAATATCGAATATCGAACAAATGAATATCGAATTTCGAAGTGAGGAAATCGGAAATTTAAAACTCGAAATTCGAAATACAAAACAGGAAAAAGGAGAGGGAATAGAATATCGAAGTAAAGGTTAACCTTAAATCTCCAAACCCTTTTCAAGATCACCTAGAGATTTCCTTTTACTTCCACTGATTTTACCGTTGCCTAATCCTTCACCCAGTTTTTTGGTAGTATTTGATAAAGCCGGCTCCTGCTCACCGGTGGTTTTCTCCAGGCCTGGTCCCAGCTCACCGAGAGTTTTCCCTGAGCCTTTACCGATTTCACCGGTAGCAGTGCCCAATCCTTTGCCCAGTTCTTCTGTAGTTTTTCCCAGTCCAGGTCCCAGTTCACCCAGGGTTTTCCCAGTACCTTTACCGATTTCACCTGTGGCAGTACCCAATCCTTTACCCAGCTCACCAGTAGCTTTTCCCAACCCAGGTCCCAGGTCACCCAGGGTTTTCCCAGCACCTTTACCGATTTCGCCTGTGGCAGTACCTAATCCTTTGCCCAGTTCACCGGTAGCTTTTCCTAAGCCCGGTCCCAGGTCGCCGAGGGTTTTCCCAGCACCTTTACCGATTTCACCGGTTGCAGTGCCTAATCCCTTACCCAGTTCACCGGTTGCTTTTCCTAAACCCGGCCCCAGTTCTTCAACTGTTTTTCCCAGACCGGATCCGATCTCCCCGACTGCTTTTCCTACCGGTTGAAGAAGATTATTGAGGATATCGGGATTACGGTCCAGGGTATCCAGAGTTCGTGCCAGTATAGCATGCACCCTTTTTAGTCTTACCTTCAGAATCGCCTGCGCTTCGACACCTAAAATATCTATCAGCACCTTTTTTATGCTGACAAAGGCACCGATCTGGAGTTTCAGCAGGTTGGCCAGATCTGCACTGATTGCCACCTGAGCCTGGAGGTCATCGACTTCGATTTTAATTTCGTCTACCTTTACAGTGGGTACATCCAGAAGGACATCGGGATATTCCTCTTCCGGTAACTGTTCCAGGCCTGCTTCAGCTACGGTCTGTCGAGTCTGTTCCCGGGTGGCAGGAGGCTTTGCAGTTGCGGTTTGATTTGATTTCTGAAGTTCTTGAGTTCTCTGGTTATTATGAGTAACCGGTTCTTTTTTTTCCTCTTCTTTACTGGATTTTTTCGAATGAAAAAGACCGAAAGGATGGAAAATCTGCCAGGTGATATTTCTTTTCTCCATTGACATACTCCGGGAATTATTATCGAAAAATCCCTTTCGGACAAAGATTTGGTGAATAAAACCGTTAAGGCTCGGATCTTATTGCTGCTGGCTTTTATCAGGCTGATTCTCTTTGGACAATTCCTCTTCGAGCACCTGGACCGCACCGCTGATTCTCAGTAAAGTTACCTGCAGATCATTTTGCCTTTGTTGCAGTTTTTCCAGTTCCCTCTGTCCAGCCTCGTATTGGGATCTTAGCTCTGAGAGACGGTCTTCAAAATGGTTTCCCATATTGTACCTCAGTTTGATAATTAACAAATGAGTAATAAAAGTTACTGTTTTTAATAGAAAGTAAGTGCATTTACCGTGCCAGATGGAAATTCGAAATACGGGGGGAAATTCGAAATCCGAAATACGAAATTCGAAAGGAGAATAAGAGGAGGGAAAATGCGAAATACGAAATTCGAAATTCGAAAAGGGGAATGAGGTTGATAAATTCGAAATACGATCCAAAAACAAGAGCTTTGAAATGGGGGCAAATGCGTTCGCATTCTGACTTATTGACTGAATGGCTATCCGAAACTAATAAAGGGCGCATGCCTTACCAGATTCTTCACATACGTTCGGAATGACATATCACACGCGTTCGTAATGCCATCTATTGGTAAATTTCGGTTAAACAGAACCGTTCTCTTTTATTGTTCGCGTACGTGTGAATCGTGTTAACTTCAAAATTCTGAAGGAGAACACGAATAACACGAATGAGGAGACACGAATTACGCGAATCTTCCTTAAAAGAGAAACGCTACTATTTGGGAAGCCACTCATGCTGAACAAATTCGACACTGGTGGCTTCCGAAGTCAAAAAGGATTAATTGTAAATTGCTTTGGGAGAGCAGTTTTTAATATCAAAATCATTAACCCGGTTTTCTACTATTGTGGCTTTGGAGGACACTGAGATCGTTTCGGTTTCGGATTCCGGGTCGGAGTTTTTTTCCATCTGGTGGTTTTTTGAGGCTTTCTGGCTAATTAAGATCAATTCCATTATTACTTCCCTTTAAAAACAGATTTCTGGACTCTTTTTTGAGAATCGAACACTTACTTACAGCAAACTGATACAACTATATAGAAAAAAACGGGCCAAACGGAATATATCTTTAGTGGCTGTCGCTTTCCAGTGCCTCTCTCACAAACATCATCTGCTCGCTAAGATCATTTATCTCTTTTTTCCAGAAAGAGTCAGTTCCCCAGTCCGGGAAATTTTTCCTGAACTGATGGTCGTCTATCTGTCTGCTGCACCATCCTAAGAAGTAGATCATCCGCATGGCCCTTAGCGGCTCTATCAACCGTAACGTTCTGGAGTCAAAATCTCTGAACTGCTCATATCCCTCGATAAAAAGGGCCACCTCTTCCCTGGATTTCTCCAGCCTGTCCGGAAGCAAAAGCCAGAGATCCTGTACCGCAGGCCCCATAGCCATATCATCAAAATCGATTACCAGAAGACCTTCTTCCATTCTGTTCAGAATATTGCCGATGTGCAGGTCCCCATGTATTCTGATCTCTTTATTGTGGTCAAAAAGGGGAGTACAGAGATCGATTAGTTCGTTTACCAGTTTTTGGTAACTGCTGCGGTAAGGTGATGGGATGATTTTATTCAGAAAATCCAGATCATTACGAGTAGATTGGTCTGGCGAGAGCACAATCCGGGATTTTGCTGCATGTGATGCACCAACATTGTGGATGCGAGCTACCAGAGTTCCGAGTCTGAGCCAATCCTCAAAGCTGTTTATCTCCAACTGTCTTCCTGCCCTTTTAGGAAAAATAGCAAAGTGAATCCCATCATGAACTCCCAGCGTTTCACCATTTGAAAGTCTCAGGGGAGTGATAACCGGCAGTTCTGCTTCATATAGCTCCTGAAGGAATGTATGCTCATCTAAAATTGCATCTTTGCTCCAGCGGCCTGGGCGGTAAAATTTAGCGATCAACCTGGTTCCATCGCGGGTTCTGAATTCATACACCCGGTTTATGTAGCTTGGCAACTGGGCGGTAAAACCGGTGAAAAGGGTTCCGGTTGCTTCTTCAGCAGCATTAAGCATCTGGTCCGGGGTAAGCTGTTCGAAGTTCATCTTTATTAATCCGCCTTAGGAGTTAATGTTTGTTGGATAAATATAGATCAGAGGGTCAGATTATCAAAGGTTTCAAAGCCTTCATTAAGGAGCATCGAATTGGTACTTCTATTTGATTATCAACCGATCAGGAAGTAATTTTAAAAGATGCGTTGCTGTATATAAAATGAGTCTTTTACGGTTTGGTTATCCTGCTCCTGAGTTGATATAAAAAGTGGGTTGCCCAAATTTACAAATATACAGTTGGATTTCAGTTTTATCCGAAAGGATCTATTCATGAATGTTCCTGTAATCGATATGATTGTCCGCTCGGGATGGGCGGGTAGAATTATCATCATACTTCTGGCATTATTTTCACTTCTTACCTGGGCAATAATTTTTAACCGGTATTTTGCATTGGCTACGATTGCGGCCAAAAATAAACTCTTCAGGCGTCGTTATGACATGCTCAATAAACTCTCTGAAATCGAATCGGTGGATGCCAAAACCATAGGTTCTCCTATGGGACAGTTGGGCCGCACAGCCGCAATGGAGTATCGAAGAATCCTGGAGGATGCTAAATCCCATACCGGGGTAAAAGACTGGTCCTTTTTTCTGCAGAATCAATTCACCATGGCTTCAGAGCGCATGGAGAGTGCATTTATGGCTCTAATTGCACCTCTGGACAAGGGTGTGTTTTTTCTGGCCATGATAAGCAGCATTGCCCCATTCTTGGGTCTTTTAGGAACGGTTTGGGGAATAATGAACTCCTTTTTCGAGATCGGAAATCAGGGATCAGCCTCTTTACCGGTAGTTGCTCCCGGAATTGCCGAAGCGCTCATTACTACCATCGTGGGATTGGCAGTAGCTATCCCGGCACTATTCTTCTATAATTACTTCAATCACCGGGCTGAAAAAATCGAAAACCAGATGGATGAGTTTAAGGAACTGGTAATAGTGCGATTGAAAAGGGAAATATTCAATCTGCTTTACACAGAGCGGCCAGGCCGCACACAGCCATCACAGATGCCGCGAGTTTAGGAAGCAGGGGAAAAAAGACAATGGGTCTTAAAAGAAAAGCCAGGCGTCGTCATGTTATAAGCGATGTCAATCTCACCAATCTGATCGATGTGGTGTTTGCCTTACTTATTATCTTCATGATCACTGCTCCGATGATGACTCAGGGAGTACAGGTGGATCTTCCCAAAGCAGAAGCGGAAAATGTGGAAGTGGATAAATCGATCCAGGTGACCATAAATTCGAAAAATGAAATTTACATAGATTATGAGAAAGTGTCTCTGCTGGATTTCAGAAAGAGCTTCCGGGAAGTATTTGCCGGTGAAAAGGAAGTACCTGTATTCGTGAATGCAGATGCCAAGGTGCCTTATGGTCTGGTAATAAGGGTGATTGGGGAGATACAGAAAGCAGGCGTGGTGAAATTGGGATTTCTGACTCTGCCTCTTGAGAATTCCGGAAAGTAGGACTATGTCCAGATCTGATGCACTGATGACATACAATGATCAGAAGGTAAATGGCTGGGTTTCCTTTGTCATCTCTATCGCCTTTCATCTGTTGATGTTAATCGGTATTCCTCTTATTCTAAAACTGACCTGGAAACCTCGCACTTTTCAGCGTCCCCAGACCTTTCAGCTTGTGTCGCCCATGCGTCCGGTGACTCCGCAGAAAGTACAGAATGCTCCACAGCAGAGAGTGGCTCGCAGGGAAGCTAAACCGGAACCAAAACCGGTACCTTCCACTAACAAGAGTGCTGACAGAAATGCAAAACCTCAGCCTAAAAAAGAGCCTTCCCGGGCAGTTGAGGAGAATTTAGATGAACTAGCCTCTATTCTGGAGGAGCTTCCTGTGCCAACCAGGGTTTCTGCTGTAGGGGACTTCAAGTTTCACTGGTATCTTAACCACGTGCAGCAGAAACTTGAAACGTATTGGAATCCTCCAACAGAAAATCACCATATAAAGGTGGTGGTGCATTTTATTATCTATAATGATGGAAATATATCAGAGCCTTCCATCCGGAAGTCATCAGGCAACAGCACAATAGATAATATTGCTTTGCGTGCAGTGAAGCTTGCCGCACCATTTGGAAAGCTGCCACCCGGTTTTTCGGGTGATAAACTGGATCTTAATTGTACTCTAATCCCAACCAGGAAATAACATGTCGAAACCACTCTTTATTTTCTCATTCCTGATTCTTAGTTGTGCAGCCCATGCAGAAAAAATCGATCTGGAGGTTTATGCCAGTAAATTTGATTCCATACCGATAGGAGTCATCGACTTCCGTTCCACTAATGGACAAAAGATAAACGAAGAGGGAAAGCAGCCCTGGAAAATCATCGCTTCTGATCTGGATTTTTGTGGCAGGTTTACTGTAACAAGTCTTGGCGATTATGACAGTGCAACATTTGCCACTGCCAGCGTAGGTATCTATATCGATGGTGAGTATACAGTTGAGGGCTCTCAGATTTCTGTTAACTGTTACCTCAGGGATGCAGCCTCAAAGGAACTGATAATTGGGAAAAAATATAAGGGTGATTTGAAATCGATCAGAACCATTTCCCACCGTTATTCCAATGAGATTGTGGAGATACTTTTCGGGGATCGTGGAATTTTCCTCAGCCGCATCTTATACGTCAGTGCTTCCGGAAACAGAAAAGATATCGCTCTCATGGATTTTGATGGTCATAACAGGGTCACTATTACTAAAAACAATGTGATAAATATTTTTCCCGCCTTTGCTGATGCCAACAACATCCTGTGGATCTCGTATCTCAGGGGAAAACCGGATATGTATAAAGGATCTATTGCAGATGGTTCTTCAAAAATTCACATATACAGTAAAGCCATTACAACCAGTCCGGATGTATCTCCCATAGACGGGACCATTGCCTATGGATCATCCATAAAGGGTAATCTCGATATTTACACCTGTAACCCTGATGGTACAAATGTCAGGCAGCTTACGGTTCATTACGGGGTGGATACGTCACCTTCATGGTCTCCAAACGGTTATCAGATCGCTTTTACCTCTGATAGATCGGGAAATCCCCAGATTTATATAATGGATGCCGATGGGGCTAATCAGCGGCGTTTAACCTTTGAAAATAAATATACCGATTCTCCGGCCTGGTCACCCAGAGGAGATAAGATCGCCTTTCATGCGATGGAAAATGGTAAATTCGATATATGGACAATCGCACCTGATGGAACCGGACTGACCAAAGTGACCGATCTGGGTGGAAACAACGAATACCCGGCGTGGTCACCGGATGGTAACCTGATAGCTTTCGTTAATACAGTAGGAAATAACAGTGATCTTTATGTGATAAAGCCCGATGGTACCAGACTTCGCAGGGTTACAAGCACCGGGAATGTGAAAATGCCGGACTGGTCTGATTTTTAATTTCAGGAAAATATTATGTTAAAAAATAGCCTGTTGATGCTTTCCATATTTACAGCAGTTCTTGTTTGCGGGTGTCGAAAACAGGTTTCTACCCTGATGGATGTTCCCAGAGATCCGGTGCAGAAAGCTGCTCCACAACCAGATCTGTTTAAAGAGGTAGATACCACTGATGAAGTATCATTTGTTGAGGCAGATCTGGCAAGTGAGCTTGCATCAAAGGTCAAAGAGAATTTAAATACCATCCATTTTGAATTCAACAGTTTCAGTCTTAATGAGGAGGCTGTGCAGAAACTGCTTATTGCGGCAAAATTTTTGAATGAATACAATGGTATCCGTGTCCTTATACAAGGGCACTGTGATGAGCGGGGATCATCGGAGTATAATATGGGACTTGGTGAGAGAAGAGCCAGGGCGGTGAGAGATTATCTTTTAAACCTGGGGATTATGCCGATTCGTATAGAGGTGACTTCTTTAGGTAAGGAGATGCCGCTCGTTACTGGTTGTACCGATGAGTCGTGCCACTGGCAGAACCGTCGTGCTGAATTTAAGGTACTGGCTAAATAATTGCCGGTTGAATCAGATAGATGTTATGGAAGAGGTGAGTCGATGATTAAAAAGATTTTTTTACCGGTTGTGCTTCTTTTTACTGTGTTACAGTTTCAGGGTTGTACAAATCTGACTATGTTACGGACTCAGGAATTGCGTGAGGTAAAGGCTCAGGTCGATTCTTTGCAATCGGAGCTTACTTCCATGCAGAAGAAAATGCTGGAAGAGCAGAAAAATCAGTCAGAAGTACTAAGACTGCTTCGTGCAGATCTTCAGATTAGATTCAACGAGCTGGACAGAAAAGTATCTACTATCGATGGAAATCTGTCGGAAAGCCAGTTCAGGCTTTCAAAGATTGATGAAAAAACGGCCGAATTCAACAAAAGACTGGAAGCCAAACTTATTGCTGATTCCTCCAGGTCATCCGAAACTGAAAAGTTATTCCAACTGGCCATGAACGATTTTAATGCCGGAAGATATGATATCGCCATGAGTGCTTTTCAGAACATTGTGAATCAGTTCCCGGAATCATCTCTGGCTCAGGATGCCCAATACTGGATTGCTGAATGTTTTTATGCAACCAAAAAGTACAGCGATGCAGAAAAAACCTATCTGAGTTATATCAGAAATTATCCGCAAGGATCCAAACTCTGTGTTTCTCTTTACAAGCTTGGCTTGGTGTATGAAAGGCAGAAGAAGGACAAATCTAAAACGCTTGCCTGGAAAAAACTGGTGGAGCAGTGTCCTGATGCACAGGAAACCAGGGTGGTCAAGGCTCAGAAAAGTAACTGAAATTCCTTATTCAGCTTCTTTATTCCAGCTTTTAAGGCAGGATTAGTTCGATTTAATCCTGCCATTTTTTTTCTACTGCAAAGACACTGCTGTTAATAATGGTTACAGTTCTTGATTGTAGTAAATAAAGCATTTATTTTTGATGTTTGCGCCAGGCATTTTCGTGGAGCAAGGAAATGACAGCGACGCTGCAGTTTTAAAACCACTCGAAGAAGCTTTTCGGTAATTAACATAACAAATTCTATTAACATAGTTAAGTTAGGTAAAAAACTGAAACATCTGATATGAAAACATATCTGTGGGATAATACTTTTTTTAACAAAATGATGGAGGTTTTTTAATGTTTTCAACATTAAACGAAGTGCGGGAGTACTGTGCCAACAACAAAATTAAAATGATAGACTTTAAAATGATCGATATCAATGGTCGTTGGCGGCATGTAACGATTCCGTCTGAAAGACTGGATGAAGACACCATGAAGTATGGAATCGGTTTTGACGGCTCCAATTATGGCTACGCTCCTGTTGAGAAAAGTGATATGGTCTTTATCCCTGATATCACCAGCTCTCATATCGATCCATTTGTCGATGTCCCCACTCTATCAATGATTGGAAACGTTTTTATTATTCGCCCGGATGAGAACATTCCGTTTGATCAATATCCCAGAAATGTTGCCCTGAAAGCAGAACAGTATTTACGCGAAACTAAAATCGCTGATTCGATGGTTATTGGTCCTGAGTTTGAATTTCATGTTCTGGATCATGTCTGCTATGAATGCAAACCAAACCGTGTGGCTTTTGAACTTGATACTGCACAGGCAGAGTGGAACAGTGGCAATAATGATGGAATGAATCCGGGTTATAAAGTTCCGTTAAAAGGTGGTTATCACATTACTTCACCTCATGATATTACCTATGGCCTGCGCAGCAGAATGTGTCTTCTCTTAAAGGAATGGGGCGTAGAGGTGAAATATCATCATCATGAGGTCGGTGGTCCCGGTCAGTTGGAAATCGAGGTCGAGCTGGGGCAGATGACCGAGATGGCCGATAAGACCATGATAATAAAGTATATAGTAAAAAATGCCGCAATATCAGAAAACAAGACTGCCACCTTTATGCCAAAACCGATTTTCGGTGAAGCCGGAAATGGTATGCATGTTCACATGCTGCTCATGAAAGAGGGTAAACCGATTTTCTACGATGAAAAAGGGTACTCCGGACTGAGCCAGGAAGCCCATTGGTTTATTGGAGGATTGCTCAAACACGCCAGATCTCTTTGTGGATTGACCAATCCTTCTACAAATTCATATAAACGGCTCGTGCCAGGTTACGAAGCTCCGGTTACCATCGGTTATGCCACTTCAAACAGAAGTGCGGTAGTCCGTATTCCTGCTTATGCCAAGTCTCCGGAATCCAAGCGTTTTGAACTGAGAAATCCTGATGCTACTTGCAACCCTTATTTTGCTTATTCTGCCATACTTATGGCGGGTATCGATGGCATAATTAACAAGATAGATCCGCAAAAAAATGGCTGGGGTCCATTCGATTACAATCTTTATAATCTTTCAGTTGAGGAACAGAAGAAGCTTACCGCTCTTCCCAGTTCATTGGGTGAAGCACTTGATGCTTTAGAAGCAGATAACGAGTACCTGACACGGGGTGGAGTGTTCCCAAAGAAGTTACTGGATACATGGATCACCAGAAAACGGGCTGAACTGGAAATGATAAACAAGATTCCGCATCCGGTGGAATTTGCTCATTATTTCGATCTGTAGTGAATGGCTGAGGTGTAGCGAAGGGGGGGCCTTTGCTACACCGGTCTTGGTTTTTTCTGTTTACACTCTTTTTCATTCTCTTACTTCGATAATCAAGATTTCTTTTCCCCACATCTCAGCAGTTAATTGAAATCCTTTCCAAGTCATCTCCACAATTATATTAAAAAAGTAATATGGACAGGATCACTGACTTTTTACTACAGTGGTGGAAAGAGAATGAAAAAAATCTCTATGTGGAATTACTGATTGGTTGAATCAGATTTTAACAGAAGATTGCAAATAGTTAAGAAAGGATTTAATACTCATTTGCACCAATTGTTTGCATCTATTCATTAAATAAGGATGCATTATGGCGAAATGTAATCTTGTCAGGTTTCGATTGAGGTACATTTTCCTGGCAGATCTTGTTTTTTTAATTACATCGTGTAATGATACCACCACCTATAACATATCTCCGGGGGATTATGTAAATGACAACCTTAAGGCTTATTTACAAATCGACAGCAGAGGTTCTGTTCTGATCTTTATGGAAAATATGATGGTTGACTCAACAAAATATCTGGGATGTACACATTTCAAGAGTGATTATACTAATTTTGGCCCTAGCTCGCTTTATCAGTTTTGCAGAATCGAAACAGATACTCTGCACATTGGTTCATCTGTTATTTCAAACCCAGGGATAGTTACCTATAGATATATTGACGATCCATATAGCGAATATGGGGTTATTATAGCAGATTATTCTGAGATTGAGAATAATGGTAATCACGCCAGAGGGATTAAATTTGTAAAAAAACAGTAATGTATGAACGCAGCTTGTCTGCTCTGTTTTTCTGGGGCAGTTGAATTGTCACGGATCTTCCTGGATTTGCTGTTTTAATTATTCAATGGGTATGCAGGGAAAGGGTACTTTGCTGCATCAAGGCTTCTACTTCGCTTTTCCACTTTTTAACCTCGATATTTTTTCTGCCTTCTTCCTTCACCGGCTGGTACAGTGACGTATTGGAAGTCTTAAAGGTTTTTTTTCACTATCATGTCCGGAAGTATCTGTTTTCAAGAGTATCAAGGGATTGTTTATAATCTAGAAGCTTGCTGGCTTGAGTGGGCTTTCATAATTCGACAATTTTGTGCATTCTTTTTCACATCTTCCTGAATAGAACGATTAAACCGAAATTAATTCATAAACCCACACCAATTTATCTGAAGAACCTCTCTTCTGGACCATAGTGAGCCTGTTAAAAGGGATAACAGAGAGATTGTTGCTGGAAAATGTTCACAAAAAAATGCTACTTCACCTTAAAGCGGTGTTTTTCAAAAATATGGAAAAAACGTATAAGGTTAATTATTTTGAAAATTCTGATGAAATTAGGTTAAGAGGTTAGGAACCTCAGAGATTAATGTTTTTTTGAAAACTGATATTGAATAAGACATGATATTCATAAATCGTACTCTTTACTTGTAGCACAAGGAAAAACGTACCCAAGGAAGAAAAGAAAAGGAAAATAAAAATGTCAAAATGGATGTATAACGAATTTAAACATTGTGGAGTTGACTACTCTGATGAAAATCAGGCAGAAAAGTATGATTCATTACACCTGACATTTCGTAATTATGAAAAAGAATTCGGTGATATGCTGGACTTTTTAGCCTTGCCAAATACTCAAGAAATGACTTTAATTGATTTGGGTTGTGGAACAGGAGCTTCGGCGTTTTTTGCTGCAAAAAAGTTTAAAGAAGTTTTCGCGGTGGATGTATCTGAGGCTATGATTGTTCAGGCACAAAAAAAGGCTGCTTTTGGAAATGTTAACAATCTTTACTTTCATATCGGGGGATTTTTAAGTTACAGACATTATGCTCAAGCTGCAGATGTCATCATCACCAAGCATGCGCTTCATCATCTGCCCGATTTTTGGAAACAGATTGCGTTGTTTCGAATAAATAAAATGCTGAAACTTAACGGAAGCCTTTATGTTTGTGATGTAGTATTCAATCTTGCCTCAAATAACTATAAAGATAAGATTGATAAATGGATTGATGGATTCGATAAGTTTGCAGGAAAAAAGCTTCGTTCAGAAGTGGAAACACACATTCGGGATGAGTATAGCACATTTGATTGGATACTGGAAGGTATGTTTGCAAGAGCAGGTTTCGAGATTGACAAAAAAAGATCCTCTGATGGTTTTGTGACAGAGTATTCTTGTAAAAAATCAAAGGAAATCGAATACCAAGATGAATAGTTAAAAAAAAGCAAGTGAAAACCGAAGAGTATACCAAGGACAGAATGGCTCAATATCTGCAAATCTCCTGAAGGAAAAAACACTTAGAAAGGATTACTGATGAAGAAAGTATTATGTGTAGGAACATTAATTGCCAGCGAATTGAACCTGATGTGGTTGTTTTTGGTGAATTACCATCATTAAGACTGGTCGGATCGCATTTTCTTGAACTGATTGATTACATTAAATCCAATCTTAATTCACTGATTTGTTTAGACACTTTAATAAATGCAGAAGAAGACTATGGTTGGTTAGATGGAAACTGGAGTAAAATCGATATTGTCCACTGTAATTATGGGGAAGGGTTACATATTACAAAGGAAAAGACTCAGTTTGAAATCTGTTCCTGGTTTAAAAATAAAGGTGTTCCATTGCCTGTAGTTTCTGATGGTGAAAACGGATGCTATTTTGGATATAAAGATGTGATCGAACACGTTCCACCATTCAAAGCAGAAGAAGTTGATGCAACAGGAGCAGGGGATTCCATGATGGCTGGGATAATAACAAAACTTCTGGAAACCAATGATAAACCTGTTGTTGATATAAGCAGAATAGGATTGGATAGGATCAGAGAGGCAATCGTTTATGGATCTGCTTGCGGCTGTTATGCCATTGGTTCCATCGGCTGTGTTAGCGATATAAACAAGGAAAAGATTGAGAGCATTGTCAAGATTGGAAATAAAACAGGATGTGCACTTTAAGAGTGCCCAGGTGGAAGAAAAACGAACCTGGTAGTTCAAACCAGCCTGGTATGGATTATGAGTTATTCAAATAAAGAGGAGCTCTGAAGTCAGGTGTTTGACTGTGTAGTTTTCACCACAATTTAATAATCATAGAAACCTTAAATGTAATTGTATATGCTAAACATAACTTTAAAGATGATATTAATCAATTGCTTGTTTTGGCTTTTCATTGCAACTGTTATGCCTAAAGTCTGTCTCTTTTTTATGGGCAAAAGCTGCCCATCGCTAAATAATCCATTTTTCAGAGTCCGCAGCAAGGAACTCACTCTATATCGTCTACTCGGTATCAGGTGGTGGAAAGACAAGCTTCCGGTGATGCCGGGGGGAGAGTTGGACCGTAAAAAACTCAGTAAAAACATAACTCCAGAGTACCTTATACAGATGATAACTGCTACATGTTCAACAGAAGTAATTCATCTTGTTAGTGGAATCTGTGGTTTTTTGTCTATTGGTTTTGTGCTGCTATTGCCAACGCCTTTACCGTATATTCCCCTTTTTTCAGTTATTGCATCAGCGAACCTTCTATTTCAACTTCCCTTCATTGCAGCACAAAGGTACAACCGTGCAAGATTCTGGCGTCTGAGGGCTGCATTAATGAAAATGGGGAAAACAGTTTAGTTTATCGGGTATCGATAATGTTTGCTATAGAACTGTTGGGGAAAAAGAGCAATGGTGGCTCGGGAAAAGATGCCGGAGAAGCAATTGGTAAAAAATGGGGGGCCGAAGGTCCTGGGGATAGAGGAAAAACACTGATATAAATTAAGTACCAAGTTTTCCTCCGAGCAGAAAGAAGAGACAGGTAGAAATCAGAACTACCCCAAAATAATGGAAAAAGCTCAAGATGTTCGGAGACTGATTTGTTTTGGGGGAAATTTTCCCAGTTTCGATCTGATAGCTCCGAAGGTCAAGGGGGGACGGAGGAAAAACACTGATTTAATATTAAGTACCAAAATTTTCCTCTGAGTAAAAAGAAATAGGCGGAAAAAAACAGTGTTTCCCTTGGGATTCAAGTTCAGAAATTATCTGAAGATTATCTGAAGATTATCTCAAATCCTTCTGAATGATCAGGAAGAAAAGCCTTATTAACACCAGATCAGTAAAGAAATCCTCTGAAATTACTTCAGAACAGATGAACTTTTCTGGAAGTAATCTGATTTTTCGATACCATCTGAATCGCATAAACTCCTTTTTTAATCTTACCTGGTTTATTGTTGAAAACTAGAGATTCCGAAACCGCTTCCATCTCAATGACCCTCTTTCCTGACAAGGTATAAATCGTTATTTTGCGCGAGGGATCCTTTGTACCAAATGACAATTTAACGATACCATTATGCTGATTATACACAGAAAAGCAGGAAGATCTGTTAATCAGTACGCCTTTACAAGCATTTACCGGCATGTCCTTTCTCAACAACCTCACATAGTATACTCCACCAGCCATACCGGTAGAAGCCTGAAATCTAACAGTGATCGCTTCTTTACCGGTTACCATGCTGTTTGGTATAGGATATTCCTGATTAACAAAAGCATCCTTTTTCCACTTACCGGCAATGTTTTCGGTAACGAGCTTCTCTCCATCAATTAGGATGTCAAACGTACGGGTACATCCTTCGTTTCCCCAGTACCTTACCATGATTGAGAGATCTGTTTCTCTGTTTGTAAGTAGATTGTAGCTGAAGAAACCACCATTTCCACCGCTGCAGGTCCCTGCATCCCGATAAAATTCACCCTGATGACTTCCGGTTTGCGAGTTGGAAGATTGCAGTTGATGATCTACTTCAGGTTGCTGTTCGCCGGGCGCGACCCTGTCTATAGTACGCCTGTCAAGTATTAACTCTTTCTCTTCATTATTATTGCTGCTGGCCTCTGTTGCCCAGTATATCATATAACGGGAATCATGAATGCGGAAAAAGGGTTCAAGGATAAGCTGGGGACCCGTCCAGTTTCCAATAAGTTCCGTTGCAGTAAAGGACAATTGCTCAGTATTACTGCGTACAAGCTTCTGTGGAATCCTGGTACGATTTCCTATCAGGATTGGTGCAGAATTCAGAGGGTAAAGACTTCCGCTTGCAATGTGTCCCCATCTGCCTTCATCGGCCACAAGGCCTGTAAGATCGCGGTTTTCAGTTTTTGCTCCCAGTAAAATCGGGCCATGCATTAAAGCAACAAATTCAGGTACATTCGGCATCTCCTCAACTACTGTATGCATTGGTAATAGCACAGTAACCACAGTTTCATCATCATCCCATGTCCTGTCAATTTCATAATAGGCAGACGGCTGGGACTTTGATGGGAGTGTGTCGTTTCCAACAACAATTTTCAGCTTATCAGCAGGAACCCACCATGGATGGCGGATAAGTAGTTTGAAACGGGATGGAGAGCCTGTGCTGATTGTAAGTACAGTCTGTTCCTCATCAGGAAAACGGGTTTCCTGCTTCACTTTTACACTCTTTTCTTTCCAGTTGAGTTCTGATGCAACAAAAAGATTAATGAATAGAGAGTCGCTTTTATGAGTGTATATAAACTGGTTGTATTTGCCGTGATTCTCCATACCTGTTCCCACACAGCACCACATGTCCTTGTCTGGAGCAGAATATACTCTGTAATGGCGGGGACGCGCAGGTGTGAAGTATACATATCCACCGTGAGTCGGATGCTGAGAGGAGAGGATATGGTTAAACATCGTGCGTTCACAATAGTCAACGTACCTGGCATCGTTTGTCATACGGAACAGTCCTTCGGAAAGCTTAAGCATGTTATGTGAGTTGCAAGTTTCGGGGCCCTCCCGCTCTGTGGTGTAGTCGATACAGTCTGCACCCGATGGAAAATGCTCTCTTCTGCTGTTCCCACCGAATGCCAGACTTCTTCTTTCTGTTACTGTTTCAAAGAAAAAACGTGCAGCCTTGAAATATGTATTATCATTATCCAGTTCAGCAATACGCTGAAATCCTACTGCCTTGGGTACCTGAGTGTTTGCGTGAAGATTATCGAGGTTGTCTGTTTCGGACGACATCGGGTTAAGTATTGTTCTGTGAGAAAGTTTTTTGGCCATATTGAGGTATTTAATGTCCTCTGTCATTTGGTAGGCATCGGCATAAACCTCGTTAATACCTCCATGCTCATTACCGAGCATGCTCTGAATCTGTGCATCGGACAAACCGGACAGGATATTTATTCCCCAGTCACAGAGTTTTAGAAACATCTGCTTTGCGATATCACTGTTTCCATATACCCAGGCATCCCTGAGTCCTGCATAGGTTTTATGGATATTATACCAGGGGACCCAGTAGTCCCATATTTTACCGGTGTTACCTTTTTTAATTTCCCGCCACAAAGGCTTTCCATTGGGAATACCACTTACATAGCCGACAAAGTCGGAATCCTTTGCATTGGCATCCTGACATTTCTTAAGTTCTGCTATCATGTATTCCAATCGCTGCTTGCATTGCACATCTCCAGTGGCAGCATAATGTATTGCCAGTGCAGAGAGGTAGTGTCCTCCCACATGCCCATCCAGTCCGGCCCAGTTGGAATAATTGGTAACACCGTTAGTGGAGAGTCCGGCATCTGCCCGATAACAGTACAGAAGGCGATCAACATTGTATTTCAGTAAATGGCTTATATTAAGATCCCTGGAGTGTTTGAATGGGCCATCCAGAAGCGTAACATCGCCCAGGGGAAATTCATTAGGGTAAAGTTTGTTTTGTGCTTCGACTCCGTATACTATCAGCAATGCAGATGTAATCACTGCATAGAAGTATCTGTTCATTGTGTTTGCCCTCCCGTGCATATGTTAACCACTGGTTATATGAAAAACAGTATAATCATTAAGCAATACATTTGATAATTCCGTTCAATCTTTGAACTCAACCAGTGCATCCTCTTTTTTCTGATTCATATAACAGAGTCTAATCCAGTCGTCACTCCTGGCTATACTTGATACCCGCACTTCGTCAATTAATCCGTTGAAAAATGACCATCCCTGATAATAGGGGAGATCTATCGATCTGCCATGGCTTCCGATGGAGAAGTCATCCGAAGTGTTCCTTCCGTAATTACCAGGCATCAATGCTGCGCCTTCAACTACCATCTCACCGTTTATGTAAAAACGTTGATCTGTTCCAGATCTTACTCCTGTTAAGTACAACCATTCTCTGGCTCCAGGAGCAGGTGGAGTAGAATCTTCGGAATATTCCCAGCCAAGCTGATCCTGAAATTCGACAAATTCCCAGGTCGCCCGGTTATTTTTCAAACACTTGAATTGCAGATAATACTGTTCGTGACCTTTGCCTGCTATAGCACGATAAAGAGAATCGATCTTTTCGGCATACACCCAGGATGAAATCGAGTAGTGTGCATCTTCAGTGAAATTCAATCGGCTGTTAGCGGTGTTGGGCATGGTGATATATATTGAAATACCATCAAATGCTCTTGCGTCACCAATTGCACCGGCTACATTCGCATCTTTGACCCCCCCCCCCAGCGGTATTCCATCATAGCTGTTTATTGTCGCATCCACGGCAATATCAGTTCCTTTTCCTGAGAGATGCCACACTCCCTGGAAAGCATCAGCAGTATCAAATACAGCACTGCCTTTTGACTCATTTTCTGCTTCTGAGTTTCCCCAGTACATGACAATAAATTGTGAACTGCTATTTCCATAAACAGTATCAACTTTAACCCAGATATCTGCTTCCATATCAATTGTATTCCATCGTTCAATCTCATAAGGAAGCGGTTGCCCATCTACCTTTGTAAATCGCAAGTTACTTCCATCTTCTTTTGCCTGGCTAAAATCGAAATTGGCCGATCGCAGTCGTATCAGCACAGGGAAATTCACTACGTTACCAGTTATACCGGCTCCCTCAGCAGATGTGTTCAGGAATAGTCTTGCAGAATGATTCCAGAGGCTCTGGTGATAGAAATCAAATGTGCCGATATGGGTGGTTTCACCGGATCTTATTGTGACGCTGTCAATTTCAACAGACTCAGAATCAACTGAAAAAGAAACTGCACGAATAGTGTAAATTCCTTGCGGGAGATCATAGATAGTAAATTCACCAGTCTCAGTATCGCATGTACTAATTCGTTCAAGTCCATAAATTTGTACATAGAGTATTTTCTGATAATCAACCGAAGAGGCGAAGGTGCCTGTAATCGTTCCGGTAGGGCGAAGTGTATCTGAAGGGAGATGTACTGTAAAATCACCATATTCAATGGTACACCTTAACAGAACTGCATGGCCTGAACCATCATTGACTTCTATGGAATAATTCCCTGGGTCTATTGAATCGATAGAGAAAACACCGTGAGAATCAGTTCTGGTATCAACACGGGAAATACATGATTTGCTGAGTGCTTTACCTGAGATATTGACAGTGTAATCGTGTGGTCGTAGATAAACCGATGCTCCGGAAGCGAAGCTGCCATCATTATTGAAAAGAGAGCAGGTTATACGACCATTTCCTGCATGTGACCCGGTTCCTGCGACATTATCATCCGATACACACTGTAGCAAAGCAATCATTGCCGTAATACAGCAGAGTTTCACCGTTAACCATACTCCAGTGATCTTCTTTTGTAGCGCAAGAATATGATTCATTGCGCCTCCTCATTATTATTTAAATTATTAGTTAATGGAAAAAGCTGGAAATTGCATTGACAAACCATTTCAGAAACATCAATGTCTTCTATGACAATATTCATCAATTCCTCTTTAAAAGAGCGAATCCGCTCTTTAATACGTTCGTAACACTTCTGTGAAACACCCAGGGTAAGCGAGCTTATTTCCCGTTGAGCTGGATCAAAGCGTTCAAGCGCTTCCTTTGCAAGCGTAAGCATCTCAGAATGAAAATTTCTTAAAACCATGGATTTCATTTCATATTCAGAGGAGATCATCGGATCGGCAGGGTGGAGTTTTCCATTCAGGTCACGATGTAAAATGCCCATCCGCAGCATTGTTTCTATTGACTTTCTGGCCTGCGTAGCAGTAATTCCGGGGACACACTTTTTAGCTATCCACTCATAATCTTCCTTGAATTCAGGCAGAGTCACTAATTCCCGAATTGCACTATGATACCAGTTTCTGAAAAATTCGTAACAGCTTTCATCCAGTATCTTTACCTCGCAATTTCCACGTAAATGTAGCATGCGGGTGAAATGCAAGTTTTTTTCATCATTTGATTTACAATTAACGAACTGTACGACAGCACTGAAATACTCTGCTTCCTTAGGGGTTAAGTTCATTGCAATAACGTACTTTTGCATAACTGCGAGGCTGAGTCGCCGTCTTCCTGAAATAATATCCTTGAACATACTTTGAGAAACACCGGCTTTTGATGCGAAAAAGCGGAAAGAGAATGATTTTGACATCTTCTTCTGATAAGTGTAGTAGTCCTTTAACAGAGAACGATAGTCGGTATATTGGAAAATGTTGAATTTCTTAGATACTTTGGTTCCCATATATACTGAATATAGCGAAAAAAAAGAGGTGGATAGATAAAAAAAAGTTATAACAGAGAACTCAAACGCGAACAAAAAAGCTGGTAATGCATTGAAATCAGAGGGAAATGAAGTTAGACAACCATGCGAACACTAAATAAATTGCGAACAATTGCAATAGGGATATGCGCTTTATCGAAGAACTATTCAACAGGCTTGGTGAACATCAAATCTACTATTTTAATAGTAAAAATACCCCATGTTTTCCATTAAACAGTGTTTGTCCTGGAAACCATCTATAACCCAATTACCAATTGCAATAATAATTTACCTTTTCCACAATCGGGGCAGTCGTGGTATTGCTATTCGTGAAACCGAAATACTCTCGATTATTATCGATTATCATCAAAGCCAGTATTCTGGGGATATACTCATTTGTTTCCTCAGCCAAATAGCCCATTTTATAAATATACCAGAAATCGCGGTCTCGAATAGGATCTTCAATTTTACGCAGAGCATCCATAACTCTTTTCTCACCTGCATTGTAAGCTGCCATTACCAGCATAATTGAACTTTTTGCACCAAAAATTCCAATCAGGTCTTTAAGGTATTCTGCTGCAGCATAAGTGGCTTTTGGGGGGTCGATACGTTCATCAGAAACTGCGTCTACTTTCAATCCATATTTTCGTGCAGTATGAGGCATAAACTGCCACAGGCCTCTTGCTCCTGCGTGACTCAATGCTTTCGGATTAAAGCCACTCTCAATCATCGAAATATAGGCTAACTGAGATGGAATGTTTTTCTCTGCAAATATTTTCTGAATCATAGGAAAGTAAAGCTCTTTTCTTTTTAATAATCTGGCAGTCATTGATTTTTGTGTTTGAGAATAGATGTCCAGGTGACGTTTAACGGTTATTGACATCTGATGTGGAATCTGGTAGTCGGTATGCCCAAAGCCTGATAATACTTCGTAAAGAAAATGATCTATGGTGTCCTTATAGATAAGCTGATAATCGGATGTATTAAATAATGATCTAAGAAAATCTGTATGGATTGGTTGACTGAAACCAAACGAAAGTGAATCAAATGCTTTTTTACTCTCTGGTATGCCAGAGATGATACTCGAGTCTGGACTGGGTTTAAGCTTAAAAAGTCGGATTGTGAAATATGCGATAAAAGGAGATGAAAGAAGAATGATGGAACAAGTCAGTAAAATCATTCGGTAGCGGTTTTTCAGATGGGCATCATTGGCGCTAAAGAGAAGATTGGGTTGAATTTCAGAGAGATTGCTTTTCTGCAGAATCTTATTCCGGCGGGTATTTTGGGATATTAACTTCGACAATTCATCTGCATTAATGCTGTTATTGAGAATTTTATGTTCAATTTCTGCAGTATGAACTGATAATGATTTCAGAGAAGGTTTGTTCTTAAAGTTAGAGATCTCAAACTTTGGGTTATCTGGTGTTTTTTGTTCAGAATTGTGTGAAGTGGTGTTATTCGATGGGTGGAGAAGTTTCAATCGGGGACCTTTTTCACCGAACCCAATTACATCGTTTAATGTTACCTCATCGAGACTGATCCGCTTGCCATTGAGATATATTCCATTTTTGCTGTTTATATCCTGGATGTAGAAATTATCGGGATACATATAAAGAATAGCATGATGATTAGAAACCAGCAGTTCATTTTCATTGAGTATTATAATATTATCATCACTGCGCCCGATAGTAACAGCTCCTTCAGATAATGCATATTTTTTTCCGAGGTCAATTCCGTGAACTATTTCCAGATAGTATCCTTTCATAAGTGGATATCCTTGTTGAAATAATTAGAATTAATAGGAATTTTAAATCAGAGAGAATATTAAATCAGAGAGAAATTTGGAGCTAATAAAAATTAGTTAAAGACGGGACATAAGACCATTGCAAATTCTTTTTCATAGTTTCTGAATAGATTTTGCCTTTGGATTTATTTGATTAATTTGGGCAAATTCACTCAATAACTGAATAATCAGTTAAAAAGAAACACTTATTTTGCTGTCGTCTCAAAAGATAAAATAAAAAAATTAATTCTGAAATACCCTTTAGTATAATCCCAAATTATATTCTACTTAAAGAAAATCGTTTAATCCGGAGCGTTTTGATGGAATTGCTGCTATATATGAAAAAAAATCTTTTCTGCAGCATACTTTAAAACACTATTAATACACAGCATTTCCATTTATGCTTCATCTTTTCTGTGTTATATCTCATTGAATTTCCTTTCCTATTCTCTCATTTATAGCTGAGCTATTTCTGAAATTCTGAAGACTTTAAAACACTGGGAAAAAATAACCAGGAGGATCTCATTTCTGAAATCCGTTTAGATTCATTGAAGACAGTCTTTCGTGAAAATGACTGTGGAAGCGACTTAAACTACGACTCTGATTTCGAAGCTATTAAGCAAGAAGTCAGCAAGTCAGAAGGTATTGATTACGGGTTTGTAGAAGAAAAGGCTCATTACATACTGAATAATAAAAGTAAAGATATTCGTGTCTTTTCTTACCTGGCGTTGTGTTATTTGAAAAAAGGGGATTGGTGCCTTTTTTGTGATCTTTTTGAAGCATTGACGCATTTATGTAAAGAAAGGTTTGATGCGTTATTTCCTAAAAGGCTGCATGGAAAAAGGAGGGCATTCAAATGGCTGGATGAGAGTAAGTTTACAGAAATGCTTGAAAGCACTACAGTCTCCAGTGTTGCTCATGATCAAATGAGCCGGTTGGTTTCGGTACTGGATATTTTAAGGGATTCTCTAAGTTTAAATTTTACAGACTCGTCTCCTTTTCCAGAGAAATTATACGCATTTGCTAAAAAATGGCAAAAACTGACGGAGCAGAAACTGGCAGAAGTGTCACAACCGATTAATAATAAAGAACTTTCGGAAAAATATGTTCCAAAAGAGAGTACAACAATAAATGTATTATCTGATGAATCCGTAGAAACAACCAAAGCTGCAATCGATTCGATTCGTAAGTGTGCTTTGTTTTTAATAGATAAGGAGCCGCATAAAAGTGCAGGTTACCGGCTAATGAGAATTGTTCGTTGGGGTAATATCGAAATGGTTCCTTTTGCAGAAGGAAGTATTACCAGAATCGAACCACCACCACAGGAGAGAAGAGAGTATTTAATATCATTACTGGAAAAGAGAGATTATAAAACTGCTTTAGCTCATTCAGAAAAAATGTTCAGTTCAGGTAATACACTTTTCTGGTTGGAATTGCAAAGAGTTTCTGCAAATGCAGCAGATAACCTAGGGGTTACATTTACTGGTGTAAAAGAGACTATAATTTTGGAAACAGCCCTGTTCCTGAACAAATTTCCGCAAATAAGAAACTTGAAATTTATTGATGGAACGCCATTCAGTAATTCTGAAACAGAAAGATGGATTGATCAGGATGTCAATCCGCTGTTTTGTAATGGTGCCTTTAATAGTGGGGCTGATAAACCTGAATGCATGGAAAAAGAAGGTGTCAAGTCTCCTATGGCTTTAAACAATATTGAAGCCGATCTGGTGCATTTGGTTGATGCAATTAGAAATGATGGAAACGGGCTTGATAATTTCAGAAGAAGGTTATCAATTGTTTCTTACATGCTTGAGGTAAAAAGACCCGAGATCGCTTTATTTATGTTGGAATCGCTTAACGAACTGGCTGATACTTATTATCTGGCCAGGTGGATGCCATCACTGGTTGTAGACCTTCTTGCCCTTATGGTAAAAACCTATGAGGTAATTGCAAAAGAGAAATCTGGAGATAAAAGATCAACTCTTATTGAAAAAAGAGAAAATGCTCTGAAAAAAATGTGTTATCTGGATCCGGGAACTGCGTTAAAGTATCAAACTTTTGATGAAAGGTGAAAATATGGCCGGGAGTTTTCAAAATGAGATACCACCTGCCAGGATTAATTTAAAACTGGATGTGGGAAAAGGAGATACCAGGAAAAAAGTAGAGTTGCCATTTAAAATACTGGTCACCGGGGATTTTTCAAAAAAGAAGAAATCTGAGAGAATTTCTGATATGGAAAAAATTAACATCAACAAAAATAATCTGGAACAGGTTATGGAGGGGATGGATCTGTCGCTGGATTATGCAGTCGATGACAAGCTTTCCAGAGAAAAGGACAAGATGCTTGTCGTCCATTTAAAAATAAAGAACATGAAATCATTCAGACCAGAGTCTGTGGCCAAAAATATTCCTGCTATAAGCAGGCTTTTGGCTGCGAGGAATCTGCTTAAAGATCTTAAATCGAATCTGATAGATAACAGAGAATTCAGAAGACGCCTTGAGGGGATTTTAAAAGATACTGAGGCATCAAAAGCATTATTAGGAGAATTAAAAAAACTGATTCCGGATTCAACAGAGCAAACTGTCAGTGAGGCTTGAGATCTAATAATAACTAAATTGGACAATTCTTTTGTGACGAATTGAACAAATAGTACAGGTGAGTCGCTATATAAGAATCGTTCCGTTACATATGACATCGAGATAAAAAAATCTTTTCTTGTGCTTATCTGGAAGGAGCAATTCATGTTAAATGAAAAGGTGGAGATGCAGAAGAGCCCTGTTGAGGTGCAAAGCAGTCTTCAATACATATATGACTCTATGGAGTTGACAATTCCGCAAAAAGAGGTCGATGTAATGATCTATGCGGAGATATCTGCGCTGGCAGAGAGCAGTTCAAATGAACGAATAGGGGCTGCATTAAAATTTTTCATGGAAAGCATTATTCTGGGTGAAATGAGCATAGAAAAGGTTGATAAAAATCTTATCGACAGGATAATCGCCGAAATTGACAGTAAAATATCGGAACAGCTTGATGAAATATTGCATCATCCGGATTTTCAAAGTATGGAATCAGCCTGGAGGAGTCTGAAATTTCTGGTGGACAGGACCGATTTCCATAAGAATGTGAAAATAGATCTACTGGATGTAGGAAAGGAGGTGATAAATGAAGATTTCGAGGATGCTGCAGAAATCATTCAATCAGGGATATATAAGCAGGTATATACAGATGAATATGACACTCCTGGTGGAGAGCCTTATGGGGCAATGATCTCAAATTTCGAATTCAGTAACACTGCTGAGGATATTGGATTTCTGCAGAATATTTCCAAAGTTGCTGCAGCCTGTCACTGCCCTTTTATTGGTGCTGTATCACCAACTTTTTTTGGTAAAAGGGATTTCAATGAATTGACCAAGATAGAGGATCTGCACACATTTCTGGATCGTTCGGAATTCGTGAGGTGGAATTCATTTCGCAAGACAGAAGATGCCAGATATGTGGGTTTAACTTTGCCAAGATTTGTCTTGAGGCTTCCATACGGACCTGATACTATTGCAGTAAAGGAATTTAATTACACGGAAAAAGTCACTGGAAAGGATCATCATAAATATCTGTGGGGGAACAGTTCATTCGCATTCGCTTCCAACATGATTCGCTCTTTCGTTGAAAATGGGTGGTGTGTTCAGATTCGCGGCCCGGAATCGGGTGGAAAGATAGAGGATTTGCCGGTTCATTTTTTCGATGCAGGTAAGGGAACTCAGATGAAAATACCTACCGAGATACTGATACCGGAAACTCGTGAATTTGAATTTGCCAATGAGGGATTTATTCCTTTGTCATATTATAAGAACAGTAATTACGCTTGCTTCTTTTCTGCGAATTCTGCTCAGAAGATTACTCAGACGGATAATCCTGATGTTAATGCCAATCTAAAGGTCAATTCGAGATTACCTTACATTTTCATGATTTCCCGGATAGCTCATTATCTGAAAATCATTCAGAGAGAAAATATCGGTACCACTAAAAGTAAGGCAGTGCTTCAGGAGGAGTTAAATAAATGGATAAAAAGCCTGGTTACCGAAATGCCGGATCCAGGCCCGCAGCTTATTGCAACACATCCATTAAAAGCTGCAGAGGTGAGTGTAAATGAGTTAACGGATAATCCAGGATTTTTTTCTGTTTCATTATCAGTTATACCGCATTTTCAGATAGAAGGAATTGACGTAAGTTTATTTCTCGTAAGTCAGATGCCCAAAGGTAAACAATAGCATCTTCATTAAAAAAAGACCTGTATGTATTAATCTTAATTGAAAGGATGCATCAGAAACTAACTGAATAATTTGCTTCACCATTAACATCAAAGGAGATCTCATGCCGATACCAGCTTACATGTGGATTAATGATGGTAAAATCAAGGGTGGCTGTACTGTTGCTGGAAGAGAAAACAGTATAGAGGTTCTCGAATTTCATCATGAAGTAAGGATCCCTACCGACCCTGATACCGGTGCGTTAACCGGAACCAGGAAGCATGAAGCCTTTCAGATCATTAAAGCATTTGATCAATCTTCTCCGCTTCTTTATAAAGCAGTCTGTGAAGGGATAACGTACGATAAAATGAAAGTGGATTGGTATAAAATCGATGATCAGGGGGCAGAGGTGCTTTATTTCAGTCATCTTCTTGAAACCGTAAAGGTGTGTTCTGTAGAACCGATCATGTATAATGTAAAGGCCAGAGAGTTCGAACGTTTTGTGCATATGGAAAAAGTAAGTTTCAGATATGGAAAGATAACCTGGGAGTATCCGGAAGGGGGTTATGTGCATACCGATTCCTGGTTGGAAGGTCGGTAAAAGAAGAATAAATCCTCCGGATAAGACCGGAGGATCTGCTTTTCATGAGTTTACTTTGATAAAAAATTGGATGGGAGAAATGGGTGAAGACAGGGTTATTTGAATGTCTGACCGGGAGATTTCTGGACGGAAATCCTGTCGATTCGGTACCTGAGGGGTATCTCAAAACAAAATCGATCATGGATCATCTCTTCCGAATTCTTAACACCCGTCGTGGTTCGATTCAACATCTGGCAGATTATGGTATACCGGATTTTTCAGAAATTTACCGCTCAACACCTGAAGGGATGAGAAGATTGCAGGAAGCAATAAGGAACACTGTTAAAAAGTATGAGCCCAGGCTAAAGAATATTCAGGTAGATGCATCAGAACCGGAAGGCAATAATGGAAATATATTTTTTGTCATATCAGCAGAAATCATTGAGGGGCCAGAAGTACAGTTTCATACAATTCTTATTCCAAATCATCCTCCTGAAATTTCCAACATAAAGATTCAGGAGGTTAAAAGGTGATAGAAAAGTATTATGAAGAGGAACTGCGATATCTGTATGAATCCGGATCTGAATTTGCCAAAGCTCATCCACAGCTTGCACGTTATCTCAATATCGATTCTCTTGGGGATCGTGATCCATATGTAGAGCGCTTATTTGAGGGTTTTGCATTTATTGCAGGCAGAATTCGTGAAAAGCTGGATGAATCTCTACCTAAGTTGACCGAAGGTCTTATAAACCTTATCTGGCCACAGTTTTTTCAGGAGATACCATCTTTGGCCATTGTCCAGTTTGAGCCGCGGGCAGGTTTTCTTCAGGAGAGCAGGGTTTTACCTGCAGGATCAGAAATAACTACCGGTCAGATTGGTCCTGGCTCGGATATATGCAGGTTCAGGACTATTAAGCCCATAGTGTTTAATCCATTATCATTGGTTACTGTAAAAAAGGAAAGTGATAACCAGAATAATGATATTTTTTCGTTTGTGTTCAGTCTCGATACTTCAGTCAAATGGGAAAAGTTCGATTTAAAAAAAATAAGTATCTTTCTTTATGCAGAATACCCGGTTGCTATGATTCTTCATAGGTTATTTACCACTGAAGCAAAAAGGTTCGAGGTGCAATATACAAACGATGGACCTTTTTACTCTATCGATCCCTGTAAAGCGGTTAAGGCCGGAGGCTTTGATATTGATGAAACAATTTTGCCAACTTCCAGACGATCTTTTTATGGGCACAATTTAATGAAGGAATATTTTGCATTTCCTGAAAAGTTTCAATTCATTGAATTCAGAGGAATAGACACTCTGCCTGAGCCGCAATCGACTCCAGAGACAATTATCATAAGGATAACAATATCCGAACGGTTTCCTGTGGGAAAAGAATTTTCCTCTTCCATATTCAGGTTATACTGTAGTCCGGTTGTAAATGTGTTTTTAAAGGACATAGAGCCTATAGTTAAAAACGGGTTAAAGCCTGAATATCGGGTAGTTGCTGATTATACATCTGAAAATGTGGTTGTTCATAGCATTCATTCGGTAAAAGGGATCAACAAAGTCACCGGTGAGCAATCCGTGTATGAACCTTACTATTCATTTAAAAATGCAGGAAAAAGAACTGCTAAAACATATATCACACGATTTTTATATACTGCTGGAGGAAAGCGGCAGATGAATATTTCATTTGGAGGTCCTAATCTTTCCGGAAAAGAGATAAAGGAAGAGATAATGGTTATTGAGGCATGGTGCACTAACGGAAGATTGCCCAGAGACATGGTTCATGAAGGGGATATTAGCAGCCCAGGAAAAGGTTTTCCTGATTTCATAAAGATTTCCAATATAACACGTCCAACCTTACCAGTATTGCCTCCTCAAAATGATGAATATGTATGGGCTTTTCATACTAATCTTGCTGCGAATATAAATGGATTAGCGGATAAAGAATTGCTCAAAAAATATCTTCATTTGTATGATTGGCCAGGTTTTGAAGAAAAAAACAACATAATAGAATCTATTACAGCTGTTAAGTGTGAACCAGCACATAAAGTATATAAAGGTTGTCTGATATTCGGGATTCGATTAATTGTTACCATTGAAGAAAAGGAGTTTAAAGATACTCAAGATCTTCACCTGTTTGGATTGGTTCTTTTGAATCTGTTCAATCAATATATACACGTAAATAACTTTTGTGAGCTTCAGTTTCTTTTGAAGCCTTCCGATAAAAAACTGACCTGGAACCTGTTATAACAAAGGTAAAGGGATGCCTGATCTGATTACTGATTTGCAAAAAAGAGGTTGTGAGTTTGATGCATTTCAGATTTTGGTGATGCTGGAAGAGTATTTTTGTATTAATGCAGAGGATCATGATTCATGGAACAGGCTTATCAGATTATCAGCTAATCCGGAAATAGCTTTTCCTTGCAGCGATGTAGAAAATGTGACGATAGATCATGATCGTTTGAGTGTCGTGCTTTCTTTCTTGGGACTTGTGGGGATCAGTTCTCCTTTGCCTAACTATTTTACTGAATATGGAGCCACACACAGTCACCAAAAAAGCGCCTTAACCGATTTTTTAAATATTTTTGACAACCGGCTTTACGCTTTATTTTTTCAGGCCTGGAAAAAGTGCTATCCATTTTCATTATCGAAAAATGATATCAGCCTGTTTCTGAAAAGACAGAATCCGATATATGTGGAATCGAAAATGGAAGAACAGAATTTACCTTATTGTTACGGCTTGACGGTAGGGGAGCATGGAAATATAAATTGCCTTATTGAAATGATAAGTGATTATTGTGAAGGGGTGAAGGTATCTGTAGAGCAATGGTGTTCACAATGGGTAAAGGTAGATTGTTTAGGAGTGCTTGGTGTAGATCTGGTGCTTTCAGATAATATCGTCTTAGGGGAAAGAATAACAGATCGATCAGGAAAATTTTCTGTCATTTTAGAACTGGATCGTTCTCATTCCATCCAATCTTATAACAGCGGGTCTGGTTTCATTGACGGTGTTTCTAAAATAATAGGTGCTAACCTCCCACAATATCTGGAATATGATGTGAAAGTAAAATTTACATCAGAAAACATGTGCACCGTGAAACTAGGAGCTGATAATGCATCTTTGGGAATTGACAGTATATGTGGTGAGCATGAGGTAAATAATGAAGTGTATTGGATAGTAATTCCAGGAAAAAACTGAAAGAAAAAGCTGATCCAAGATGCTATTTAAGAAGAAAAAAAAGACTGATACTAAACCATCCCATTCTTTTTCAAAAGAAAATCAGATGTCATATCTGATCCTTAAAGAATTTAAGACCGCAAAAAACAATTATTTAAAATCGGTAAAGTCAGGAAGATTGTTCAGAAATCATGAATTATATAATACCCCATGGTTCATGATTACCGGGCCAGAAAATAGTGGAAAGAGTACAGTACTGGCTGCATCTGGACTGAGTTTCCCACTAAGGTGTTTCAGAGAAAATGGTGGTGAAAGTATATCTGGGGTAAAATGGTTCTTTGGAAATGGGGCTATCTGGTTAGATTATCCAGGAAAAATAAGCGATTCGGAAAACATTGAGTTATTTGAATCAGTTTATAAGTCTTTGGCAAAGATTCGACGGAAGAGGCCGATTGATTGCATCATTTGTATTATCGATATTGAATGCTTAATAAACGGATCACAGCAGAGCATCAGAAAAACTGCACTGAATCTAAGAAATAAATTTGATGAACTGATCAGGCACTGGGGAATTGAACTTCCGGTGTTCTGCATTTTCAGTAAAATGGATTCAATGCCAGGGTTTACTGAATTTTTTTATGATAATTCTGTGAAATGGTCCGATCAGCTTTTAGGAGCTACATTCGCCTCTGAGCAGGCGAATGATTCACCTCGCAATAAATTTAATAAAGAATACGACATACTCTGTTCTTCACTAAAAGCTTTATATCTGAAAAGATCTGCAATAGAAAACAACAATAATATTCGCCGTCTCATTTGCCGTTTTCTGATTGAATTTGAGGGAATAAAGAAAAGGGCTGGTGATTTTTTTGAAGAATTGTTCAAAGATATTCCTTATGAAGGAAAACCAGTTTTCAAAGGATTTTATTTTGTCAGTTGCAATGCAAATGAAATAAGAGGGAAAAATTCAAAAGAAATTGTGACGCCTTCAAAATTATCACAAACGATAATATGTCATCCATTAAACCCACAAAGAGATGAGAGCTATAACCAGGGAGCAGAACAGAAGTTGGTTCGAAAACCAGGAACGTTGTTTATTGAAAGGTTGTTTCGTGAAGTCTTCCCCAATGGTACTCAGGTATTAAAGAAAACCAGGAGTACATCAACAAACAGCCTCATAAAATACTACACATTATGTGGTTTATTTTCGCTGATTTTTGTTTCCCTGGTATTGTATCTGTTTTTTGCTTTTGAAGAAACACAAAATTTATATGGCAAAATTCATGAGAATGTTTCATTGATTTCTGCCCAAAGGGATAACCTGATGGATGCCTATATACAGATGCAAAATATATCTGAGATGGTTGAACGATTCAGGACATTTCACCAGAAGGGTGTGCCTTTGTCGTATGGAATCGGACTTGTAAAAACAGAGAGAACCTATGATAAGCTGAAAAGGATCTACTTTCAGCAGGCATATAATCTTTTAAGTGTTCCTCTGGCGGCATACCTTGAGACTGGTATTAAAAATATCAGTGCGACCGGTTACAATCTGACATTTGAAAATTACTTGTCTTTATACAGGTATTTGAAAACCTATTTGTCTATTTCGGAAGAAGTTGCTGTAAACCGGAGTAGAATAGATACAATGATTATTCGTGAAACTATAGAAAATGACTTTTACCCAGGTATGCTGAATCTTCAAAAGGCAAAAAAGTTTCCGATGAATCTTGAAACAATTCTGAAAACGAATATTGGATTGTACTCTTATTTTCTAAAAAACGGTGAAATGCCTTTAATTCAGCAGAATCCGTTTTTAGTGAAACAGGCAAGGAGTCGTCTTGCTCAAATTCCAGATGCAAAAATAATCTACGAATCCATTGCCAACCGATTACAGAATACAGCTCCATCGATTTCGAATCCAGGTCTTTCGGGAAACGGAGTGATCCTAAGTAAAAAAAGTATCAATACCTTTTATACGCAGGAAGGGTGGGACAGGTATGTAAAGAATGAGATAGAAATGGCAATTAAGAATCCTGTAATAATTGACTGGGTCACAGGAGAGGATGGTATCAGAAATGTGGTTACGAATGAAAAAAAGTTAAAATCAGATCTGGTTTCCATATATATCGATGATATATGCAGGCAATGGTTATTGTTTTTGGAATCAATCTATTATCAGAGACCGGAAGGCATTTCTGGTACGGTTCGATTTTTAAGAAAACTTTCAGTCGAAAGTTCCGATATCTCTGTTTTTCTGGATAATGTTTTAGAATTAACTAAGGTAAACACATTGTCTAAAGAAATGATCGCTATTAATGCGGTGAGTAACCATGCAACCAAAAAATTATCTTCTATAAAAAAAAATATTCCTGTGGCCAAAGATGACATATTGAAAAAGGATACTTTGAGCAAGATTGATCAGTTTTTTAAACCATTGGTGACTCTTGTCAGATCACAGGAAGGGTCAGGTGGATTATCAGCTTATAAGGAAAAGCTAAATTTGATTTCTGAGGAACTGGCAAGATGTGCGGAAAGCAAAAAATTTATAAAAGTTTTCAATGGCACAGATCAAGATCCATTGTTGAGTGCATGGCTGGAAACTGAAAAGCTGATAATGTCGTTGCCTGAATATTTGCATCCTGCCATGGCTTCTGTTATCCAAACGCCTGTAAAAATAGCAGCAGAAGCGGTTCTGAATTTGATTTCGGAGGAGATCGAAGAGGTCTGGCTTAGAAATGTTTACAGCTTCTATAGTAGTAAATTATCCGGGAAATACCCCTTTCATAAGTCAAAAGAGGATGCATCGGTGGATGCTGCAATGGAGTTTCTACGTCCTAATACTGGTTTAATTTACGGGTTTATTTTAAATAACCTGTCTTCTTATCTGGTTAGAGATGGCAACAAATGGAAGTCAAGATCTGTGGGGTGTATTAATCTGGAATTTAATGAGAATTTTATTGAGCTGTTAGGTAAAGCGGACAAGATAAGCAGTTCTATATTTAACCATGATGGTTCCAGGAAAATTCAGACAGTATGTTTTATACCTTTGCCGGGTAATAAAATTACAGGTGCACTGAATATTGGTAAGCAGGAATATAAAATTGTTGATGATAAGCTCAATTTGTGTCTGCGGTGGCCGGATGAAATGCAGAGTCATGGGGTTACCATGAGATTATATATTCAGCAAAATTATACTGATGAGCTTAAGTTTAAAGGAGAATGGGCTCTTTTGCGACTGATCGAATCTGCGCAGATTAGTATTCAGAACAATACTTCAATGATTGCCAGATGGGAAAGAAATATTCAGAATATGATAATATTGCCTTATGGGGTGAAGGTTAAGTTTTCTGAAACAGTGTTACCATTTGGTGAAAAGGAATTTTTCTGGCTTAAGTGTCCGGAGAGAATATTGAAAAGAGAGACTGGGAAGAGGAGGATTGCGCATTCTGGAGATTGAAAGAGGAAATTTGTTTTAGGTGTTTTTTGGGGTATGTGGATTTTATGAGGAGGGAAATTGACTGAAGAATTTCCTAAATAGTGACGGAGGAAAGTTTGGTATTTTCTTATTTCTGTTCTATTCAAATTTCAGAAGCATTCTTGTAGAAGGTTATATTAAGAGTTGATTGGACTGGTATTTTCAGGGACGGTATTTAAAGGTAATTAAGAATTCAGAGCAATACAAAAGAAATGGTGGAAACTGAGAAGAAACTATGCAGGTAATGGACTGGGACGGAGAAAAATAATTGATTTTAAAAGTTACTCTTTTGCCCAATTCAGAAAAGGTGACGGAGGAAAAATATTAACTATTCAGCCATAAATTTCCTCTATGTGGCTGAATCGGAAAAGAAAAGTAATTTTAAAGCCACAGGAATTATTGCAAATAAGATTAAGGCTAAAGCTTAGTTTATAGGATGTGATAGTGGTTGAAAAATACCAAAGCGTGGAGTCTTGGATATCACGTTTTAATCACCCTGAAAAAGGCATTAGCAGCATAATGCAATTAATTCTATAAGCGGATTATAATTTTCTTACAAATAGGAACAATCCAAATCATGCTTTCTGAAGAAAAATATCTTTAGTGGACAGGAAGCTCTATTCCCTTAATTTTTGAAATTTTTTCCCCTCGTTTCGCCATTCTACACACCGCAGTACTGGTAACGTTCAGTCTTTCCGCAGTACTTAGAGTTGTCATCTCCAGTACTGTAACCGCAAAATAGCAGTAGAGCTTGCGGGCATCTGAGAGTACATTATTCCTCCCTCTTCTTTTTATATCATTCAGTGAAACCGGCATTCTGGAAAAAACAAACTCTGCCAGTTTGTCATGATTCCAATTAGTTCTCACGTAGTTGGCCATGCAGATTCTTTTCTCTTTGTCCTGTTTTAGTGCATCTTTTATAAATTTGGGACTCCCGATAATCCAATAACCAGAATTATACATGCTCTGTTTGTCTTCTTTGGAAGCTTTTAGCATTTCGAGAAAATCCTGGAAAGAGTCGCATTTTTCCATCATCTGCTTTATAGTCTTGCTGTAGATGACTTTAGGATCCACATTTCCATCGCTGGAGTAAAGCTTAAATATCTGATCTATTTTTAGATTTGGGAAATGACTGTTTCCCATTACTGCAGAATGGGTGCAGTCTTTGTAATTATCCAATTCTTCAATAGTTTTGTATATTCCTGCTCTGGTAGGCCCGGTGTGAAGATAAGCGATGAGCAGTTGTGCATAGGGACCATCCTCAACCGGTATAGATTTAGGCCTTCCCTGAAAAAGATAACCTTCAAAACTATGTTTTTTATTATAGTAGCGCGCATATAGTAGCGCGCATAAGCGCTGTGAAATCTCTGAAAGAGGTCTTTCATTGGACGATCATTTAAGCGTAGGGCCATTTCATAATGTTGTGGATAGAAAACTATTCCTAAGAGGTCAAATCCGGTTTCAGCCAGGTATTTGTTAAGGAGGTCGATAAATTTATCTTTATCGGCGGAATCACGAAAAAGGACCCTGGAATCTATGACTTCGGAAGTGACATGGTGGATAACATCTGAAACACAGAGTCTTGGTTTTCTGGCCATTTTCTACCTCGATTTATATTTGTGGTGAAGGAAAAAGAGTTTAAAGGAAAAAGCCATCAAAATTCAGGCCAGGGCTGTTAATTTAATATTGGAGATTTGGCGGGGGGAGTAACTGTGTTGAAAAACATTCCTCCGTCCCCAAAAAGTGGAAGAAAATTCCGCATACCTCTTTTTCTTTATTGCATCTGCAGAATCTTATAACTTCAAAAAAATGTTTTGGGACTTAAGTTCAGCTATAAGTGAAAGATGGAAATAGTGTCTCACACACTTAAAAAACTTTTCCTGTATTTATCTTTATTAGAAGTCATTTACAGAAATTACTCAATTACTCAATTAATCCAATACAAGTTCTTTTACTCATTAATAACAAAAGTAAATCAAACATCAGAAAAGAACCGGAGGAAACTTTCTGCAATCTTTTCCCAGATATACTGAAGGAATAACCCCCGTTCTCCTAAAGATGGTTTAACGTTAAACAGGGAAATAAAGAAACCTGAGATCTAAGAAAAGTTCCAAACTTTCCTCCGTCCCCCTCTCAGCCAAGCCTCTTTCTCAAACCCAATGTCCCTATCAACACATCATCCTTGTCAACTCCTGCTCCAGAAGTAGTCAAATATCCACCTGAGACATAACCATTGGCTCCAGCAAAAAACAAAAGCCCCTGCAGTGGACCCAAATGAAGCTCCCGACCTCCACAAATCTTTATGGTTCGCCTGGGCATAACAAGTCGGAACAACGACACCGCTTTGAGAAACTCCAGTGGCGACTCAACTGGTGCATCAAGACGTGTCCCAGGAATGGCATTAAGAAAATTAAGCGGAACTGTGTCAATATCCAAATCCCTGATCTGTTGACAAAACTCCTTCCTCTCTTTCCAGGTTTCCCCCATTCCCAATATACCTCCGCAACAGACATGTAAACCTACTTTCTTCGCCCGCTTTACAGTTTCCACCCGCTCATCCCAGGTGTGCGTGGTTACAATTCTGTGAAAATAGGATCTGCTGGTTTCAATATTGTGATTGTAGCACACCACACCCGCATCCTTTAACATCTGAAACTCATTCTCATCAAGAATTCCCAGCGATGCATGCTTTTCTCCAGGACACTCCTTAAGTGTATTGCAGATATTGCGGATTTCATCGGTGGAAAGTCTGCGACCACTGGAAACTACACAGAATGGAAGATGATGCTGAAAAGCTTTATTTGCCTGAGCCTTGATCTCTTCTGATTTGGCTAGCTCACGAATCTGAACAGAAGCGTGGTTGTGTGCAGACTGTGAACAGAATGCGCAATCTTCACTGCAGTTTCCGGACTTGATATTCATCAGTGAGCAGGGGTCAACCGTTTCCTCAAAAAATCTGCGCCTCACCTGGTCTGCACAGGCAAATAAAACCGAAAGTTCATGTTCCGGCCAGGCTATGATCGTATCCATATCCGATTCATCGATTTTCTCGTTTATCGACTTTTCATAGAGTAATTGAGCCTTGCTAAAAATTGACATCTTGATTGTTCCTTTCGGGAAATATGCTGGTAATGATATTTTCAATTTTAAAGTCTTTATCACAAAAGAATGCATGTGGTCCACTTAACTGGTGCCATATCCCACCAAGCCGATTGCACAGAAATTTACCCGCCCCTGATGGAATTATTCGATCTTCACTGCCGTGCAAACAATGGATCTGGCAGCAAGTGTCAGGTAAAGTTGCTATGGAAAGCAAATCAGCATGAATAAGAAATTGAAGTCCGCATGTCAGCTCTTCAATGGAGTATTGGCTCCAGTCAAAGAGAATATCAGTAAAACCGCATTGATAATAGAATTGTTTCAATACCGGTTCTTTGTTTTCGTTTATGGATGTAATCATGTTTTGTACGATTTGCGGACGCATCCCATAACGGAAACTGTCTCTGCGGCAGAACGAAGGCGTAGCCGAAAGGAGAACCAGTTTTGAAATATTGACCAGATCGGCAATAGCTGCGGCTGCTATTGCACCTGTTGACCATCCGGCAAGAATCATACCCTCTGAACAATACGGAGAAAGCAAGTCCTTCAGTTTCTGTTTCCAGCAGTTAAGTAGCCACTGATCGTTGGCAATGGAAGGCATCAGATGATTGATGTCAATATAAACTGCCCGGTCACCAAAAATGGGCCTTAAAACAACAGGATCTACTGCCCATCCACCAATGACCAATATGGGATTTGTCATAAACTGGACTTCCATTTTTTAATTTGCTCAAGAATATAATGCTGTTTATCAGCGGTCAGGCCAAGAAAGATGGAAAATCTGAGACGTGCTGTTCCCTTTGGAACGGTAGGGGGGCGAATTGCAGGTACTATTATTCCGTTATTTCTGAGAAAAGCACTGAGGCTCAATGCTTTTTCTTCGCTTTCCATTAGACAGGGGACAATCTGTGTGGTGGAATCGAGCGTCGAAAAGCCAAGTTCATGCAGTCCTGTCCTGAAAGAATCTGCCATCGAAAGAAGCTGCTTTCCTGAAGCTGGATTGGCCCGGATAAAGCGAATAGCAGAAATATTGTGAGCTAAAACCGGATGTGGAAGAGCAGTCGAATAGATAAAACTTCTGCAGAAATTAATAAAGTAATCTCTGAATTCAGATTTGACTGCACAATAACCTCCCAGACCGGCAATTGATTTACTCAAAGTACCCATTCGTATATCGACAAAGTCACTGACTCCATCTTCTTCACATAGTCCATTGGCGCAGTTGCCGAATATTCCACTTGCGTGCGCCTCATCCACCATGATGAGACAGTTGTATTTTTTTGCCAGGGTGCAGATGTCTGCCAGGGGAGCCCGATCACCATCCATACTGAAAACTGTATCAGTAATGATCAGTTTCTCTTTGGAACAGGATGCTTTGAGCCGTTCTTCCAGCTCTTTCATGTCACAGTGACGGTATCGGTTGAGTTTCGCACCCGAAAGAATTATTCCATCGTATATTGATGCATGATTTAGCCTGTCGCAGAACACTTCGGTGTCTTTGGTGCATAATGCCTGAAGAATTCCCACGTTGGCAGCATATCCTGAGTTGAAAAGAAGAGCACATTCAGTTTGTTCCCAGGAAGCAATTTCCTGCTCCAGAACAGAGAAAAGAGGTGACTGTTCACTAACCAGCCGTGAAGCAAGGTTCCCATAATACTTTTGAGAGGTCAAAGCCCTGGCATTTTCCAGTACACTCGCATTGCAATGGAGTGAGAGATAGCTGTTAGTGGACAGATCGATAAAATTGTTATCGGTATATTGTGGAATAGAGCGCAATTGCATTGTAGCTTTTCGCTGCTCTATTGCCCTATGAATTCTATCGAAGATCGGAGAGTTCGTCATGAATTACTTCTTTGAATACACAGTGAGTAAGAAACAGCATATTTTTAATCTGCTCAGCGGTAATTATATATGGTGGCATAAAGTAAATAACATTGCCAAGAGGGCGGAGCAGAAGACCGAAATCAAGAGCTTTTTGAGCAATTTTAAATGGTATACGCAGTTCGGCAGGCAATTTTTCCTTTGTTTTACGGTCCTTCACCAGTTCGATAGCTCCGATCATGCCTATGGAGCGAATATCTCCCACAATTTCAAATTCCCGGAACTTCTCCAGCTCCTCTGCCATGATTTTGCTGGTTTTCTTTAGCGATGAGGGAATGTTATACTGTTTTAGTAATGTGAGGGCGGCACAGGCTGCGCTGGAGGCCAGTGGGTTTCCTGTAAACGTGTGTCCGTGATTGAGTATCCTCTCGGTGGTATAATCACCCCGGAATTCATCAAATACGGATTCTTTGACAACAGTCACAGCCATTGGCAGATAGCCACCGGTAAGACCTTTTGCCAGGCACATTATATCCGGTACTTCTCCGGCATTATCACAGGCAAACATGGTACCGGTCCTTCCAAACCCCATAGCGACCTCATCGGCAATTGTCAAAATATCATATTTCTTACAGATAGAGAAGATTCTGGAAAGCACTTTAGCCGGGTAGATTCGCATTCCGGCTGCACCCTGGACCATGGGTTCAAAAATGCATGCAGCAATATGATCATGACGAAGTTCCAGAATCTTTTCCAGTGAATCCATACAATCAGCATTACAGGATGAGGGATTCTGGTTGGCAGGGCAACGGTAGCAGTAAGGGGAATGGGCGAAATGATGTTTCTTGAAGCGGTCGTGGAAAAGGGAGTGGTATTGAGGAATCATTCCCACCGACATTGCTCCAAGAGTATCTCCGTGGTATCCACCGTCAAATGAGACAAATTCAGAACGGTTGCTTCCCCGAAGCGCATGGTATTGAAGAGCAATTTTAAGGGCGATTTCAACGGCAGTCGAACCATTATCAGAATAGAAAATTCTGCTTAACTCTTTTGGCAGCAGCTCTGCAAGCAGATGTGAAAGATTCAGAGCTGGTTCAGAGATCATCCCTGCCATCATCACATGTTCCAGGTTGTCCAGTTGATCACGCAAAGCGCCGGTTATCTGCGGATGATTGTGTCCGAAAATACTGACCCACCAGGAGCCGATACAATCTATATAAGAGCGTCCATCTTTATCAAAAATGTAAATACCGGATCCCTGTTTAATTACCAGTGGCGGATAATCCAGGGTATCTCTGTAATAGGTAAAAGGCATCCAGAGCCGGTCAAAAGAGAGAGCTGAGCTGTTTACAGAATTCATTAAATCTCCCCTGGCAAGTGTTTTCATGATCTACCTCCAGAAATGGAACAGGCCGGGTATGTTCCTGAATCATACGTATGTTCTCATAATATATGAAATCCTTCGGAACATTACGGCAGTTATTAAAGACTATTCCGGCGAGCGTCGCACCGGCATTGCGAAGTTCTTTTACAGAAAGAAATGTGTGGTTTAGGGTTCCCAGATGGGTTGAAGTTACAAGAATAACCGGTAGTTGCAGGTGTAAAATAAGATCAATGTTAAAAGCAGTTTCGCTGATAGGAGCAAGTATCCCGCCTGCACCTTCGACTATGGTAAGAGTATTCTCTTTTGAAATTTGTATCAGACAATTATATATATGGCTCAATGAGATGGACTGATTTGCCATTCTCGCTGCCAGATGGGGAGAGCAGGCAGGCTCGAATCGATAAGGTACATGCTGATCCAGTGTCCCGTTCATTATGGCTTTGCCTTCCATGACATACTTAAAATCAGGGGCAATCAGCAATCCGTTTTCATCTGCAAAACACCCTGTCTGTACCGGTTTCATATAGGTGACTTTTTGAGAATGAGAAAAACTGTCCGCAAGCTTTCTGGATATATAGGTTTTCCCTATGTCTGTATCTGTGCCGGCAATGAAAAAACCATTAATTTTCTGTTTGTTCATCTGTCTGTTCATCCTTTTCTGGCACTTCCAATCAGGGCCTGGTAACTGATGGGAACTCCACTGTCAGATTGGAAAGTCTCTTCGAATCTTTTACAGAAATCAAAAAGGGCTCTTCGTGACATGTGGTTACCGGAAACTGCAGTTCCTCCGATTGCACTGAGACTTTTCAGAAGTTTGAAAGCGGTGGGGAAATATAATGTACTTGCAAACATATCTGTTTTCAGAATGGTAAAACCGGCTTTTTTCAGAAGATCGCAGAGATTTTTCTGGTCCGGAAGAAAAACCGGAATGGGAAGAGCCAATTCTTTTTTGATGAAATTAAGTTCAGCGAAAGAACCTTCAGTAAAGGTGGCAAACAGAAGTATTCCTTTATTTTTAAGGAGTTCTGAGATGCTTTTTAATACAGTGAAGGGTGAACTGAACCACTGAAGAACCGAGGTCAGGATTGCTCCATCAAGGCTGTTGTTTTTTAAAGGAAAATATTCTATGTCTGCAGAGAGAGGAAAAGTATTCGAAAGCCCTTTGGATTTAAGGACACGAAGTGATTCAAAGGCAATATCTATTCCCAGAACCTGGCTGCGAATCCCTTTTTGTCTGAAAAACTCTACTGCCATACCAGTGCCACAGCCCAGATCTGCCCAAATTTTTTCGGGCGAATCTTCAATAAGCTGGAAATCCAGTCTGGATAACAACTCTTTTTGAATAAAGGCATTAGCATCATAATGGCGGGCTTTTAAGCCAAAAGCACGGGCGATCCGCGTTTTGGCAGGAGTCGAAACTTTAAATTGAGGCTCACTCACGTACTAATTTCTCCACATTCCTAAAAACTCCATAAAATACTTCCTTTGAGTTCGAAAGACCATCATTATTATTAATCCACTGCAGAATCTGGCTGCCTGGGAGAAGGAAAAATTAGCCAGTCAAAGCTTAAAGTGCTTCCTTAATTTTTATTTGCTATTTTTGAGTGGGTGCTAATATTTTGAGTGAATTCAAGTTTGACCAAACAGCAGTGGGATAGCAACTGGATACTAGTAATAAGCAGTTGTTATTTATGCAGTTAAATCAAATCCCTGATCAAAAGTGCAAATTGAGTGATCTCCATTGCAGCTAAGAATACTACCTGGCGGGGATAAGTGGGGAATTAATGAAGAAAACATTTATAATATCGTCATTTTTAATCACTTTTAATGTAGCTGGCATTCTATCTTCATCCGGAGTACCTGGTCAACAGGACCTTGATTCTGCTCTGTATTTTCTGGTGCATCAGAATTATAAAGACGCTCACAGCTATTTGCAGAAATATTCCAGTGAGAATCCAACAGACAACGAAGCAATTTATCTGTCTTTTGTAATAGACCAGACTCGCATTCTTGACTATGAATCTTTTTATACCGAAAGCGAGGCTTTTGTTTCTACTGCCGAGAGCCTTAAGACAGTATTTGAGAAACGGCTTGTCAGCTTAAAGGGTAAGGATTCTATCGAGTGTTTATTGTACATTGCTAATATTACAGGAGGGGTAAGTATAATTCTTTCCAAGACAGGTAACTGGCTTGAAGCAGCCAGAAATGCCATCGGTTCGATATCAATTTTAAAAAAGGTAAAGAAACTGGACCCGGACTGTTATGAAGCTAATCTGGGGATTGGAGTGTTTAATTATTATCTGAGCAGCAGTTTCAAGTGGTTGCCTTTTGTTCATGGTAAAGAGAAGGAAGGGATCAGGCTGGTTGAAACAGCTCTTAATTCCAGATTTCCATATAATTATGCTGCCAAAAGCTCGCTTTGCTGGATCCTTATAGAGCAGCAGAATTTCAGAAAAGCGGATTCTTTGGCCAGATCAGTTCTTGATGAGTTGCCTGATAATACTATTTTTCTACGGATCAGTGCCTATATTTCATTATGGAGCGGTAAATATAATGCAGCCAGAGAGCATGCATTGCGGATATTAAAATCTGCTGAAGGGCGAGAACCGTGTAACTGGTCCAATCTGGTAACCGCTTATCATGTGATAGTAAGCAGTTATATAGAACAGAAAAACACCAGAGATGCATATCTGGCAGCAGAGGAGTTTATGGCAAAGCAAATACCTCAGCAATATGCTGATTTACCACACATTAAAAAGAATATCAAAATAATTGCAGATGTTCAGAAGAAATATTATCAATAAATAATCCGGGCATATAATAATGCATTTACGAACCATTTTAATGGCTGCTTTACTGATTTGCTCTGCTTCTTATAGCGATTATGCTCCGAATATACCGCTTAATGTTGATGTAAATCAGCTTGTTTATCGCCTGGCATCCCGTTACGGTCTGAAGATTCCAGAGAACCAGTTCTTCCAACCTCTAAATTATGCTGTCCTGAGAGAGTTCCTGGATACTGTGAGTATGGTGCATGGGGATAAACTCTCATTAACCGAACGATTTCTTATAGAAAAATATACCAGAAGAACTGATCCGGGGCAGGGGAGAATGCGGTGGTCAAGCAGATCCCGTGATGTAAATGTAAAACTTCATCTCAAACTGCTTGGTGATATTCAATCCTCTTTCAATGACAATTCGTCAATCGGGTTTAAAGGAATCATGAGCCCTTCATTATTTGCCAATACAGGTAAATTTTCTTATTACTCCGGGATTGATGTATGGACAGAGTACCAGTCCGACACCCTTTTCAAGGTCAGCAGCTATCAGCCCTATGATGGTATCCCTTATAATTTATTCGGCAGAAATGTGGCGCACTCTCATGTTCGTTCCTCTGATATTCCTTTTGGTGGTCTTATTTATAAGAATGATCCGTTTCTGGTGGAAACTGCAATTGATTATCTGAGAATCGGACCGGCAGTTTATTATCCGGTAACTCTTTCCGGAACAGCTCCTCCTGTTAATTATCTGAAAGGAAGCATTGATTTTGGCATTTTCAACTACACTCATCTGGCAGGTTTGTTAAAGGCTCAGAAAGACAGAACGAAATACATATATGTACACAGGATTAATGCCTCTTTTCTCCATTCCCGCCTGAACTTTGGTATTAATGAGGTGATTATCACAGGAAGCAGCATTCTGGAACCACAGGAAAACGACAGCAACAGAGTTATCCACAGTCAGGAGCGCCAATGGGAATGGGCATACCTCATTCCACTTGTGCCGTTTAAATTTGTGGAACATTACACTGGAGACCGGGATAATGCTGCACTCTCTTTTGATGTCAACCTCATCTATCCTCAAAATTTCCGGTGGTATCTGGAATTTTTCATGGATGATATTCTTTCGCCGCTGAAGATATTTACCGATGATTGGGGCAACAAATGGGCCGCGACACTGGGAATGCAGTACTTTGGTTCCCTGTTCGGACGAGATTTTACTGTTAATGCCGAATATTCACATGTAGAGCCATGGGTTTATACTCATTTTTACGGTGGAAGTCATCGCTACAGCCATTTTGATCGGTGTCTGGGTTCACCTATGGGGCCAAACTCTCAGGTGATAATCTTGGATCTCTTTTCTCAGATTAATAATTTTAATGAAGTCGGCATCGGTTTTAGTTGTCTGGCCAAAAATGCGGATGTAAGAGGCGGGAAATTGACCGATGTGTTTCAGGATGAGAACCAGGTTGAAGAAGGTCAATTTTTCGACAAAACTACAAAAAGGTTTTTAGGTCCCGGGACAGTCTGGCAACTCAGGCCCACTCTGAGTTGGAATTTTAATCCATTTGGAATTTTCAGTATCAAAGCCAGATTCGAGATAGATCTGCGGGATAAGGCTCGTACTTCCAATCTTTCTGTCTGGGGAGGATTGTCATTCTAATCTGCTGGGAGGTCTTTCAATGATTTTTACGATAGCTCCTGCAGGGGGCAGGTTTGTTTTCCTCATCTATACACTCTTTTTTCTGCTTCTGATGGTTCAATGTGAGCGTCAACATATTCTCACCGAAGATCCGAATTGTATCAGTTTTGATCCCAATTCAATGAGGCCCCAAGGCATTGTAGATAAAAAGTATGTGGATACCGTACATTTGTCACCCTGTTTCTCTTATGAAAAGATTGTGATTTCACCGTTAAATAACGATATCAACATGCAAGTAACAGTCGACAGTATATTTGCCTGGATCCCCAGGTTATCGGATACCGGACTGGTTACAATTCAATGCGAGATAATTGTAGGTGACAAAATAGTGGATACGATTTCCTGGGACATTTCGGTTGTATACTGGCCTGAAGAATGTGCTCCTTACACTCACAAAGATGATGCAATTGTCATGGATGCATCGATGTTGCCCTCCGGCTATTTTATCTATAGCCGTTATTCCGAGACAGGTATCTATCGTTCAGAAATTCAGCATTTCGAACCTCATCTGATACCCAATACCAGCGCAGATCTTCCGGGAAACCTCTCCATATCTGACGATGGAAAATGGATTTGCTATGTTGATAGATCCAGAAAACGGATTTGTCTTGTAACCATCAACGGCTGCAACAAAACAATTGTTCCGGTTTCCGATGTCGATTCAGGATATCCGATGATTGCCGGCTTTTACCGGGGAAGCCCCTATGCGAGCGAAAATGTGACTGAAATCTATTATCTGGCAAGTCCCAGGATATTAAAGAGTGTTAGAGTCGATCTTTCCAAAGATGTACCTGTCTTTTCCAATGATAGAATATTGGCCGATCTTCAGGAGAGTTACTGTTTTAGAAATGCCGATTTTATGCAATTATCAGTGGTGAAAGATCAGGTCTTCGGTGAAATAAATCCGGTCGTTGGCTCAAATGTTTATTACAGGACAGGATACCTGACTATACCCGATGGCGGTCGGGGAATCGGTGGTCCAAAGGATGTCTACAAATGGAAAGATGATTTTCCGATGCTGACAGAGGGTTGTGGACACACCCAATCACATGATGGAAAATACTGCCTGGCTAATCCTGGTGGAGTTAATGGAAATCCAAAATGCGTACCCCACACTCACAATGGTTTTTATATTACTGAATTTCGCAGAATCACAGATACTCCCATTAATTTTTTCACCGATCATATCGACAGATACGGGGTCAGCATCAACTGGTGTCCTCCTCAATACCAGGAATGGCCAAGAAAAGATGTCGACTTCTGGGGATGGTATTTTTCAAACGACAATGATTATGTAATCGGCCGTCAAATGGGGTACCTTAATGAAAACGGAGTCTGGATGATTGATTGGAGAAACAACATCTGGTATCGGCTCACTCCGGTGGAAAGGAACATACTTACACAACAGCCGGCAGTTTATTTCTATACAAATAATCAGGGCACGCCTGTGGGTGAACCATGTGAAGAGGATACATCAGAAAAACCGTTGCCTTATGATCCTACTATCGATGAGTTCAATCCAAACTACAAAATACTCTATCCAAATGGAGGAGAAGCATTTGTGGTAGGGCAACAATGTACAGTTAAAGTAACTACTATCAGAAGTGGCAACGCAATGTTGAATATCACATTTAACGACGGTTTGAACTGGAGTTTGTTACCAGGGCTCGACCGCTCTATCAACCCTGCAATTGACACTCAGATCGTTTTTACCATTCCGGACTCGGTTTCTGTCGGCAGAGGTAAAAAGATTTCCACAGTCTCAGATAATTGTTGGATAGAGATATTAGACTATGGAAACTCCAATTTTAAGGACCTTACGGATGGGCCGTTTAGTATAAAGAAAAAATGAATGATCTTTCCTGGAATGTAAATAATTGAGCAGTTTACACCAGGTTATTCTGGTCTGATAGTATGATGAATTAAATAGGTTCACACAGTAGTGGCCGGTTAAGTAAACAAAAGAGTACTATATAAGTATGCAAATAAATTCCAAATCACAAGCTCCAGATCCTAAAAAAGAAAAGAACAGCAATGGAGATCTCTATCCTGTTTCGAATTTTTAATATGTCATAGATCCCCCGGCTTATGGTCGTGTTTTTTACACAAAGAATCGAAGCCCACCGTTACTTCGCGCAGGCG
>Ga0209510_1000543_pt1 | contig 50759 bp, 51 predicted proteins | sample BiotimSIPDNA_FD_185749 | JGI IMG/M metagenome (GOLD analysis project Ga0209510, IMG submission 185749) | Anaerobic biogas reactor microbial communites from Washington, USA - Biogas_R1 time_0 SIP DNA (SPAdes) (version 2) | ecosystem: Engineered > Bioreactor > Anaerobic > Unclassified | place...
GTTTAATTGAATACATTCCTCAATAGCTCAGTTGGTAGAGCATGCGGCTGTTAACCGCAGGGTCGTTGGTTCGAGTCCAACTTGGGGAGCCAAAAAAGCACTCGCGCTATTGCGCGGGTGTTTTTTTGCACCCCGTTGCCCTCTCACCAACTTCCCCTGCGTTATAGCCGCATCGCGGCTGTTAACCGGCTCGAGCCGCGCCGCTGTCGGAGGCAGATGAAACAGGGTTCCTCCGGTTGATTTTTCAAGGTAATGTTGTATAATTGCTTTGAAAGAAGGGGTTACGATGCAAACATTGTTTAACGGTATCACGATATTTTTATTGGCGGTCGGTTGCATGCTTGCCGGGGCGCCCGGAAAAGAGAATGTGTGCATGATCGGCCACAGGGGCTACAGCTCAAAGTATGTTGAAAACACGCAGGAGGCCTTCGTCGCCGCCGCAGAGCACGGTTCCGGCGGGGTTGAGACGGATGTGCGCATAACAAAAGACGGCGTACTTGTGCTGTCGCATAACAGCGAGGTCGAGTTTACCGACGGCACCGTCCTGACCGTCGCCGACTCAACCTATGCCGATCTTTCCGCGAAGCCCCTGAAAAATAAGTTTTGCCATGATAATGTCATGATTTGCACTTATGAAAGATATCTTGAAATCTGCAAGCAGTATGACCTCGTTTGCTTTATTGAATTCAAGGGCGAATTTTCGGAAGAGTTCATAAGCCGGGCTTTCAATATGGCGAAACAGGTTTATTCGATCGATCAATGCATCCTTCAATCCGGCAACCTGGATAATCTTCTCAAAGCTCGCAAACTGTTTCCGGAACTGGATATTATGTTCACCTTCGGCCAAGGCGACATTGACGCGGGCATAACTTATGAACAGCTTATAGATCTCGGCTTTTCAATTGACATCGATTATCACATCGCCACCAAAGAAAGTGTAAAACTGTTCCACGACGCGGGGCTTGAATACGGCGTATGGACCTGCAACAATATATTCGCGCTCTATTACGGCTACAGCCTTGGAGCCGATTACATTGAATCCGATGTGTTTTAGTCAGTAGTGTTCAAAATGTGTTTTGTCGTATAACAAGGAGCGCCTTATGATGTTTGCCGAGTTTCCAAGTGACGGGCATCCGAGTATGCTTCCCGAGACGGATGACAAGCCGGATGTCCGCTGTATCGATGGTGCCAAACTGGGGCGGCCAAAATGCCCTTGGTACTGCAATTCCACCGCTCACCCCGGTTACTTAACGCAAACTCTGGCTGCCCAGCACAATTGCCATGAAAAATTCTGTTCATTTCTATACAGGGTTGTAAATCATGATAAAATAAAAACAGCGCAGGCGAGACGGCAAAAGCCCGGTTTAAAAGCGGAAAGAGAAGCCATGGCAAAAACCATTGAAGAAAAAGCCCGCGTTCTGACAAAGAATCTGGACGGCTTAAAAATCGTACGTGTCGAATCACCGGTGTTGAACGAATGGGTAGTGTCGTATGTTGCGTTAGGGGCTTGTGATTTTACCGATATCATCGCGAAGATGGACAAGGAGTTCTCAATTAAAACGGAATTTCGGCGATTGGAGTACGACTATGACCGCATTGTCGCGTTGCTTTTTAAATAGAGCATGAAGAAACGATGTCCATGGGGCCGGCCACCGCTTATTGTATTGCCGACGCGTTTGAGAAAGCTGTCAATGCGTTGAACGCATCGTAATACTTGTTTATATATCTGGACCGATTAATAGTGTATGAAGATTGAACTTCCGGATGTTGATTGAGATGAATACAAATGCCTGACAAAACCGATTGGTTTCACGACGCGAAATACGGGTTGTTTGTCCACTATCTTTATGCATCTCAAGAGGACTTCGCAAGTTTCAATGCGGAAGCCTTTGCCGAGGCGGTGAATGATACCGGAGCGAAATATATCGTGATGACGCTGGGGCAGAATTCCGGCTGGTACTGCTCGCCCAACGCCGTTTATGAAAACTATATCGGCGTTTCGGAGGGAACTTTCTGTTCCGCCCGGGATATCCCCATGGAAGCGGCGGACGCTCTTTCGAAATATGGCATTAAACTGATGCTGTACCTTCCTGCCCAGGGGCCGAGCGCCGCGGGCGACGATATCCCGCGGGCTTTGGGCGCCGTCGAGAGGCATGACGAAACAAATTGGTACATTAACCACACCTACGCCGACCGATGGTCACACGTCCTCCGGGAATGGTCAACGCGTTACGGCGATAAAGTCGCCGGCTGGTGGTTCGACGGGCTCTATGAGGGAACCGGCTACACCGGCGATATGGCGGACCATGTCAGCAAGTTGTATAAAGACGCCTGCCGAGCGGGCAACAAAAACAGCATCGTCGCGTTCAATCAGGGTGTAATGAACGGGATTATTAAGCCGGCGACCAACGCCTGCGATTACACCGCCGGCGAAGAAAACAGTTTTGAATTCTATCCTTCCGCTCGCTTCTATGACGGCGCTCAGTGGCATATCCTATCCTATCTCGGCAGCCGGTGGGGGGCGCCCGATTTGAAATACGAAAGCGGGTACCTCCCAACATACACCTCAAAAGTTATCATAGCCGGCGGCGTCGTTACCTTCGATATCCACATAAACGCCGACGGTTCCTTTGCGAAAGTGCAGACGGATGAACTGCAGCTTGTGAAGAAAGAGATCTATCCATAAGATAAATTTCGAATGAAAACACCTATAAGGAACAATAACCTTCAGCGGTGTTTATCTCTTACACCGAACCCGGAGTGAAAGAGATAACCGAGGTAACAAAGCAGTACAGCCGGGATGACGCGGATTGTCCGTAAGATACAATAAACCGCTTTAAAAATCAAAAAGCTTGAATGGAAGTTGCTCCTAAGATAAGCTTATTGTATAAATCGTATAGGGGAGGCGTTTATGGCCGGAAAAACTAAGATTGAGAAAAAGAAGAAGGCTGAGGAAGATGATCGAGAAGTTCTCAAATATGTGTATGAAGACCGCCGGTATGTCGGCACAAAAGAAACCGTCGCTTATCTGCTCAACGACTTTTCCAACAGTTTCAATATCGGCGGGTTCACCAACCGGTTTATTTGGGACGTCGTTAAAATCGATTTCCGGATATCCGCCTTTATCGGCATCTTCACCGGTGCGTGGGATATCATCAACGATTCTATTATCGGCGTTATGGTGGACAAAACCAGAACCCGTTGGGGGAAATTCCGCCCATATTTAATCGGCTTTCAAATACCGATGACCTTGATCGGGTCTTTGTATTGGCTGATGCCGTTTTTTTATCCCAACACAAGCGCCACCTACTTGCCGAAATTGATTTTTTATTTTTCTTTCGGAGCGTTTACCGAAACGGCGGGTACTTTCACGGGTATCGCAAAAGCCGGTTATATGACGACAATCACGCCGCATCCGAACGACCGCGCGCGGTTGATTCTGCTCTCCGAACTGATCACGGGCTACATGGGTGAGGATGTCCCCAACATGGTCATGGGCCTGCTGCTTGATCTGATCAATAATAAAATCCTGAACTGGAAACTTCGAAATGTTTTTCTGATTATGGGTATGGGCACAAGCATCATTTCGTCCGTATTCACCCTCTACTTTTTCCTGGTGTCGCGCGAACGCGTCATGCAGACCGTTGAAAAACCCAGTGTCAAACAAGGCTTAAAGGCTGTGGTCAACAATTATCCGATTTTGCTCATCACCCTTTCCAATCTTCTTGGCGGGTTCAGCGTGGGCAGCGGTTTGCAGGATTACTTTATCGATGTCCTCGGCTCCGCTTCATTAATCACGCTGATCAATATGCCATCCGGGTTCAACGGCAGTATCAGTTACGCGTTTGTCAAGCCATTGCGAAAACGCTTCTCGACGAAGTTCCTTTGGGTCGCCGAGGACCTCTACACAAGAGCGTTATGGATTATCGTTTTTATTATCGGCTCAATCAACAACAACTACAAAAACAGGCTGCTGATGTGTATCGTCATCGGCTCACAAGCCTGGTTCGACAAGTGGATGTTCGGTGTCCGAAAAGTCATCGGCGCGGAGATATACAATGAGGCGATGGACTACTGCGAATGGAAAAACGGCTACAGGATGGAAGCGACCACAAGCGTCGCCAGGAATCTGATACTTAAAATACAAGGGATATTCATGGGTTCCGTCCGCAACCTGATTTTGAAGAGGATCGGTTACATACAGGGCCTGACAATCGGGACTCAAGCCGAGCGCACAAAATGGTGGCTGTTCGCGATGAGTACGGGCATTCCTGTTATCACCGGCGCCTTAGCGGTTGTTCCGAAGTTCCTTTACCCGCTTTCGGGCGCCAAGCGTGAAAGAATGTACGCGGAATTGCTTCAGCGCAGACAGAGTTTCGCTCAAAGGGTCAACGAGGCAGACGAGGATGAGTTAAAAATTCTGGCCAAAGAAGAACTTGAAGGCAAGTTCGTCAACCACAGCCTTTTTAAAGACGAGAAGAAAAAATAGGCTTTCCGGATTATAAAAATGACACCCGCAGAGAAGGCGATAACTGCCGGTCTGCGGGTGCGCGTTTTATTCGGTAAAGTCGTTAGGTTAAAAAGCGGACAAAGAAAATACGGAATCGATCAAATAAAATAGTTTTTGAAGAGGGAACGCGATCTCCCAGAATGTTTTCATAAAGATATAGCCGAAATTCATAATCGATCTGCTGTCAAAATAATCGGTATAGCGAACCAGATACGTTTCATAGGTTGAGGTGTCGTTCTCGTCGACAGTGATCACCCTCACGCCACGGTTATGATCGCCGTAAGACGCCATACCGGCGGTCGGCGTGCAAACCAGGTTCACGCCTTCATAAGCCACTTCATAGGTGTTCACATGGTCGTGGCCAAAAAACATGGCCGTGACGTCGCCCTGCGCTTTTACCGCGTCAAACAAACCGCCGTTTGTCCTGGAAGGATAGGCGCCTTCGCCGAGCTCACCGGAAAGCGTCATCTCGGGGTTGAGGACATAAAACTTCCCGCCGACCGCGACGGCGCCTTCGGTCCCGAACGGCACTTCCGAAAAGGTGTTATACACCTCCGGGATAACGATATGCTGGAACATCATGGATTCTACCGGGACACCGCCGTTGGCGGCTTTCAATTCGTTGCTTTTGCCGACATACCAGTCAATCTGGCTCTGCCGGACATAGTCGTAGCCCCCGTTGACATCGTCATATGTTCCCGAGTCGATAAACCATAGGTTATAGGCGACTTTATCCTGGTTTTTGGAAGAATAAATGGGAACATTATAATTGCCCACTCCGTAAACATCTTCCCCCTCGTCATAAGCGACACAGTTGTCATAGGCCATGTACATTTGCATCTGCTTTTCTTTTGTCGTACCGCCCTCGTCGTCATGGTTGCCGAATGTAACCGCCACGGGTACGCCGGCTTCCTTAAAGATAGTCATGATTTTCCCAATGGCGTTTTCAGTCAGTTCGTCGGTTCGGGACATGGAACCGAAAATGTTATCGCCAGTCAGCACGACGAGATCCGGCTTGATGTCGGCTACGACTTTTTTCAAAAACCTCGAGGTCGGAAGCATCAACCCGGGGCCGTCCTGGATATCGGCTACCTGCATAATCGTGAACTTGCCGTCTTCTTGAAACTGCAAATAGGCGGCTTCCGCCGGCGTCAGCGCCGACGCGGAAGGTAAAACAGGAATGAACAGCAAGACGGCCAAGAGGGCGGAGAGTGTTTTTGATAATCTTTTTTTCATAATGTTTACTCCTTTCAACACAGTTCCGATGACTGTTTTCATCTTACCATGGTTAACGATTGCTGTCAATAAAAGGCGGTTTGGCGCTCTCTGTAGCATCCCGTGTTTGACAAGCAAATGCTGAAAAAATATAATGATTGCGTTATCAGAAATGCGGAAACGGTGGCAAGAGTAGCGAACAACTGACGCGCCGCCCGCCCGAAAGAATGACAGTACGGTATAAAGGTAACCTTTGACATAAAAAAATTGACAAACTGTATCATAATATAGGTAGATTTACGGTTTGCGATTTGTTATAATAAACGAAAAGCGAGCGGGGAGTGCAACGATTGGAAGAAAAAACAAAAGCGGAAGAGGTCTTGGCGGAAGACGAAGCGCTTGAAGAAGAACTTGAGGAGATCGCGAAGAAAAACAAAAGGTACTTAAAACCGAAGGAGATTTTTGCCTATCTTTTGGCCGATTTCGTGGGCGGCAGCAGCAACGCGGTCAATCTTCAGTTCTATTGGATGAATTTCTTTAATATCACCGGCGCCCAATACGCGCGCCTGTCTTTTTTTACCAGCGCGTTTGACGCTTTGGACGATCCGATATCCGGCTTTATCATCGACCGCACAAGAACACGGTGGGGCCATTTCCGGCCGTATCTCGTCATCATACTGCCCCTCTCCATGATCTCGGTTTTTTTAAGTTATACATTGTTTCCGGGCGTATCCACCCCGTTTGAAATCATGGTTCAGCTGTATATAACCTGCATTATCAGCGGCCTGTCCGGTTCCTACGGCAGCGCGGGCGGGCTGATGATCTACTTTATCACCCCCAACCCGAAAGAACGAAACTGGCTGATGACTGTTCAGCAGTTTTTCGGTTATTTCAGCGGCTGGATTCCGTCCATCCTTTCAATTGTTGTCACCTACATACCGCGCATGTACCCCGGCGTTCTCATGGAGAATATTTACAGATACTACGCGTATATTTTCTTTGTGCTGACGGCTTTCGCCAATATTTATAAATTTTATAACACCCGTGAGCGGTTCCCTCTTCCGTCAAGAAAAGAAATGAAAGAAGCGAATATTTGGGAATCCGTAAAATTCGCTGTTTCGACAAGGCCGTTTCTGGTCGGAATCATCGCGAGCCTTTTCGGGGGACTTCAGGGTAATCTTCGCACTTCATCCGAAAGCTTTTTCTGGCTTAACAACACCGGTTCTCTGGCAAACGGCTTTTTGGCGAGCCTGCTGACCGGCTTGCCGAAATATTTTATTACGCCCTTTGTCCCGAAAGCGATTGAGAAATTCGGCGAGAGAAATGTCTATGTCTTCGGGCATTTATGGGCCGCGGCTTGCTTTTTAATCATGTGGCTTATCGGTTACAAGCCGTTCGGCGCCGACCACATGGCGATGAATATCGTTTATTTGGCAATCGCCCTGACGATTATGCAACTGCCCAACTCCTCAAACGGCGTCGCCAACCGGGTTATGACAGCCGATACCTTCGATTACATCGAGTGGAAATACGGCGTGCGCAGCGAAGGCCTTGTCAGCGCGGCCAACAACTGGTTCGGCAAACTCAACAACAGCCTGCAGGGGTTCATCACCGGCATGGCCTACGAGTTCATCGGATTCAGAGCCAAAAAAGATGTGTACGGCAATTTGATCCCGCAAACGGACGCCCGTATTCTTCGCGGCATATGGTTCATTTTCGCGATGGTTCCCGCGTTTTCGAAACTGGCCGTTGCCGTCACCTATATGTTTTTTAATGTTCACGGCAAGTTCAAAGAAGATATGCTCGCTGATTTGGCGAAGAGGCGCAAAGAGGCTTTAAGTCAAGAGGAGGAGCAGGCGTAACACAACCGCAGGGTGAAAACCGCTCGTCAGGGCGGTTTTCAAAACTATGGCCTATGTGCTGTTTTTCTCGTCGAGGGTATGGTGTTCAGCGAAATAAACGGAGGCTATATCGCACTTTTGGCCGGCGGCCCCCTGGTGTTTGAAAAAGCAGGAGGAGGGGAAGACAGATCTTTGGCCCGGAACGACCTTGTTCAAAACGGAAAAACGACATGGTGGATTTGCGAAACCGGCGATGAGGACTCGGAAAGCTTCGACAGTTTCGTAAGCAGGGTATCCGGAAACAAAAGAACTTTCAACCGCGGAGTTCTGCGCTATGAAAGCCGGGAATCTGTCTATAAACTCGTTTACGGCGGCGGCTTTTATAAAAACGGAACGGCCGTCGCGACGGAATACGGCCGATATGAAAGCGATTTTGTCAAGGCGGGCAGAGAAAGCGAAACAATGACCTTCCGCTATGAGAATTCTGCGTTGTTACTGGATTTTCATAACGTGGTCAGAGTCATTAAAAACGACGACAACACTCGTTGAGGCACCAAAAAAGCCCGCCTGCCGGCGGGCTTTCGCTTTGAGTCGCTTGTTTCAGTCGGCTGTTTCAGCCGGTGCGGTGCTTTCGGCGGCAGCCGCAGTTTTTGCTTTCTTTTTGGAATAGACCTTCATCCCGGCGACCGTTATCAACGCGAAAGCGATAATCGGCAGCAGATACAAAAAACTGTATAGATTCGACAAATCGCCTTTGGCGCCGAGCAGAGTCCAAAGAATATTCAGCGGAAGAAGGCCGATGTTCGCCGCGATCATGTATTTTTTGTACGGGATGTTCAGGGTTCCGAAAATCAAACTGCTCAAATCGCTTGCCAAAATCCCTGAAACCTTGATAATCAGCACAAACGCGAAATCGTTTTCCCCCGCGAAATCATCCAGTTTTTGTATTTTCGGAAACCGCTTTCTCAACGAATCGAGCATCGGCTTTCCGCTAAAGCGTCCCAGGTAATAGGGCAGTGAGAGGCTCAAAGCAGTCGCGGCTATGTTCACCGATAAGGCCACCCAAATGCTTTCAAAGACCAGGCCGGACAAGGCGAAAAGCACAGCCGGCGGGAAAACGAGCGCAAAAGACTTGACCACGGTAAAAAGGATCATACCGACGGCCAAAGTTACGGCGCCGCCTTCGACGTTTGACAACATGTCACGGATCGAACCAAGGTTTTTAACGGAAATATCGTACTTCTTCAGCATAATTATACACAAGACGATCATGGCCAGCATAAACAAGCCGGATACAATCTGTAAACCTTTGACCGTTTTGCCGAAGTCTTTCGTATTTTGCGAAGTTTCATTTTTCAAAGTGGCCGCCTCCGTTTAGATTGTACCATGTTTCCGCCTGTTGTCACCGGGGTTTTACGAATATCCGGGCCTGAATATATAAAAAACAGCAAAAGAATTGCAAAACAAAGAGCGGTTTGATACTATAAAAAAGCGAAATAAAAAGGAGCGGTGTAAAATGGCAGTCTCTCAAATGACTAAACAAAAGAAACCGCGAATCTTTGATTTGGACGGGGCGGGCATCATTTACGCCGTTACCTACCAAAAAAAATGGAACAGGGTTTACCGGGTTGCCGCCGTCATGAAAGAAGATATCCGCCCCGAGGTGCTCGCGCGCGCGGTCGCGGATTTACGCGGGCGTTTTCCTTCTTTCTATGTGCAGTTGGACCGGGACTTCTTCAACTACAAGCTTCAAACCGTTGACGACACGGATGTTCTCAATAAAGAAGACGCCTATCCTTGCGGACACATCACCGCCGGCAGCGGAGAGAAGCCGATGTTCCGCGTCAAGTATTTTCGAAACAGGATCTCGCTGGAGATATTTCACATCATAACCGATGGCGGGGGCGCCTTGAACTTTTTAAAGAATATCGTCGCGAGGTATTTGGAACTCCAAGGCTTTTCGGTTGAAAAAACGGACGGCGTGCTCAACTTGAACGACAAACCGGCCGGGCGGGAAACGGAAGATTCTTTTAAAAAAGTCGTTTGCGATGAATCGAATAAAATCAAACGGTCGGAACCGTTTGCCTACAAATACAAACAACCGACAACCCCGAATCTGTTCAAACTCACTCATGGCTTTCTGCCGGTCGACGAAATCAAACGAATCACCAAACAAAAAGGCGTAACCGTAACGGAATACTTCACAGCTTTATATACATGGGCTTTTTTTGAAAATATGCTGCCGAAAGATAACAAAAAACCGTTTAAAATCTCCGTTCCCATGGACTTGCGCCGGCTTTTTGAATCGGTGACGCTGCGTGGTTTTGCTTTCTATGTCAACACCTGCGTATATCCGTCCGGGATTGTCGATTTTGACGATGTCCTGGCCGAAGTGACCGGCCAATTGAGAGAGGGGCTGAAAAAAGAAAATCTTGCCGCCAGGGTAGCCGCCAATACGGCCGCGCAAAACAGTCCGCTGTATCGATATATGCCGCTGTTTTTAAAGAGAGTCTTTCTGAAGAACGCGTATTTGCTGTTCGGTGAAAAAATAATGACAACCGCCCTGACAAATCTCGGTTTGGTAAAAATACCAAAGGGCATGGAAGAACACCTGGACCATTTTGATTTCGTCGCCGGGGGAACGCTCGCGAATTATTTGAATTGCGCCATCAGCACCTGCGGCAACACAATCAATGTCATCTTTTCTTCCAGAAGCGAGTCGACGGATGTGCAGAGGACGTTCTTCACGTTTCTTGCGAAGCAGGGCATACCCATCGAGATTCAGAGCAATGTCAGACAAAAAGCCGTTGACGCGTCGGCAATGTCACGTTGTGACGAATGCGAGGTCGAATTCAAAGACAACCATCTTTGCTGCCCGCTGTGCGGCCAACCGGGCATGAAATCGCAAATACCGGCGGATTTCATGACAGCGCCTTACCCCGAGTTGTAAACTAAAGCCTGTCAGTGTATTGATACGCCCTTATGTAATCGACGATAAACTCCGCGGGTAAATCTTGATTATCGCCGATGTTCTCGCCGACCCCAAGCGAAATAATCAGATACAGCGGCACTTGGCAAACGCCGCCAAAGTCCGTTCTTGCCGTCTCAACGCCGTTGATGTAAAAAATGTATCCGTCCGGGTTCCATTCCAACCCGTAGGTGTTGAACTTCTCATACGGTTTGTCGGCATAGAAATGGCCCTGCATTTCCGAACGGTGGTATTCGTCGTAACTGTCCACATGAATCGTATGGTAGACCGAGTCGTTATAAAGGAATTCTTTTTCGTACCGGGTCTCAAATACATCGATTTCGCAGCCCGTCACGCCGCCGTCGGTTAACCCGCCACCTGGGTCCGTGTTGAACATTCCGTCGCAAAGCAGCCAAAAGGCCGGGTTTAAACCGGCACCTTTCGGAAGAATACAGCGCATCTCGAAATACCCGTAAAGTTGTTCGAAACCCGCTTTGCCGGGCCCGTCCGTGCCGGGATTTGTGTCCATTCCATAGGAGTAGTAGGCCGGGCCGTAAGGGCCTTCGGGGCCGACCGGGCCGTTCTCGAGATAAGACGCGCTGATGACCAGGTTTCCGTCGCGGAAGCCGGCCTGCTGCCGGTTCCAGAATGCGGTGTCCCTCGGCCAAGTGCCGTCGTCGCCCCAGCAGTAATGGCCGGACCAATAGGTTTTATTAAAAGTGCCGGCATCGAATTCATCCGACCATGTCAGGGTGAATTTGCTTAAATCCAAACTTAGCCCATTTGGCGTTGTGGGCGTATCAAACAAAACGGCTCCAATCAGCTGGGCAAAAAGCAAAAGCGAGGCCGCGAGTTTGACGATGTTACCCGGCTTCAAAAGCCCCGGGATTGTCAGCAGAATTCCGCCCATTCTTTGGAACGCTTCGATCTGCCTCTTAATAAATAACCCGTTCATTTTACAGTACGCCTTTCAGAATAAATTAACGCATGAGTAGTACGCAAGCATCTGTGTATACGACATATTCAACCGGACCGCGCGGCATGCACGGATTGACACCGGTTTTTAACGCGATCATCGTGCGAATCAGCCGCTTTCTTTCTTCCTATTCTTTCAAGCTTTTGCAACGGAACGCAAACTCTTTCATGCTTTTCCCTCTGCCGTATTTCTAATACAAGTTTATCATTTTTAGTCTGTAATGCAAGCAGAAACGATGGATTTCTTATGATTTGTTTGTCGACAACTTGAAAACGGAAACGCGATACAGTATAATTAAGAATTAAGAGGCTCAAGCAATCCTGAATTCGGCAAGACCGCGCTAGTGAATGGAGTACGCGGCACCGATTGCAGAAAGCGGAAAAGCGATTGATGAAGACAAGAAAGAACGGTCTGTTGCCTGAAAAACAGAAAAACCGGGCTGAAATACCTGTCAGGGAGTATTTTTTCTTAAGCGGCGGGATGTTCGGCCAGGCGGTTGTTTCCGGCTTCTTAACGGTCTTCCTGTTTCTCTTTTATAACAGAATAGGAATTAAGCCTTGGATATCGGGGCTTGTCCTCGGCATATCAAAGGCCTGGGACGGGGTGAACGACCCTGTCATAGGCGCTTTAATCGACAGAAAAAAACAAGGCGCAAAAGGCAAATTCAACTCTCTGATTCTCGGTACGGCATTCCCGGTGGGCGTTCTTTCCGTTTTGCTGTTTTTTGTTCCCCTGCATATCGATATGTATGCCCAGTGTGTCTGGATTCTTGTGATTTACCTCGGGTGGGATGTGTTGTACACCTTCCACGACATCAGCCGATGGAGCCTGACAGCCAGAATAACACCGGACGAAAACGAGCGCTCAAAAATCGTGACCTACAGCAAAACCCTTTTTGAGATCGGCCTCGCCCTCCCTAAAATTTTATTGTTGCTTGTGGATGAAAAAAATCTGATAAAGCTCAGCAGCCTGACCGGATATCCGGTGACCTATGAGTCCGTTGTCAGACTGACCGCCGCCGTGATCGGGGTGGCAGGCGCGTTGGCTATGAGTCTCACCTTCATGGCGAAAGAACGCATTTCGGTGCGCAACCCTCCCCAGCCGTTTTTGGCTGATTTAAAAACCACGCTTTTCAACAAGACCCTTCTGCTTTTATTGCTGTCCACTCTGCTCGGGTCCGGCGTTCTGAATCTGGGGTCCAACGTGTACTTTTTCAACGCGGTCGACGCCCGTCTTCATCTGTTCGGCCGGGAAATAAGCGGAACGAACCTATATGTGTTTTTCGGTGTCTTCATTTCGGTCCCGGCGGCTTTTTGCGCGCCGCTCGCGCACACAATCGGCAAAAAAATCGGAATGAAAAATCTGATTATCCTGAATTTTTTCTCCAACAGCGTTTTGAGCACAATAGCCTATTTCATCGGTTTTCGGGGCAGCAGGCTCACCGTTGTTATGTTACTTATGACGCTGACCTCTATAACAAAAACGTGGCAAAGAATCGCCTATATATCGCTTGTGACCGATTCTGTCGATTATGTTGAGTGGAAAACCGGCCGCAGAATGGAAGGCGAGACGTTCGCCTTGAGTTCGCTTACCGGCAAACTGGGAACGGGGTTATCGACATTTATGGCGGGGATTACGCTCTCGGTGCTGAAGTTTAATCCGGCGCCGGTAAACGGTGTCGTATCCGCCGGAGCGCTGTTTCAAAAATGGGTCTGGCCCGTGTTCATGCTCGGGCCGGTCGCCGGCGAAATCCTGGGGATCGTCCCTGTTTTATTCATCGACTATACCGGCTCAAAGAAAGAAAGGATCGTTGCGGAATTAACCGAAAGACGCGCCCAGACATCGGAGCTGGGAAAAATAAAACAGACGGAGCGGGTTGAAACGAAGACTTAACGTAGAACAGCGGAAGCGGCGGGCATTGCCCGCCGCTTCCGCTTATAACTTTCGGCGCCGCGCCCCGGGGCCCGTATCAACGAGTACGCTGCCGCCGTTTCGCCCTTTTATCAGGTAGCAGTTTGCCATCCCGCAACGAAGCGGTATAATGTCACACTCCGAACGCCTCATCTTTACCGCGCCTTTCCGATAGTATGATTTGATAGTAATGCGCCCGCGCCCCGTTGTCAATGGTGTTGAAAGACCGTGTTGAAGTTTTGTTCACGCTGCTATATAATTGACTAAGCTTTTAAACCTTCGAAAGCGGGTTGCCGATGAACAATATCGTTCTGTTAGGTCTCGTCAGCTTCTTTTCGGATATCAGCAGCGAAATGGTTTACCCCATCATTCCGCTGTATCTGGTCAATGCCTTCGGGGCCGCTCCCTCCGTCGTCGGCTTGATTGAGGGCATCGCCGAAAGCCTTGCCGGTATTTTGAAAGTGTTCGGCGGACGCATCGCCGATAAAACCAACCGGAAAAAGCCGCTGGCTTTTGCCGGTTACTCGGCCGGCTTGATTTACAAAACCGCTTTAGTTTTCGCGCGTTCCTGGCCGGGAGTCCTGGTCTCGAGGGTCGTTGACCGCTTCGGCAAAGGCATCCGGACGGCGCCGCGTGACGTCCTTGTCGCCGAAAGCGCCAACCGCGGGAGCCTGGGAAAAGCCTTCGGCGACGGCCCTCGGGGCGGGGCTCGGGCTGTTTTTCACGATGAAAGAGAACCCGCCGGGCGGTGTTCCGGCTCAACGGCAAACTATGTAATAAGGAGAGGCTGAATGAATCAAACCTACCTCGGCATCGACATCGGCGGAACGAAATGCGCCGCCGTTCTCGGCAAAGGCGAAATACCCGCGGAAGGCGCCGGCGGCCTCATCATTGACAAAATCAGTTTTCCGACCCGGCAGCCCCGGGGCTGGCAAGCCGTTACGGCGGAATTGCTCGACACGGCGGATCGTTTGCTGGCGAAAAACAACATCAGCCGCGACGGCCTGCGGGCCGTCGGCATCAGCTGCGGCGGCCCTCTTGACAGCCGCACGGGTACGGTCAACTGCCCGCCAAACCTGCCGGATTGGGACAATGTGCCCATCACCGCCATGTTTCGGGAGCGTTTTGGCGTTCCCGCGTTCCTGCAGAACGACGCAAACGCCTGCGCGCTCGCGGAATGGCGCTTCGGCGCCGGCAGGGGTTATGACAATCTGATCTTCCTGACTTTTGGCACGGGTATGGGCGCCGGCCTGATTCTTGACGGCCGCCTCTACGCGGGCACGAACGACCTGGCCGGCGAGGTCGGGCATATCCGCCTGGACGAAAGCGGCCCGGTCGGCTACGGAAAAGCAGGCTCTTTCGAGGGCTTCTGCAGCGGCGGGGGAATCGCGTCGCTGGCAAAAAGCCTTGTCGCCGAAGCCGTGAAGGTGGGCAAGCCGACCGCTCTTTACAATCGGCCGGGCGACATGGAAGCCATTACCGCGAAAACTGTCGCCGAGGCCGCCGGACAAGGCGACGCCCTCGCTTTGGAGATTTACCGTCTTTGCGGGGAATACCTCGGGCGCGGCCTCGCCGTCCTCATCGATATTCTCAACCCGCAGGCCATCGTCATCGGGAGCATTTTTGAGCGCTCCGGCAACCTTCTGGTGGATTCCATGCGAAAGACGCTCGAGGCCGAGGCGCTTCCCGGGGCGTTGGAACGGTGTGAAATCCTGCCCGCCGCGCTCGGCGAATTCATCGGTGACTTCGCCGCCTTGGGCGTAGCCATGAACAGCGACAGAACTATGGAGGTGGAGTCATGAAGAAAATCGCGGCCATTTTTGAGGAATTATTCAAACGGTACCCCGCGCTTGCGCCGCTTGAGCAGCAAATCGCCGACGCGTACGCCATGATGCGGGCCTGCTATGACGCGGGCGGCAAACTGCTCGTTTGCGGTAACGGCGGCAGCGCCGCCGACAGCGAACACATCGTCGGGGAATTGATGAAAGGGTTTTTGTCAAAGCGCCCTCTGTCCCAAGCCGAAAAAAACCGTTTCGCCGCCGTGGAGGACGGGAATTACTTATCGAACAGGCTGCAGGGCGCGTTACCGGCTGTCGCGCTGACGAGCCAAACCTCGCTTCTTTCCGCTTTTGCCAACGACATCGCGCCGGATATGGTCTATGCCCAACAGGTTTGGGGCTACGCGAGAAAAACGCCGGATGTCCTCATCGCGTTGAGCACATCGGGCAATTCGGCAAACATCGTCAACGCGGTGAAAACCGCCGCGGCGCTCAACCGGAAAAGCATCGGCATAACGGGCAAAGAAAACAGCCTATTAAGCTCGCTTTGCAACATTTGCATTCAACTGCCCGAAAGCGAAACCTTTAAAATTCAGGAGCTGACGCAGCCGGTGTACCACTGTTTATGCGCCATGCTTGAAGAATACTATTTTGATAACGAGGGGGATTACACATGAGCGCTTTTTTGGTCCCGCGACCCGAACACCCCGAGCCGCAGTTTGAGCGGCCGCATTGGCAAAACCTGAACGGCGAGTGGGAGTTTGAAATTGACCACGGCATGAGCGGAGAGGAAAGAAAGCTCTATAAAACCGGCAACCTTTCGGGTAAAATCACCGTTCCCTTTTGCCCCGAAAGTTCCCTGTCCGGCGTCGGCCACAAAGACTTTATGAACGCCGTATGGTACCGACGGGAGTTTGAAGCGAAAAACCCGGATACGCACGGCAAAACGCTGCTTCATTTCGGCGCCGTCGATTACCATGCGGTTGTCTATGTTAACGGGCGGCAGGCCGGCGAACACAAGGGCGGGTATACACCGTTCGTTCTTGACATCACAAAGCTTTTGAAAAAAGGCGCCAATGTGTTGACTGTTTGCGTAAAAGACAATACCCGAAGCCCGCTGGTTCCGCGCGGCAAGCAAAGCGAACTCTATGATTCCCACGGCTGCGATTACACGCGGACAACCGGTATCTGGCAGACCGTTTGGCTTGAATTCGTGCCGGAAAAGTATATTAAAAAGGTGAAACTGTACCCCGACCATGTCAACGGAACGCTTGCTTTCACCGCGCACACCGAGGGGGACGGCCTGTTGAAAGCCGAGGCGTTTTTCGAAGGCAGACCGATCGGTTCGGGCGAAGTTTTCGCCATGGGCGGCGCTGTCTCGGACTTTATAAAACTAACCGAACAACACCTTTGGGAACCGGGCAACGGGCGGCTTTATGATTTGCGGTTGTCCTTCGGCGCCGACGAGGTCAAAAGCTATTTTGGCCTGCGCAATGTCCGGCTCGACGGCGGCCGTTTCTTAATCAATGAAAAATCTGTTTTTCAGCGCCTGGTGCTCGACCAGGGCTTTTACCCCGACGGCATCTACACCGCGCCGGCGGACGGCGACCTCGTTAAAGACATTGAATTGTCCATGGCGGCGGGCTTCAACGGCGCCAGGCTTCACCAAAAGGTTTTTGAGCCCCGCTTCCTGTACCATTGCGACCGGCTCGGTTACCTCGTCTGGGGGGAATACCCGAACTGGGGCGTGGATTATTCCGACCCCGGAACGCTTTTCGCCATTCTGCCCGAATGGTGTGAGGCCGTCGAACGGGATTTCAACCACCCGTCCGTCATCGGCTGGTGCCCCTTCAACGAAACCTGGGATTACCATGGCCGGCAGCAGAAGGACGACCTGCTGCGGATTATCTACCAAACGACCAAACGGCTCGACGACACGCGACCGTGCATCGACACGAGCGGCAATTACCATGTCGTCACCGATATTTACGATGTCCACGATTACGACCAGAACCCGGCCACTTTTAAAGAACACTACGACGAGCTGGCGGCGGACGGCATACTTTACGAACAGGTAAACAACCGGAACCGCCCAAGGCAGTGCTACAACGGCGAGCCGGTCTTCATCAGCGAATACGGCGGCATTCAATGGAGCGTCGGCGAAAACAAGGGCTGGGGCTACGGCAACGCGCCGAAGACCGAACAGGAATTCATCGCCCGCTACAAGGGGTTGACCGACGCGCTGCTCGACAATCCCGCGATTTTCGGTTTTTGCTACACCCAGCTTTACGATATTGAGCAGGAGCAGAACGGCCTGTATACCTACAGCCGCGAACCGAAATTCGATATGGCGGTTTTCAAAGCCGTCAATTCCCGCAAGGCAGCCATCGAATAGGCTGTTTCGTAAAAACGAAAAACGCCTCATCTTGGCATACTCGCCCTCCCGGCGGCATATCTATTAACGATATGTTAATCGGGAGGGTTTCTATTGAAGGGGATCGTTGAGGAGAGAGCCGTAGAGCTTGCGGAATATATCGTAGAAAACAAGGCGACCGTCCGGTCCGCGGCAAAGGAATTCGGTGTTTCAAAATCAACTGTACATATGGATGTGGCCCAACGGCTGCGACGGCTGAATCCGCAGTTATATACCGAGGTGCGGGAAGTCCTTGAAGTTAACAAAGCGCAGCGGCATATCCGCGGCGGCCTCGCCACAAGAGAGAAATATAAAAATTTATAAGTCAACGCTATTCCGGTTTTTGACCGGTTAACGGGCTCATTAAGCGTGGTATTATCTCCAAACCGAAGAAAGCGCACCGGATGGCTGAACAGGGCCGTCCGGTGCGCCGCTGTATATGTGGGAATGCAAAGTTCGCGTCCTTGAGGTAAAGCAAACCGCCTCTCTCGGTTGAGGAAGGTGGCACGCAGTGCCGGAAGGAGTGAAAAGTTCATCGTAGAAGGAATGAATATTATGGGTAAAATATAATCGTTCCGGGGGTAACAACACAATAATTCCATATTGCAAAATAAAAAAACCCCGAAAAACTGTTGACTTTCGGGGCAGAATACTATATTATATCCAAGTGTCAAAACCGCATCGGCATATGATCCATTAGCTCAGCAGGCAGAGCACTTGACTTTTAATCAAGGTGTCCGGAGTTCGAATCTCCGATGGATCACCACTTTCGGCTCCGACAGTCCGCAATTTTGGGCTGCGGGGCTTTAGTTTAATCCCCGGTCCAGAGGTGCTTTTCGAGGTCGACCGTCCCGTCGGGCCGGAACGCCACACCTTCCTCTTCCAAAAGCGTTCTTTGCATATTTACACCGCCGAAAGCGAAAGCGCGGGCGAGGCCGCCAAAGCGGTTGACCACCCGGTGGCAGGGGATGACGCCGGGCTTCGGGTTGACATGCAGGGCGTAGCCGACCACGCGCGCCCAGCGCCGGTTGCCCGCGAGGTTCGCCACCAGGCCATAGGTAGCGACCTTTCCCCGGGGAATACGCATAACCACGTCATAAATCAGGTCGTAGCTGGTTTTCATGGGGTTCTCCCTTAAGGTGTTTATAAGCGATTACATCGCCGGAGAGGTCGTTGGCGGCTACCTCTCAGTCACCTTCGGTGACAGCTCCCCTAACATAGGGGAGCCAAGACTATCTTGCCTCTCCTTGGTAAGGATAAGGTTAGCGCTTTAGCAAGGTAAGCTAAGGCTTTCTCCGTATATATCCCCCTTGTTAAAGGGGGAAACCGGCGTAGCCGGAGGGGGATTGCAAAAAAGAATCCCACCACCGCAAGCGGTCCCCCTCCCTTTAACAAGGGAGGTAAAAAAGGAAGTGATCTTTTGCGCCTGTTTGTCGCGATAAACTTTAACGACGAAATGAAAAAGGGTCTTGCCGGGGTGACGGAAACCCTGCGCGTCAACGCGGTGAAAGGCAATTTCACCTTAACAGATAATCTGCACCTGACCGTCGAGTTCATTGGGGAAACGCGAAACGCGGCGGGAGCCATACGGGCGCTCGAAACCGTCGAATGCGAGGCTTTTACGCTGAAAACCACCGGTCCGGGCTGTTTCGGCGGCGGGCGGGTCTGCTGGCTGGGCGTCGAGCGGAGCGAAGGCTTAACCGCGCTGTATGAGCAGGTTCACCGGGCGCTGTCAAGCGAAGGTTTCCGCCTCGAGGAACGCCCCTTTAAGCCGCATTTGACCCTCGCGAGGGAAGTGGCTTTTCAACACGGGTTTGATTGGAACGCGCTCAAGGTTAGCCCGCTTGTGTCACCCGTGACCGAAGTCAGCTTGATGAAGTCCGAAAGAATCGGCGGAAGGCTTGTCTACACGCCGGTCAAAAAGAGAGCGCTGGCGGGGGAGATCAGACTATGAAATACTCGCTTGTGATTTGGGATTGGAACGGCACGCTGCTCGACGATGTCGGGCCTGCTCTCGCGTCCGTTAACGATATGCTCGAACGCCGCAAAAGAGAGCCGATTACGCTGCGGCAATACTACGATTACATCGGCACGCCGATACGGCGGTTTTACGAGAGGCTTTTCGACCTTAACGCCGTCGATTACGCCGAACTGCTCAAAGAGTACAACCGCGGTTACGAAAAGCACCTGGAACGCGGTTCGCTGATGAAAGGCGCTTTGGAAGCGCTCGACAGGTTCCGGGCTGAAGGCGCTTCGCAGATTGTCGTCTCCTCTTGTGAGGAAACACAGCTTAACCGGCTTATCGGCCGCTTCGGTGTCGCCGGTTATTTTGACGCCGTTCTCGGCTCGTCCGATTTCTACGCGGGCAGCAAAGTGGAAAGGGCGGCCGGTTACATCGCGGCGCATGCCGTCGAACCCGCGAAGACGCTGGTCATCGGCGACCTGCTTCACGATGCTGAAACGGCGAAGCATATTGGCGCGGATTGCGTGCTGCTGAGCGCCGGCCATCAAAGCGCCGAGATTTTAAAAGAAAGCGGCTTGCCCGTCGTCGGTTCCATCGGGCAAATCCTGGACATTGTTCTGTAACCGGTTACCCGAAAACCGCGATTTTCACGCCGATTAACACGAGAATGCAGCCGCCGGCAATTTCCGCCTTGTCCTTGATCAAATCGCCGAATTTGCGGCCGATGTAAGCGCCCGCCAGACAAAACGCGAAAGTCACCGCCCCGATGATCGCTGCGTTGCGGAATAAAAGCGCCGCGGTGTCAACCCCCGAGCAGGCGAAGGTGACCCCGACGGCCAACGCGTCGATGCTCGTCGCCACCGACAGCGCCATCAGCATCCGAAAACCGATTTCGTCTTTGCTGACCGTTGTGCAGCGGGTGTTCTTCATGTCCTTGACCGCTTCATAAATCATTTTTATACCAATGGCGCAAAGAAGTCCGAACGCGATAAAACGGTCGATCTTCTCGAATTTATCGCTGAAGCCTTTTCCCGCGAACCAGCCGATGACGGGCATGGCCGCCTGAAACAAAGCAAAGCTGAGAGCCAATTTGGCCGCGTAAAGAAAACGGAGCCTCTTGACCGCCATCCCGCGGCAAACGGTTACGGCGAAGGCGTCCATGGCCAGGCCGGCCGCGATGGGCAATACGGTCAGTATGTTCATGAATACACCCCTGATTTTATTTAAACAAACGCCGTGTCAGACGGCGTTTGTTTTTCTAAGATTTTCCGTTTTCGTCCACCCAGCCCTTGTTGCGGTCGACATTGGCGTCATCGGGCATGGCCACGCCGGTTTTTTCCTGCCTGCCGTCCGGCTGGCTGATGGGTTGTGTTATAAACTGGTTAAGCTTTTTTTTCGAAAGGATTTCTTCCTGCTTTTTCCGGCTTTTCATCGTTTCGCCTCCCGCCGGTAGTATGCGGCGGACAAGGCGTATTATACGCTTTCGGGGCCGGGCTGTCAAACGGATTTCATCCCCGGCGCGGTTGAACCGTTGATATTGTTGACGACATTTAAGCTTTTTCCCTCCAAAAATGCTTTGATGTTGTCGCGGCAAATGCCGATGAGCCGCCGCCTTGTTTCGAAACCGGCCCAGGCGATATGCGGGGTTATAAAACAGTTTTTACAATGAAGCAAAGGGTTGTCCGGCTTCGGCGGTTCGGTCGAAAGCACGTCGACGCCGGCGCCCGCGATGATGCCGGTGTTGAGCGCGTTCGCAAGAGCGGGCTCGTCGACGACGCCTCCGCGCGAGGTGTTGATGAAAAAGGCGGAATCTTTCATCTTCTCAAAGAAAGCGGCGTTGGCCATTTTCTCCGTTTCGGGGGTCAGGGGGCAGTGCATGGTCACGATATCCGCTTTCTCAAGCAGTTCATCGAGCCCGGTTTGTCTGAAATCACCGCTTTGCCCGGCGCCGGTCTTTTCGGGCGTACAGACCAATACGCGCATATCGTGCGCGAGTGCTATACCGGCGACTTTTCGGCCGATCCTTCCGAACCCGACAATCCCAATGGTTTTCTCAAAAAGCTCGGTCAGGGGCGTTTTCCAAAAACAAAAGTCTCTGCCGGCGCTCCATTCCCCATCGTGAACCGCCTTGCTGTGAAGGCCGGTCTGGTTGCACAACTCGAGTATCAGCGCGAAGGTCATCTGCGCCACGGCGGCGGTGCTGTAGGAGGGGATGTTTGTCACCGGAATGCCGAGACCGGCCGCGAAATCAATATCGACGGCGTTAAAGCCGGTGCTCAACAGGCCTATGTATCGCAGGCCTTTCAGTTGCGAAAGAATGTCCGCGGTCAAAACCGTCTTATTGGTCAAAACGATTTCACAGCCGGCGGCCCTTTCGAGTATTTCCTCCGGCTTGGTGAAATCATACGCCTCGTATTCGCCGAATTCCTTCAGCCAGCTCCAGGAAAGGTCGCCGGGGTTCGTGGTGTACGCGTCAAGGATGACTGTTTTCACCGGGATACGCCTCTTTCGTATTTGTTTTCTTTTCGGCAGGGGACTGCTGCAGAATCGCCGCGCAGCAGAACAGAGCGCCGCAAAAAACCTCGGGCATCATTGCCGAAACAGCCCACAGCCTGCTCTTGCCGGCAAAGCCGAGTTTGTCTTCCAACAGAAGCTGAAGGCAGAATCCGGTCAGAAGCCGTTTGTCCCTGGCGCCGATCACGGTTTTCAGCAAGTCGATGCTCAAACCCTTGTCAAGCAGCCTGGTCAGCTCCGCGATTTTTCCGGCCGTGTCCTCGGCGAGCAGGGCGGCGGATTCCTTCACCAAGAGAGCGCTCATTCCCTGCAATGTGTAAATGTCGAGTGTGCTTAAGTCCAGAAGCTCCGCGGCCGTTTCTGCGCAGTATAAGACATTCGCGTTGAATTCGAACGGCCGGTCTTCGTATTTTTTGAAATAATTGATGATGCTTTGACGCCCGAGTTTTTCTATCCTGCCCGCGTTGGGCATGGAACTGTAAACCATGTCAAACTTGCCCGAGCATATCACATCGAAAGCGCCGATGCGATAGCGTTCGTACTTTTCAAACGCATAAACATAACCGTCGAGCAGGTTGAACTCTTTCAGGGTGTCGAGGTAGCCTTGGCGAATGTTTTGCAAAGACAGCTCTTTGTCAAACAGCATCAGGGCGCCCTTTTGTCCGTCGTTAAAAGGCCGTCTGTTCTGGATATACCGGATAAGCGCGCCGTTGTCCCTGTATTTTTGAAGCGCCATTTTTCCGATATTCACGGTGACAATATCATCCGCTCCCCGGTCAATCGCCATTTGAAGCGGCATATTGTCGGAATAACCGCCGTCGATAAAGGTCTTGTCCCGGATTTTTACAGATTTTATAAAAGGAAAACACGCCGAGCTGGCTAAAATATAGTCGGCTACCTCGCCGTACGGGATGTCGCTGATGAAGAGCTTCACCGGCCTTATGTTGGGAAATTTCGTCGTCACAAGGCCGAATTCGATATCCGAGCCGCGCAGCAGGTCCTCGTCCATCAGGGACTTTACTTTTATGCGCAGCGGCTCGCAGTCGGCGCCGCCTCTTAAGATCTCTTTGGATAATCTTGAAAAACACTCCTCACGGGTTAAACTGCCGGTTTCCGACGCGTCGGCAAAAAGGGAAAACACGCTGTCCATACTCATGTTTTCCCAGATTTCACACGCTTCCTCATATTTTCCGGCGGCCATTAACGCGCCGTTCATCGCCCCGACGGATGTCCCCGTTACGATATCCGGAACGAAACCGATTTCGCGCAGAGCCTTCCAAACGCCGATTTGGTAACCGCCCTTTGCCCCGCCGCCGCTGAATACAACCGCTCGTTTGCCTGCCAAAGCCATCCTCCCGATCCCATAAAAACATGCCAATTACACCATGGCCTGTGATTGCGTAAATAAGTATATCATATAAATACGGTGTGTATGCAATGAATTTATACTTGCCCCGTTTGTTCCGGTTGACCGAAACGGGAAAATAGTATACTATTACTATCGCTGCGGCCGACAGTGCCGCCATGAAAGGTGCCGCCTTGAGAAAAAACAGTTGGATAAACGCGGTTAAAATCGCCGGGCTCGCGCTGCTGATGCTTGCCGCGGCATGCACGGTGCTGATGGCGGCTCTTCGGGTAGAGGAGATAACCGTTTGGTATGAGAGAATACAGGCAGAACTCCTGGAGTTTGAAAACGCCGTCGCTTCCATTAAGCGGCGGGAGCTGTTTTTAGCGGCGATACTCGCCGTGTATTGCCTGAAAAGCGTTTTGCCGCTTATGTCCACTTCGGCCATCTGCCTTTTGACCGGCGCCGTTTTCCCGGTCTATGTTGCCCTGCCTCTCAATGTGCTCGGCCTGATGTTCGTGTTCGGCCTCCGGTACGGCTTCGGTTTGAAATTCGGCGGCGGCAACGCCAACAAGCTGATTAAGAAAAATGAAACGATTCGGGACCTGCTCGAAAGGGAAGGCACCGGCAACCCATGGCTGCTGTTCGCGTTTCGGCTCGTGCCGAATTTTCCCGTCAACGCCGTCAGCCAGATATACGGCAACATGCGGTTTGATTTCGGCCGGTTTCTCCTGCTCTCGGTCGCCGGCTACGCCCCGAAACTGGTCTCCTACACATTCATCGGCCGCCATGTCTACGACCCGTTGTCGCCCTCGTTCCTGACGCCGATTGTCGTCATATCGACCATTTCGGGTTTATCGCTTTTATCGTTGAACCTGATTTGGGGGTTCGTTGAGAAAAATATCCGTTTGCCCCGGCCAAAGAGCCGAAAAGGCAACATCAGATAAGCTTGGAAAGGAAGAGAAAAATGTCGGTTTTATCGGAACTGGAGACCGGTTTGTTGAACGGCGGCTTTTCGGACGAGCTTGCCCGGGTGTACGCGCAAGGTGAAGAAATCCAAAGGCAGAGAAAAAGGCTGGCGCGTGTCCTGCGTTTTTACGCCCGCCTTTACGGGGACGACGGCGATGTCCGGTTATTCAGCGCCCCGGGGCGCACCGAACTAAGCGGCAACCACACCGACCACAACCACGGCAGGGTGTTGGCGGCGAGCATCAACCTCGACGCCGCGGCGGCGGCGGCGCCCAACGGCGAAAACATCGTCCGCGTCGAATCCGAAGGCTTCGCGATGGATACGGTAGACATCGATGAACTCGATAGTAAACCGGAAGAAACCGGGAAACACAAGGCGCTTGTCCGCGGTGTCTGCGCCGGTTTCAAACAAAGAGGCTACCGGATCGGGGGCTTCAACGCAGCCACGGCTTCGGATGTCATCGTCGGTTCCGGGCTTTCATCCTCCGCGGCTTTTGAAGTGCTTTTGGCCACCATACTGAACCATCTTTACAACGACGGCAAAGTCGGCGCGGTTGAAATCGCGCAGATCGCCCAGTTTGCGGAGAATTCGTATTTCGGAAAGCCCTGCGGGTTGATGGATCAAACCGCGAGTTCGGTGGGCGGGTTCGTGTATATCGACTTTCAAAACCCGTCCGAGCCTCAAATTGAAAAAATCCGGTTCGACTTTGCCTCGTGCGGCTACGCGTTGTGCATCGTCGACACGGGCGGCAGTCATTCTGGCCTGACGGAAGAATACGCCGCGGTGAGAGGCGAGATGGAAGCCGTGGCAGCCGAACTCGGCGAAAAAGTGCTTCGCGATGTTGACCCGGATGTGTTCGTGCGCCATATTCCCGGCTTGCGCGGCAAAACAGGCGACAGGGCGGTTCTGCGCGCGTTTCATTTCTATAGGGAGAACGAGAGGGTAGCCGCCCAGGCGCGGGAACTGAAAAAGGGGAACTTTGAGGGGTTTTTAACCGCGGCAAACCTCAGCGGCCGGTCTTCGTTTATGTATAATCAAAATGTGTATACTTGCGCTAATCCGCAAAGCCAGCCCGTTTCCCTCGCGCTGTGCCTGAGCGATGAACTCCTTCGCGGCCAAGGCGCTTTCCGGGTTCACGGCGGCGGTTTCGCGGGAACAATCCAGGCCTTTGTGCCCCTCTCGTTGCTTGAGGAATACAAGGCCTGTATGAATACGGTGTTCGGTTCGGACTCCTGCCGCGTGCTTTCCGTCAGGGAAGCCGGCGGTGTTCAAGTTGTTTCATAGTTATTCAAGCGGTTCTTGCGGTTCAAGCCCGGGGTAAAGAAGGCCGTGAAGGTCAGTCTTGGCCACATCCCAATCCATTAGAATGACTTCCTGTTCGTTGACTTTTATCATAGGGAAACTCGCGAGATGTTCATTCATGGGGATAATATTCTGGTACACCGGCCAGCGCGCGTAATTGATGCCTCTCGCGGCGTGCTTGACGATTTGCGTTCTTGTCAAGTCCGTGCTGACCATCGGCAGAAACACATCGGCGAGTTCCAATCCTTTGGATATGGACATGTTCCTGGCTTTTTTGATGATTTGGACAAGCACATTCCTCTGCCTCTGCGTGCGGTTTCGGTCGGCGTCGATTTTCCGTGTTCTCGCGTACCCCAGAGCCAGTTCGCCGTTGAGATGGTAGGTGCCTGCTCCCTTGGAAATGTCGATGCCCTGCGCTCTGAAAAGGCCTTTCAAATAATTGAGCTCCGCGTTTGTCATATAGATATCGACGCCGCCGATGGTGTCGACGATTTTTGAAAAACTGTCGAAGTCAACGGTTATGTAATTGTCGATTCGGATTTTGTAGTTTTGCTCAATGGTTTGTATCAGCAGATTCGGGCCGCCATACTCGTACGCGTGATTGAGCCGGCTGTTTTTGTGCCCGGGTATGGCGACATAAGCCGCCCTTGAAAGGGAAACCAGGTTGATGGCCTTGTTAATACGGTTAAGCGACAAAATAATCATGGAGTCCGAACGGGGGTAATGTTTTTTTTCACTGCCGTAATCGACGCCGCAAAGCAGAATGTTGATGATGTCGTCGTTGTACCAGAGCCGGTTATCTTTGATGTTTTCTTCAATGTCCGCGTCGGAGTCCGTGTATTCTTCCGGCAGGGTGATGTCTTCAATGGCCGGGTTGACCAAGAGGGTGGTTTCCTCGGTGACCATTTTATTAAAGTAATGGTTAAAAAACAAACCCAAACCGGCCAAAGGCACCGCTAACGCCAGAAGCAATGCCAAAACGACAATCCGGCCTTTTTTCGATTTCTTGCTTTTATCGGATTTCATAATCGTTAACCTCTGATTTCAATTTATTGACTCATTATAACCTTTTAAAGCGCGCAAATCAATCTTTCCGCACAAGAAGGGACTGTTTAACATGTATAAAGAACTGCGCGATCTTATTTTTGAGCTGGCGAAAAAGCCGGGAACCGCGGGGGATGAACACGCAGCGTCACACGCGGCGCTGGAAAAACTCTCGCGGTATATGCCGGCAACCCTCGACGCGCTCGGCAACGTCCGGGGAGGACTTGCGGGGCCGGGCGCTCATATTATGCTGGAAGCTCACATTGACCAAATCGGCCTGATTGTCACCCGCGTAGACGAGAACGGCTTTGTCATGTTCGAAGCCTGTGGCGGGGCTGATACGAGGGTTCTGGAGGCGCATGAGGTAACGGTCTGGGGCAAAAGCCCGCTGTTCGGCGTGGTTGTGACGCTGCCGCCGCACCTTTCCAAAAAAGAAGACGCGGCGAAGGCGAAAGACATGAGTGATCTGGCCATTGACACAGGGCTGCCGAGCGGCCAAGCGATGGCGCTTATACGCCCCGGCGACCGAATAACGCTCAACGGCGGCCACCGGGCTCTTGCGGGCAACCGGATTTGCGGCCCGGCGCTCGATGACCGGATAGGCGTCGCGGCCGTGCTGCGCTGCCTTGAACTTCTGAAAGAAAAACCACATGACTGCCGGTTGTCCGTTGTGTTCTCCGTTCAGGAGGAGACGGGTGGCAGCGGCGCCGCTGCCGGCGGCTATTCGGCGCAGGCCGACGAAGCGCTGGTTGTCGATGTCAGCTTTGCTTCGGCGCCGGACATTCCCAAGGAAAAAAGCGCGGAACTCGGCAAAGGGCCGATGCCCGGCATCGCGCCGTCTCTTGACACAACGATGTGGGAAAGGCTGCTCGAAATCGCCGATCGACACCGTATCCCGGCGCAGGTTGAGGTGATGGGCGGCGGCACGGGCACCGACGCGGACAAAATTCAAAACGCAGGGGCGGGGATTCGCGCCGCTTTGATTTCCATACCGCTGAGAAACATGCATACCGCGGTGGAAATCGCGGACCTTACGGATGTGGAAAATGCGGCAGTGTTAATGGCGCAGTATATAGCCGAAAGGGGAAAAAACGCGTGAAACAGCTGATTACGGAGCTCAGCGCGATTCCGGGCGTTTCCGGCAGAGAAAGCGAAGTCAGAGAATTTATTATTTCGAAAATCAAAGATGTATCGGAATACAGCGTCGACGCCCTCGGCAATCTTTTGGTTATGAAAAAAGGCAAACGGCGCCCTTCCCATAAGGTGATGCTCGCGGCCCATATGGATGAGGTCGGCCTGATCATATCGTATATTACGGAAGACGGTTTTTTGAAATTCGCGCCGGTCGGCAGGGTCTTGCCCCGCGTTTTAATGGGCAGGCCTGTCCTTGTTGGCAGCAATGCCGTGCCCGGGGCCATCGGCGTCAAACCGGTGCACCTGTTAAAAGAGGATGAGAAAAAAGCGCTGCCGGAAACGGACAGCCTTTATATCGATATCGGTGCTTTTTCCCGCGAGGAAGCGCGGGGGCTCGTGAAACCCGGCGACACCGCTGTATTTTGCTCGAATCCCGTTTCGTTCGGGGACGGCTTTATGAAGGGGCGCGCTTTGGACGACAGGGTCGGCTGCGCCGTTCTTGTGGAAATGATACGCGGCGATTTGGAGTTTGACACCTGGTTCGCGTTCACCGTACAGGAAGAGGTCGGTTTGAGAGGCGCAAAAACGGCGGCGTTTCAAATCAACCCGGACTATGCCATCGTTGTCGAAACCACAACCGCCGCCGATATTCCGGGGGTTAACGACGAAAAGAGGGTATGCCTCCTCGGTGAAGGCCCCGCTGTCTCTTTTATGGACAGAAGCACGACCTATGACCACCGCCTTTATCAAACGGTAATGGAGACAGCCGCCGCGAAAGGCATAAAAGCGCAGCCGAAAACCGTCGTCGCCGGCGGCAACGACGCCGGCGTCATCCACACGAGCCGTGCCGGGGTACGCACCCTGACGGTTTCGGTTCCCTGCCGTTATCTCCATTCCGCCTCCTGTGTTATCAAGGAATCCGACGCGGCGGAAACGGCAAAACTCGTCAAAGCGCTGGCTACTCAATTTGCCGATGCTTAAACGGCTGGAAAAAGAGGATAAGGTGTTTTCGACGCTGTGCCGGCACGACGCGTTCGGCACCCGTATCGCCGCTTTCAGCCTGACCTATGGTTTCGACTGCCCGTTTGCGTGCTTTTATCGGCAGGAAGCGGGAGAAAAGGCTTCCGCGGCCTTGTCGGTCATTGACGGCGCCGCGACTATTTGCCATACCGGCGCGGCTGACTTGGAGGAACTCGGACTTTTCCTTCAAACTTTGGGCTGCCGCGCTGTCCTTTGCGGCGCGAACACCTTTGCCCGGCTCAGCTTTCAGCCGGACGCGTACGGCCATATCCTGGAATATCGCGGGAACGGCCGCGAAAACGCCGTTGCCGGCCGTTGTACGCGGGGGTTTGAATTGCGCGGTATTTATGATATACTGAATCACTCGGCATTTACCGGCCTTCCGGCCTATGAGATTTGGCTTGCGGATACAGCGGCGAGAATACGAAAAGGAACGGCACGGGTGACCGCTTCGTTCGAAGAAGGCCGGCCCGTGTCCACAGCGTCCGCGCTTTTTGAAACCGATTCGGCCGTTGTAATCGGCGCTGTGGCGACTCTGCCGGAATTCCGCGGCCGCGGTTACGCGGGAATGCTCGTCGGCGCTCTTGCCGAAGAGTCGGCGGCGGCGGGTAAAAAGGTCAACCTGCTTTGTGCCCATGGCGACATTCTTGATTTTTATCAAACTCTTGGCTTTGTCAAGGCCGGCGAATGGGCGTCGGGTGTTAAAGGATACGATGGCTGAATGAAACAACACTTCTTTCGCTTTGACGAAAGGCTGCTCGAAAAGGCGGAAACGGCATTAAGAAAATCCGTCCGCGCTTTCGAAAAAATTGAGGAAATCACCGAATACAACCAGTTGAAGGTGCTTTCCGCCTTCATTGAAAACGGCGTGAGCGAAAGCCATTTCGCCGAAAGCACCGGTTACGGGTACGGCGACAGGGGGAGGGAAACCCTTGAAAAAGTGTTCGCGCGCGTATTCGGGGCCGAGGACGCCCTCGTGCGCCATTCCTTCGCGAGCGGAACGCATACCCTGACGGTGGCGCTGTTCGGGCTTCTGCGCCCCGGCGACACGGTGCTGTGCGTGACGGGCACGCCGTACGACACCATTCATCCGGTGTTCGGTATAAGCAAGGCGGGGCAGGGCTCTCTTCGTGACTTCGGCGTTCGTTACGAACAAGTTGAGCTGGGGCCGGACGGCAAGCCGGACCCGGCGGCCATATCAAAGAAACTCCACAGCGGCGTGAAACTTGTCTATATTCAACGCTCGAGGGGTTATTCGTTGCGCCCGAGCCTCTCTGCGGAAGAAACGGGTGACATCGCGCGTTTTGTCAAATCCCGCAGCAGCGCGGCCGTGATGGTTGACAATTGCTACGGCGAATTTGTCCAAACCGTCGAACCGACGCAAATCGGAGCGGATTTAATCGCCGGCTCACTGATAAAGAACCCCGGCGGCGGCATCGCGAAAAACGGCGGATATATCGCCGGCCGCGCCGATTTGGTGGAACTGTGTGCCCAAAGAATGACCGCGCCCGGTGTCGGCAGGGAGGTTGGAGCGACCCTCGGCCAGACAAGGCCGATGTTTATGGGCCTTTTTAATGCGCCGCACATCACGGGGGAGGCTCTGAAAACGGCTGTTTTCACCGCGGCCTTGTTTGAAGAACTCGGTTTCGAAACAACACCCGCCTCATGGGAGAGCCGCGGCGACATCATCCAAACGGTGCTTCTGCGCGAGCCGGAGAATCTCATCGCCTTTTGCCGGGGCCTGCAAAGCGCCTCGCCCGTCGATTCGACGGCTTCCCCCGAGCCCTGGGACATGCCCGGGTATGACAGCAAAGTCATTATGGCGGCGGGAGCCTTTACCATGGGGTCCTCCATTGAACTTTCGGCCGACGCGCCTCTCAGAAAGCCGTACGCGGCATGGGTTCAGGGCGGTTTCAATTTCCACTCCGCCAAAGCCGGCGTTATGGCCGCCGCTGAAGCCTTGTTGAAAAAAGGGGAACGGTATGGTTAAATACGACGGGATCACCGAAGAGGCATTTTGGCTTCTCGCCCAAAACCGGTTTCATAATTCCAAAGACTATTATGAAGCCAATAAAGAGGACATTAAACGCCTTGCGATCAATCCCATGCGCCAAATTGCCGCGAGCCTTGCTCCCGATATGTTGAAAATCGACCCGAGAATGAATCTCAACCCGGTCAAAATGGTTTCGCGGATTCGAAGGGACACAAGGTTTACGAGGGATAAGACGCTGTATCGTGAAAATGTTTGGATTATGTTTATGCGCCCGAAAATCGAATGGCCCCTGTATCCCTGCATGTGGTTTGAAATCTCTCCGAAGGAGTATTCTTACGGCGTCGGCCATTTTGAGACCACCCCATCGTTGATGGAAACATACCGCGGCTTCTTAATCGAACACCGGGAGGAATTTCTCGACGCCGTCAAAAAAGCGAAAAAGACGAAGGCGGTGTTTTACGCGGATTATTACAAGAAACCGGTGGACGGGTCCGTTCCGGATGACCTGCAAACATACTGGTCCGTCAAAAATATGGGCTTTATAACGCGCTCGACAGACAAAAAAGCCCTTGAAAACGACGCGGTTATTCAGCAACTGCGGACTGCTTATAAAAATTTCAGCCCTATGTACGATTTTTTTCGAAAAGCTTCGGACGCGTATCTGCAAACGGCGTGAAGGAGGCGGCACTTACGGAAAAGAGTTGGAAAAATCTAAGAAGCGGCAGCGATATCCGGGGAATCGGAACGGGGGACGGCAACAACCCGCTGTTTTTAAACGACAGGAAGGTTGAACGCATCACCGTCGGCTTCGCCGTTTGGCTTTCAAAGAACATAAACAAGGGCATTGCCGACCTGACCGTGTCGGTGGGGCATGACCCGAGAGTGTCTTCGCTAAGAATTAAAAATGCGGTGATAGCGGCATTGAGCGGCTTGGGCGCCGTGGTGATTGACTGCGGTTTGTCCTCTACGCCGGCCATGTTTATGACGACCGTCGACCTGAAATGCGACGGGGCCGTTCAAATCACCGCGAGCCATCATCCCTCCGACCGCAACGGCATGAAGTTTTTTACCCGCGTAGGGGGGCTCGAAAGCGTCCATATCGATGAGGTTCTCGACTACGCCCAAACGGCCGGGGTTCCGGCGGCAGAATCGGCCGGCGCCGTTGAGAAAGCCGATTACATGAACACTTACGCCGCCGCGCTCCGGGAAATGATCTGCCGCCAGGTCAACGACACCGACTATCTGAGGCCTCTGCGGGGGTACAAAATCGTCGTTGACGCGGGCAACGGCGCGGGAGGCTTTTACGCGGCAAAGGTTCTGGAACCGCTTGGCGCGGATATCGGCGGAAGTTGCTTCCTTAACCCCGACGGAACATTCCCCAACCATATACCAAACCCCGAGAACAAGCAGGCGATGGAGTCGATTCGCAAGGCTGTGACGGACAATGACGCCGACCTCGGCATTATTTTTGACACCGATGTCGACCGGGCCGGCTGTGTGGGAAAGGGGGGGCTTGTGATTAACCGCAACCGCCTCATAGCCCTTGCCGCGGCGATTGTCCTCGAGGATAACGAAGGGGCAACGGTCGTCACAGACAGCATTACCTCCGACGGTTTGACGGAATTTATAAAAAACAACGGCGGCGTGCATTTGCGCTATAAAAGAGGATACAAAAATGTCATCGACAAACAGATGGAACTGACCGAAAGCGGCGTAAACTGCCCTTTGGCCATGGAGACATCGGGCCATGCCGCTTTTCGCGACAATTATTTTTTGGATGACGGCGCCTATCTCGTGACCAGGATTGTTATTAAAATGGCTGTCCTCGGCAAACAGGGGAAAAATCTCGAAAGCCTTGTGGAAAGCCTGCGAATTCCTCTCGAGGAACAAGAAGTGAGACTGGCCATTCAGACGGAAGATTTTAAGGCCTTTGGTGACCTTGTCATCGGCGAACTCGCGAGCCTGGCCGATCAACGGGAAGGCTGGGCAGCCGTGACGGATAATTATGAGGGGATTCGTGTCTCAACAGACAAAAACAGTGGAGACGGGTGGTTTCTTGCCCGCTTGAGCGTTCATGATCCGGTGCTTGTGATCAACGCCGAAAGCGACTCGTCGGGGGGAACCGCACTCATGCTGAAAAACTTACTGGATTTCTTTCACCGGTACAGCGGCCTGGATACTCGGGAACTCGAACAGGCGGCGGCCAAATAACAAAAATAACGGGGGATAACAATGCTGAAGGTGGCAATGCTGAGCAAATGGCATGTACACGCGCAAGGGTACGCGAAACAGGTCCGCGAATACGGGGCGGAAATCACCTGCGTATGGGACGATGACGCGGCGCGCGGCGCAGAATGGGCGAAAGAACTCGGTGTCGATTTTGAAAGCGATCTCGATGTTTTGCTCGCAAGGGCCGATGTGGAGGCGGTCGTGTGCTGCGCGGCCACCGCTTCCCACAAGGATGTGCTTATAAAGGCGGCCAACGCGGGGAAACATATCTTCACCGAAAAAGCGCTCGCCCCCACCGTCGCCGAGTGCGACGAAATCGCGGCGGCAGTGAAACACAACAAGGTGAAATTTTTGATATCTATGCCGGCGCGCTGCAAGCCGGAGGTCCTTTACGCGAAAAAGGCTATTGAAGAAGGCCTCCTGGGCGATATCACCCTGCTTCGCATCCGCAACGCCCACAACGGCGCGACGGCAAACTGGCTTCCCGACTACTGGTATGATGAAAAAACCGCTGGCGGCGGCGCGATGATGGACCTCGGATGCCACCCGATGTACGAGGCGTCTTATTTGTGCGGCAGGCCCGCCCGCGTGGCATCGGTTTTCAACACGATAACCGGCCGGGAGGTCGACGACAACGCCGTCAGTGTCATCGAGTTTGAAAACAAATGCGTTGCTGTTCTCGAAACGGCTCTTGTCAGTTACAACTCTCCTTCGTCGTTTGAAATTTACGGCACGGAAGGCACATTGATTGAAAGAGACGGCAGTTACCGTATCGCGAGCGCGAACCTCGACGGCGCGGAATCCGGCTTTGTTCCTGTCAAGGACCTTCCCGCCGCGCTTGACAGCCCGATGAATATGTTCCTCGATGCATGCGTGAAAGGCACGCCGATCGCTTTCGGGCTCGAAGACGCCCGCAATCTGTCCGAGCTGCTTGAAATGGCTTATAAGGCGCACAAAAACAATTATGTAGCGGTATTTAATGAAGAGTAAAAACAAAACGCTCTTATCGGAGTTCAGCTTGTTCGCGGTTGCCTTTATTTGGGGCGGCGGCTTCGTGGTTGTGAAACAATCGCTTGATTCCATCACGCCGCTGTGGCTGTTAACGGCGCGGTTTTTCGTGGGGGCAGCCGCGATTGTGCTTATTTTTTTTAAAAAATTAAAATTGATTAACCGGCGGAGTTTGCTTGCCGGTATCGTATCCGGAATATTGATATACGGCGGGTTTCTGTTCCAAACTATCGCCGTTTTATACACGACGGCGAGCAAAAACGCGTTGTTAACCGCCTCTTATGTGGTTCTGGTCCCTTTTGTCTATTGGATTATGGCGGGGAAACGCCCCGCGTTTTTACAAGTTGCCGCCGCGCTGCTTTGTTTTGCCGGCATCGCGATGCTGATGTACACCGGGACCTTCGGCGGTTTCAACAAGGGGGATCTGCTGACACTGCTTTGCGGCCTGTTGTTCGCGGTTCAGATATCCTTTCTGGGTATCTACGCGCAAAAACACGACACGATTGTGCTGACGATTGTTCAGCTTGCCACCTGCACCGTCATCAGCTTTGCCGCCTCACTGCTGTTTGACCGGAATATCCCGAAAACCCTGCCGTTGGATACGACCGTTTCGGTTCTTTATCTGGGCCTTTTAAGTACGGCGCTGGCCTATTTGGTTCAAACGGTGGCGCAAAAATATACCCCTCCCGCGAACGCTTCCCTGATTTTGTGCCTTGAGTGCGTCATCGGTTGCGTTTTGTCCGTCATTCTCCTCAACGAACGGTTCACCCCGCTGATGTGGGCCGGCTCGGCGTTGACGGTCATCTCCGTTTTGCTGTCCCAAAGAACCCGCGGCGAGGTGGCGGCAAAAGCGATTCTCAGCGAGTGATCAACCGCGAAAACAAAAAGCAAGGGACGGCCGGAACCGTCCCCCTTTTTTGTTTCAACCGGAGCAGCTGTCAGCGCGTTTTGGTGATGACGAAGTATATCAAGACCAACGCGCCGAGCGCGATGCGGTACCATCCGAACGCTTTAAAATCGTTTTTCTTGATGTAACCGATCAGGAACTTGATCGCTAAAACGGACACCGCGAAAGAAACCAGCATCCCGGTCAGCAAAACGGCAATCTCCGGGCCGGTAAAATTAAAGCCGAATTTCACCAGTTTGGCGAGGCTCGCCCCGAACATCGCGGGAACGGCCATATAGAAAGAAAACTCCGCCGCCGCGGTTCTCTGCGTGCCGATTAAAATCGCGCCGACAATTGTTGCCCCGGAACGCGAAGTGCCGGGAATCAGCGCGAGCATCTGAAACATTCCGATAATAAACGCCGTTTTGTATGTGATTTCCGCCGTGGAGCGGATTTTTGGCTTGCGGTTTTTGTTTCGGTTTTCAATGACGAGAAACAAGATGCCGTAGAGAATCAGCGTGGCGGCTACTGTCCAGGGGTTGTAAAAAACCGCGTCGATTTTATCGCCGAACACGACGCCGATGATTCCCGCCGGAACGGAAGCCGTTAAAATCTTGAACCACAGCTCCATGGTGACTTTTTTTACAAAAGCGCCCTTTTGGGATGTGAACGGCCACAATTTATTCCAATACAAAAATACGACCGCCAATATGGAGCCGAGTTGAACGAGAACCAGAAACATTTCCATAAACGCTTCCGACATTCTCAATTTGATAACTTCGTCAAGCAGAATCATATGCCCGGTGCTGCTGATGGGCAGCCATTCGGTGATTCCCTGGACGATGCCGAGCAAAACGGCCTTCAGTATTTCGATCATTCCGATTCTCCTCCTCTAGTGACCGCATAGGTATAATCTAACGCAAAGAATCATGCTTTGTCAATTATATGTCGCTTGTATTAAAAAAAGGACTTGCAGCCGCAAGCCCGTTTCTTGGTCCGAGTGGCGAGACTTGAACTCACGGCCTCTTGACCCCCAGTCAAGCGCGCTACCAACTGCGCCACACCCGGATAACGGTGATTATAATAGCATAAACCTTGATACTTTGCAAGGGGTTGTCCTATGAAAAGTTTTAAGTACGGGAAGTGGGAAATGTTAAGAAAAACGGAGCATACTAAAGTATTTGAGAGTATACGAAAGATAAAGCAGAGTTAATTGAAGTTTTAAACGGATTATCCCTGACTTTTCTAAAAATATTGTTGACATTTGCGTTTGTTCGCTATATATTTATATTTACCGTAATTTTCAGAATGCTAAACGGGTGAGAGGGGTTGCATAGTTGAAAGAAAATGTGATTATTGATCTTAAGAATATATCTGTAAGTTTCGGCGGGGAACAGATACTGAATAATGTCAGCCTTTACATCCGCGATAAGGAGTTTATCACACTACTCGGCCCCTCCGGATGCGGAAAAACCACCACGCTGAGAATCATCGCCGGCTTTTTGGAACCCGACAGCGGAGAAGTCATATTTGAGAATAAAAAAATCAATGGTGTGCCGCCTCACAAGAGACAGGTCAACACCATTTTTCAGCGTTATGCCCTGTTTCCTCACTTGAATGTATATGACAATGTCGCATTCGGCCTGCGGGTCAAAAAGACATCCGAAAAGCAGATCAAAGAAAAAGTTGAGGAAATGCTCGCGCTCGTAAACTTGCGGGGCTTTAACAAGCGCCATGTCGATTCTTTATCCGGCGGCCAGCAGCAAAGGGTCGCGATAGCCCGGGCGCTGGCCAATGAGCCGAGAGTGCTGCTGCTTGACGAGCCTTTGGGCGCCCTTGACCTGAAACTGCGCAAGGATATGCAGGTGGAACTTAAAAACATACAGCAGCGCCTGGGAATTACTTTTATCTATGTCACCCATGACCAGGAAGAGGCTCTTTCCATGTCCGACACCATCGTCGTTATGGATGAAGGCGTTATTCAACAAATCGGAACACCGCTTGATGTTTATAACGAGCCCAAAAACGCGTTTGTCGCGGATTTCATCGGCGAGAGCAATATACTTGACGGCTTTATGCGCGACGACCTTGTTGCCGAATTCTCGGGCCGGCGCTTCAAATGCCTCGACAAAGGGTTCGCAAAAGATGAGCCCGTTGATGTCGTTGTCCGGCCCGAGGATGTGGATGTCGTACCCGTGACCGCCGGCATACTGCGGGGAACGGTGACTTCTGTTACATTCAAAGGCGTGCATTTTGAAATCATCGTGGATGTAAAAGGCTTTAAGTGGATGATTCAAACCACCGATTACCAGGCCGTTGGCGATGAAATCGGGTTGTCTATCGACCCCGACGCCATTCATATTATGGCGAAATCGGTGTATTCCGGAAAATACGGGGACTACAGTTCTTTCAGTGAGGAGTTTGACGAACTGTCCGAACCGGACGGGGAGGTCGACGAATGAAAAGAAAGTCTTCCCTCGGCAGCCGCCTTGTTGCCTCTCCGTATATCCTTTGGTCCGCGCTGTTCATTATCGCTCCGATGTTTTTTGTTCTTTATTATTCGTTTACAACGCCCTCCGGGCAGTTTACTTTCGATAATATCATGGCGTTGGGCAAGTATACCGGCATTCTCCTTCGTTCCGTTTGGTTCGGCGTTCTGGCGACGCTGATTTGCCTTGTGCTTGCTTATCCGTTTGCCTACTTTATTTCACAGATGAGGCTGAATACGCAGCAAACCATGGTGGCGCTGGTCATGTTGCCGATGTGGATGAATTTCTTGATCCGCACCTATTCCTGGATGGCGATCTTACAGGATACCGGCATCATCAACAGAACTCTTGAAAAAATAGGCCTTGGCCCGGTCCACATGATTAACACTTCGGGAGCGGTCATCCTGGGTATGGTTTATAACTTCATGCCGTATATGATTCTTCCGCTGTATTCCGTGATGGCCAAAATGGATAAAAGTATCATTGAAGCCGCGCAGGACCTCGGCGGAAACAGAATCAATGTTGTCAGAAAGGTTATAATACCGTTAAGTATGCCGGGCATCGCGTCGGGTTTAACCATGGTTTTTGTTCCTTCCGTCAGCACATTTTATATTTCTCAAAAACTTGGTGGCGGTTCGTTCGACCTCATAGGTGATGTCATTGAAAGGCAGTTTCAGCAGTCGTACAACTACAATTTGGGCGCGTCGCTTTCGCTCGTCCTGATGGTTTTAATTCTCGCTTGTATGGCCTTCCTCAACAAGTTTACAAACGACGAGGAGGGGATGGTGATATGAAAGCGCCCTCGAAAATCTATACTTTTCTGATCCTGCTCTTTCTCTATGCCCCGATTTTAATCATGATTTTTTTCTCGTTCAACAGTTCCAACAGCACCGGGCTTTTTGAGAATTTTTCACTTCGGTGGTATACCGTACTCTTTCAGAACAAAAATATTATGCAGGCGTTCAGCAACACGATCATTCTCGCGGTGTCCTCCTCCGTCATCGCCACGATTATCGGGACGGCGGCGGCTGTAGGGGTTGACAGGTGGAAAAAAAGTTGGCTGAGATCGGGCGTAATGGGCGTTACCAATATCCCGATGATGAACCCCGAAATTGTCACCGGCGTGTCAATGATGCTGTTGTTCGTGTTTATGGGTAAACTGGTCGGAAGCGAAGGCGTTCTCGGCTTCGGAACCATCCTGATCGCCCATGTTACCTTTAATCTGCCCTATGTCATTCTTTCGGTTCTGCCCAAGCTCAGGCAAACCGATGTCCACCTCGCCGAAGCCGCGCAGGACCTCGGCTGCACACCGGTAAAAGCCTTTTTTAAGGTGGTTCTTCCATCGATAACCACGGGCATTGTGACCGGTTTGATTATGTCTTTTACGCTTTCTCTCGATGATTTTATCATCAGTTATTTTACAACGGGACCGGGCTTTCAGACCCTGCCGATCGCCATCTTTTCCATGACAAAAAAGAGGGTGAAGCCGGATATGTACGCGCTGTCGACGTTGATTTTCGTCAGCATACTGGTTCTTCTTATCCTCGTCAATATCGCCCAATCAAGAGGGGACGCCAAAAAAAACAGCAAATCAGTAAAAGGAGATGCCTGAAATGAAAAAAACGCTTTCCGTTATTGCGGTTCTCTGCCTGACCGCGGCGTTGTTCCTGCCGGGCTGCGGCAAATCGGCCCAAAAGCTCTATGTGTACAACTGGGGTGAATATATTTCGGACGGTTCCGAGGGCTCGTTGGATGCCAACAAAGCGTTTGAGGATAAATACGGCATCGAGGTCATTTATGACACCTTTGACAACAACGAAGTCATGTATTCAAAAATCAAAGGCGGCGGCGTCAGTTACGACATCCTCATTCCTTCGGATTATATGATCGAACGGATGATTAAAGAGGATATGCTTCAAAAAATCGACTTCGAGAATGTGCCGAATTACAAATACATCGACGCGAAGTATAAGGGCCTCGCGTACGACCCCGGCAATGAGTACTCGGTACCGTACAATGTCGGAATGATAGGATTGATTTATAACACGAAAATGGTGAAGCAATCGCCGACAAGTTGGGCAGCCCTTTGGGATAAAGAGTTCAGCAAAGAAATTCTGATGATCAACAACCCGCGCGACGCCTTCGGTATCGCCCATGGTTTGCTGGGTATTGACTATAATACGACAAAAGCAGCCGATTGGAACGCCGCCGCGGAGAAACTGAAGGAACAAAAACCGCTTGTCCAAGCCTATGTCAACGATGAAATCTACAATAAAATGGAATCGGGCGAAGCCGCCTTGGCGCCGTATTACGCGGGGGATTTCCTTGCTATGCATGACAACAACCCGGACTTGGCGTTCGTTTATCCGTCGGAAGGCGTCAACTTCTTCGTCGACGCGATGTGCATCCCAAAAAACGCGCAAAATAAATCCGCTGCCGAACTGTATATTGACTTTATGCTCAGCCCGGAAATCGCGCTGGCCAACGCCGAATATCTCTGCTATGCCAGCCCGAATACATCGGTGGTCAATAACGAAAACTATTCTCTCGCGGACAACAAGATTCTATATCCCGACCAAGCCTCGATGCCGAAGACGCAAATCTTTACAAATCTGCCGCAGGAAACCTTGAATCTTATGAGCGGTTTGTGGGACGACGTCAAAGCCTCTTGAAACAATTATTTAACCGGTCAATTGGCAACAAAAAGTTTATCCAAACACTTGACACCCCAAAACGCCCTTGTTATAATAAAGGGCGTTCTCGCGCGAGAGTGGCGGAATCGGCAGACGCGCACGTTTGAGGGGCGTGTGGTAAATCCCGTACGGGTTCAAGTCCCGTCTCTCGCACCATGCGGCGGGTTCCCCGTGGAACCCGCCGCCAAAAGTCAAAACGCGGGTATGGCGGAATTGGCAGACGCGTTAGATTCAGGTTCTAATGGTCGCAAGGCTGTGCAGGTTCAAGTCCTGTTACCCGCACCAAACGCACATAATCCGAACTGTTCAACTATCATTCCGATAGGCGAATCGTTCGGATTTGTGCTATATTTTGACTAACCTAATTTTAATGGTAAAAAGTGATATAAATACAAAAATAGCGGAGATGGCTTGTTTTCAGCCATCCCCGCTTTCTGTCTATGTAATAGCAGGAACGGCGGTATGTGCCGCCCCCGCTGTATTCGCTAATTATTGGTAGTTGTTTTTTCTTTTTGTTCTTCTGCCTGTTGCCGTTTCCACTGGGAAAACTCTTTCTTGCCTTCTTCACTTTCAAAGAATTTCTGTATTTCGGGAAGCAGGCACCGGGCTAAAGCTTCAATCTCATGCCGTGGGATTCCTGTGCCGTAGTCTTTCTTTTTCTTCTTAATGCTTACCGCCTCCGTATATTCAATTTTCAAGGTACGCTGCCGCCTATTTGACGGCTATTTTCATTTATAAACATCGTCCTCCCTATAAACTCATTTCCCAATCCTGATCACGGGCTTGTTTTTTCTTCTGCCGATTCTTGCGTTCTACAACCTGTTTTTTGGATTTCTTCTCTTCCGGCTGGTCGTTTATAATAAGACTTTCAATAGCCACAGCAGCCCCGACAATAGCACCGGCAACGCCGCTCCAATCCCCATCCATTTCAGGCGCAGTTTTTTTGGCATGTTGTCCCGTGCTATCAGCGTCTGCTCCAGTCCGTTCAGCTTCTTGTCCATCAAAGCTGACAAACTGTTCCTCTGTTGCTCGCCTTGATTCTGAAACTCCCATTGCAGATTGTTCCTCAAAGTTTTCACGGCTTCTGTGTGGGCGTTCATTGCCGTTTCCACCGTTGGCATGATATCCTTCGTCCAATCTTCCCACGTGGGTAACAGGGCGATTCTGTCCTGCATGGGCGCTTGATGCTTGGCGACTTCGGTTATCATCCGCACCAGCGTGTTCAGAACCTCCGGCGGAATCCCGTAAAAAGGAATTTTCAGGTTGTATTCCTCTAATAGCTGCTCCGGATTCATGAGCGGTTTGTCCGGCTTGTTCAATGCCTTTAGTCTGTCTAAGCTCATAAAATTGTTCCATCCTCTCCTTTAAATATTTTTCCTCGTGGAGTCGGTTATCACGGCATTTTTGACCCTCCGGCGTGGTATAGGTGATATACTTGTAGTGGTCGATCCATTTCACACCGTAACCCATGCGCTCCATGCTGGCGATAAATTCCGCCTTTGTCGGGCTTGCAGCCATTGCCATATCAATGGTATTCATTAACTTGAATTTCCAACTGTTTCCGCGTTCTGCCGCCCGATACTCACGGGTATTGATACCAGCAACCGGAGATTCTTTCTGATAGGGCTTTAGCGTTTCAAGCCCATGGGCGATACAGATTTCATCTGACCGTTTCCGTAGCTCGTTCAGACTCTTTTTATTAAACTGAATTTTCAATCCGGTTTCGGCATTTACCGAATTAACAACAAAATGAGAATGCCAATGGTCATCATCAATATGTGTAGCAATCAGCACTTCAAAACCCTTGAAATATTGCCCCAGTTCCACCGCCATTTGATGAATTTCTTTCGGTGATGCGACTTCATTTGGCTTAAAGCTCTGAACAAAGTGCTTGTAGAAAACACCGTTATCTTTCCCATGCTGGATTTTTGTCGCCATAAACTCCTGATAAGCCGTTTCGGCTACACAATTCTGCCCGCTAATAAGGCGGTAGCTCTGTCCGGTATCGGGATCGTTATAAAGCGTTTTCTTTTCTTGTGCAATATAGTTGATTACCTTTCCCATAGCTGTCTTGCTTTGCGTTTTGGCTTTAATCGCCGCCACAATTGCCATTCCATCAACCCGCTTTCAGACCGGCAATGGATTCCACAATCATACCGAATTGGGATTTGATTTCATTCAGTTCCACCGCCTGAAGCTTCCCCATATTGCAAAGAATAGTTAGCTGATTGAGGTTTCTGCCGATTGCCTTTAACTCTGCAAAAGTTTTTTCCAACCCTTCTACAATGATGATTTCCTTGCCGAGCGCGCAGGACAGAATGAATGCGGACATACTTAACTTCGCTTTTTCGGCTCTGTTTAGGATTTTTAAATAATCCGATTCACTGAGCCGAAAACAAAACATTTTGGATTTATTCATAAGCTCTCACTCCCTTCTATATCGTGCTTTTAGTGGGGATTGTAAAGGGGATATCCCCTTTGCGAATTGCGAAATAGTTCCGCAATTTTGGGGGGTTCGGGGGCTGTGCCACCGACAAGCTGTTTGTTATGCGACACGCCGGAAGGCGGGATGTCTATACAAACAATATGCTTGCCTACCTCAAAGAGGTAGTAAATGCGGGGATTAGCCGCCAGCCGCAATAAGCGGCGGAGTAGCAAAATGGAAAGCGCCGCCAACAGGCGGGCGGTTTCCATTTGCGGTGGAAGCGGCAGCTTTCACGAGGCGGTGTTTGCCCGCATTTACCGCCCAATAGGGCGGCAGGAACGATGCACCTCGTATCACGCACATTTGAAACATCACCTCTCTTCTAAAAAGTCGCAAACGAAAAGCACCCACCGAGAGGTGAGTGCTGATACATTTGTCTATACTATAACGACATGAGAAAGAGAAAATGTTCCTACCATTTTAAATTTATGCAGATTTTTCAAAAATTTCTTTCAGCTTCTGTAATCGCTTTGTGATGGCACTATGCGTTTTGTATCCAAGTTCCCTTGCAAGTTCTGTGTGCGTCATACCGCTCATGCGCATATTGAGCAGCTTTTTATCCTCATCGGTAATTGAACCCCAAAAATTTTCCAACTTTATATTGCTCGAAACTTCATCCTCAATGCCTGTGGAGTTTGCAGACTCACGTTCCATATCACTTAGGGGAACCGTTTTCACCTGCGCTCTACTATGATTCCATTTGCGGTTAAAGTCGATGGAACGGTAGTTATTATAGCGGTCATGGTTGAAATCTTCATAAGTTGGATTATCTTGAACAATTTTTGTGATTTCCTCATACTCCATGACTTTCATAGTAGTTTCTACGGCATCGTGGAGTAAAACATCCGCATCCACTGTGAAATCGCCGTTATCGTCCATAAACTCTCTAAGAATTTCGGCTACTTTTCCCGGATGTTCATCAATCAGCTTGTAAACACCGGAAGCGATGAGGTTTTCATGGTTATCGCGCATGGCAATGAGGGGATTATCCTTTCCATAATAGCTGGAATGAGATTTCAGCCCCATTTCATGAGATAACGGCTCCCAATGCTCATCAATCTTAGCTTTTATATGTTCAAGAAACTCTGTGGTTTCAGGCGGTAGCGTGTCATAATCCATTTCCATATATGCGGCTGCAGAAAAGTCATTTTCCTTGAAAAATGCCCGCAGTTCGTCTAAAGTGGGAATATGGTTAAGGTCGAGTAGAGATTTATTCATGACAGTATCCTCGTTTTTGTGATTTTTTACACTCCTATTTTATAAAGATAGTCGAGAAAAGTCAAGTAGCATACAGAGATAAGGAATCGAATTGTTGAACTTTAGGGATAAATATAGTAAAATAATAATGTGTAATTTTTGCGACTATAGATATTAAGATTAAGTTGATTTAAATGAACGGCGAAACATCTCTTATAAAGTTTCAGGAGTGGTGGATTCGGGGCGTTGGGTGTGATTATCGTGGAAAGACTTCTGAGCCTATTGAGATAGCCTTATGTTTTAAAATTCTGACTAATTATCTTAAAATCGTATTATACCAATGAAAGCCGATCATTCAATCCAAATCAAGGTTTTTTGGTTGAATGATTGCAGGAGAATATAAAAATGTTACTATTTTATTTGTCCCTTTTGGAAACAGAAGAAGCAAAAAGCAGATTTGAGCTACTATATAATACATATCGCCGCTTGATGTATACTGCTTCTTATGAAATTTTAAAAGACCATTATCTCTGCGAAGATGCCCTCCATGAGGCGTTTATCCGTATTATGAAAAATATGAATGGTCTGGATGAAATTACCTGTCACAAAACAAGATCATTTGTGGTTATAGTAGCTGAGAACGAATCTAAGCGTCTTTTTATGAAGCGTAAGAAAAATGCAGCTATCTTCTTAGATGATGGTTTTGAAACTATTCCAGACTTTAATCAAGATATTAATTTGATAATCGACAAGGCTGATGAAGAAGTAATTGTTAAACGGTTGAAAGAATTATCAAAAGATGATGCTGAAATCTTAACTTTTAAATATTTTCAGGAGTTAAAAGATAAGGAAATCGCAAGTTTACTGAAAATAAGCAATAGTGCAGTAAGAAAGCGGCTGGAACGCGCAAGAAAAAAACTAGCTGTATTACTAAATTCAGGTGATGATAACTATGACTAATCAGATAATTGCTGACCAAAAATTGAAAAGAGCATTGGCGTTATATGAGGAAAAACGGATTGCTATTTTAGAAGAAAAAATAGATTACGAAATTGATTTTTCAGAGAATTTTGAAAAACGGATGCAAAAACTTTTTCGTTTTCAACGTAAACCATATTATAAATTTATAAACACTGCGGGCAAGCGTGTTGCTATGATTATTCTCTCTGTAATTACTGCACTCTCAGTTGCGACATTAAGTGTAGAAGCGTTGAGAAAACCGTTTATCGAAATTGTTATCTCTATCTATGAGCAGTTTACAGGTGTTAGTTACAAAAATGAGGATTCCCCGCAAAGGTTCCCTCTGGAAATCGAAGAAGTTTTTCTGCCTATGCAACTTCCCGATGGCTACACACTAATGGAGAGCAATAATTATGGTGTAGCAATCAAGACAATTTTCTCAAATGGCACTAACGACTTATATTTTGAGCAATATACCATAACGGCTACACAAATCACGATAGATACAGAAGGTGTTGAAATCGAAACACTGACAATCAACGACCATATAGTGTTATTCTTCAACAACAAGGGAATAAACACCATTATGTGGACAGATGGCTCTTACGGTTATACAGCATTCGGCTCTTTAGACAAAAATGCGTTGATTGAACTGGTGAATACGACGAAAAACTAACTTATTAAAAGTTTTCTCAAAAAATCTGTCACAAAACACCTCTCTCACGGGTTTAATTTAGTAAAGACGGTTTTAATGACTTTCAAAATTATAAAATCAGAGAGGTGTTTATATGTTCAAAAGAAAAATTTTGCCCTTAGTGATGGTGATTTGCTGGTTGTTTTCAATATCAATGACAGCGAGCGCTCAAAGTGTCGAAAAAGAGTCTCATGTCTGGCAATTTGTAGAAGATGACGGTGGTGGAGTTACAGTTTTCTACGCATATACGCACAGTACCAACACTATACTGTCTATACCAAGTTCCGGCACGGCAACTGCTTATGCGAGTCTTCAGGGCTATCAAGGTATAACTACGAAAGTTGAGATTACCATGACATTACAGAAAAAAGGTGGATTGTTTAATTTGTTTTGGAATGATGTAACTACATGGTCGCAGTCGTTCAACAGCCATAGCGGTACACTTTCAAAGCAACATAATGTCAGTAGCGGAACATATCGTGTGAAAGCAATCTACAAGGCGTACAGTGGTAATAACAGCGAAACTAATACTTCCTATAGTGGGGAGGTGAAGTATTAGGGTGAATTACGGATATATTTAAAGTGGCGGAATCGAGGACATCATGTGGATTCCCTAATTTCAAGGGAGTCTGCAAGGGAAGTTTTATGTCCCTAAAGGGAAGAAAGTGAGGCAGAAAATGTTAAAATTAAGAAGAAACAAAAGGCTAGTATCTGCAGTGTTAGCTACAATAATGCTGTTCATTGCGGTACCTATTTCAGCAGCAGCGCTGGAAAGTGATTTTGGCGAAACACGCGAAGAAAACTCAACGAGTGCATCACTTTATGCATATTCTATAGGTGTAAATCATGGTTTTGTTTGGCCGTGGCAGAATCATCTTGAGGGAGATTTTAGAGATAATGTTAATTATGCCAATACATGCTATGGCATGATACCAAGAATAACCAACTCTTATTACACTCACACCCCGACTGTCACATATATGCGTGGGAATAATCCTAATGGACAAAGAAGAATCGCCAGTGAGATTGTATTTTTAAACGGTCATGCCAACTGGGATAATCTTGTATTTAATCACGGTAACAATGGTGGCGAGTATGCTACAGGTGTATATATTAACTCCGATTTTAATAGCGATTCTGGATATAAATACGCTGGTTTAAACAGTACTACTATGAATACATGCGATTTAATATCATTTGTTGGTTGTAAAACTGCTGCAAACGAAAATACCAATTTAACAAACAGGGCTGTTACACGCGGAGCAAGAAGTGCTGTTGGATTTACTGACAACATTACTTCAAGGTCGAGTGCAGGGAAAAATTGGTTGAAAAAGTATAATGATGCTTTAGCCACCGGCTCTACGATTTCAGCGTCAATCACTTATGCCACGACACAATACCCGTCTTCAAATTTGGGAAGTCATGTAAGAGTTTACGGTAGTTCGAGTAATACTGTAAGAAGTTCTTCAATTAATCCATTAAATGATTCGTTAGACAACCGTGCAGTTAATATTGATATTTATGTTCCAAATGATATTCGCGCCGATTCAAACACTAAAATGTTTAAATCAATAGAGAGCGAAATCAAAAAACTTGATAGCACTTTTTCGTTTGATGATTATAGAATGACAATAAATATGTTTGGCGAAGAAGATGGCGATGGTATGATAGTATATAAATACTATGTTGACGGAAAAATAATGACTAACAAAGCTTTTGTTGTTTCGATTGAAGGAAATAAAGTTGTATCTATCACCAAAAGTCCTGTAGACAATTCGTCAAATTCAAGAACTGTAGACGAAAAAGAATTGCTTAATAAAGTAATTGCACACGAAAATTCTCGGCCATCAATTAATAAAATAGTGACAAAAAATATGCCAATAGATGGTATCGAAGAATACTATTATTACGATTATAATGATAATGAATTGTACTATTTTGTGAGCACATTCTATATCAACGAAAAAATTAATAATGTGATTGTTGATGATTTCGTTGAAACAAGGCTAAAATAAGTCTATAGTAATCGAACTGCATAGCATACGCAAGTCGCGTATGCTATGCAGTTTTCGGAAAACTTGAGAACAATTAATAATTAACATCTACTGAGCAATCCACCTGTTTTATTGCCGTCAAAATCCACCAAATCAAGAAAAGCACACGCACCGCACAAGTGGTGTTTATCTCGGCTACACTTAGCTGGACAGGAAAAATAGTTTCATGCTAATATTAATGTAAAAGGAGGTAACCATGAAGAATACTAAAGTGATAATTGCTACAAAAAAGATAGATTTTATAATAGTCACCATAATTGCAATCTTTTTTGTAGTAGCTGTAATTTTATTATTATTGAAAAATGAAAAAACTAATACTCCGAGCATTATTGATTTAGCACCAGAAGAAAAGGTTATTATTTTCAACGATGCCTACTATTCCATTTTATCATCAGAACATGGGTTTAATATACCTGATTTTATTTCAAACGAGGATGTGGGGGATACGCTTGAAGAAAGCGACAAATATATCTTATATAAATGTACTAATTATACAGATGGTCCATTAATTATCAAATATAATAAAGAAGAGCGCTCTTATGACTATTATGTGTTTTCAAATTTCTTAGAACCTCCGAATAATATAAGAGATATATTGATTAGGTATGGCTTATTTAGTGTTAATGAAATAGAAAAAGTAACTATTAATAATTTTAATTTTGTTTCTAAAAGCTACGAAGATTTTTATAACGCCATGATAACATCCGAATTATTTTTAGATAATTCAATATACAACCAGATTTCAAATGCAGATAAATTAATAATTAACATTAAGCTTAATAATGGCGTTATTATCTCCATGATATATTATGACGAGGCTAAAATATTTAATATAGCAACAGCTTTTTACACTATAAGTCCTGATTTTTCAAATCTATTTACAAATGAATAAATTTTCACACCCCCATATAAACTTCAATATATTGGGTGGTATTTATTGCTTCATGCTGTATTTTGAGCAGTGCTATACGAAAAACAAATTCAATATATCCGATATATTTATTGACAACAATAGATATATCGGATATGCTTTTAGTCAAAGGAGCTGTTACATATGAAAGAGTTGGGCGCGCGTTTGAGAACATTGCGGGAAATCATTGGTCTGTCCCAAGCAAAAATCGCTAAGCTAATCGGCGCATCGCAGGTCAGCATCAACCGCTATGAAAGCGGCAACGGCTTCCCGCCAGCTAAAACGCTGATTTGGTATGCGGATTACTTCGATGTGTCGATGGATTACATTTACGGTCGGACGGACAAGCCGCAGGGCAAGCTGTATGACTTCAAACCTAAAATCAAGGATAACGAGGATATGCGACGATTTATTGAGATGTGCTTTGACCCCGATTCTCCCATGAGTGAGAAGTTGAAAGATACGCTGTTTCAGATGATGACGGGGGGTGACACCGCACCATGAAAGCCGTCATCTACGCCCGCTATTCCTCCGATAATCAGCGGGAAGAAAGCATAGAAGGGCAACTCCGCGAATGCAAGGAATTTGCTGAAAAGAACGGAATTACTATTCTGAGCAGCTACATTGACCGTGCTTTATCCGCAAAGACCGATAATCGCCCCGAATTTCAGCGTATGATAAAAGACAGTGCAAAGCAGTTGTTTGATGTTGTTATTGTTTGGAAGTTAGATCGGTTTGCGAGAAACCGGTACGATTCCGCTCATTACAAGGCAATACTACGGCGAAATAGCGTGAAGGTGGTATCAGCTACCGAATCGATTTCCGAGGATTCCACAGGTATATTACTGGAATCGCTATTGGAAGGATATGCCGAGTTTTATTCCGCTGAACTATCCGAAAAGGTTACTCGTGGACTTACGGAAAACGCTTTGAAATGCAAATACAACGGTGGCGGATTGCCTGTTGGATATATTATTGACGGTGACCAACATTTTCAAATTGACCCGCTTACCTCACCTGCCGTGTTGGAAGCATTTAAGCTGTATGATAAGGGTGCAACGCTTACCGACATTGCCCGGTGGATGAACGAAAAAGGCGTATATTCTTATCGCAAGAAACCCATGAGAACAGACTGTGTGTTGCGGCTTTTAAAAAACCGTCGCTATCTGGGGGAGTATCGCTATAAGGACATCGTTCACCCTGATGGTATTCCTAAGATTGTTTCGCTTGATTTATTTGAGCGTGTACAGGAACGGCTAGCCAAGAACAAAAAAGCTCCTGCTCGTCAAAAGGCAAAGGGAGATTTATATTTACTCACGACAAAATTATTTTGCGGTCTATGTGGAACCTTTATGGTGGGAGAGAGTGGCACAAGTGGTACAAAGGGGAAATTGCATACTTACTATAAATGCGCTTCTGTCAAAAGAAAAAAGGGCTGCACGAAAAAGACCGTGCGAAAACAATGGATTGAAGATATTGTGGTAAACGCCACCATGGATGTGATTATGGACGATGCCGCTGTTGAGTATATTGCCGATCTTGTTATGGAGTTGCAACGTCGAGAAAATGTTGATTTACCACGTTTTAAGGAACAACTTCATGAAACGGAAAAATCCATTGATAATATGCTGAATGCAATTCAGCAGGGCATTTTTAATAAGTCCACGAAAGACAGGTTGGACAAGCTCGAAGCCGTCAAGAGTGATTTAGAAGTCAAAATTATTCAAGAAGAAATGCACAGCCCTTTACTGAAAAGAGAGCATATCACTTTCTGGATTCATCGTTTCCGAAAGCTGGATATCACAAAAGCAGAGCAACGGCAACGCTTAATTGACAGCTTTGTAAACAGTATCTATCTTTACGATGACCACCTTGTAATTACATTCAATTATAAAGAGGGAACGAAAACAATTTCTCTTGAAGACATAAACGCTATTCCTGTTTCAATGAAAGCTTCCGGTTCGGATTTGACTACTTGTGGCGCACCAAAATATGAGCGATCGGTACGAAGTACCGGTTGCTCATATTTTTTGGTAAGAGTTGAGGACTTGACCGCAGAACTTCAGTTCTGTTTCGAGCATCCTGTTACCCGCACCGATAAGAGAGATTGTTATTAACGTTTTTGCCGAATGTAGGATTGTCAAACATATTGGACAGTCAGATATTTAGGAAAGCTAAGGGAGAAAGATAACCAAGAGGGCGCATCGGGATAGAATTCGAGCGGCGGAGATGGGACCTGAGCTGAGCAGCGAAGTCA
>Ga0209510_1000545_pt1 | contig 50692 bp, 45 predicted proteins | sample BiotimSIPDNA_FD_185749 | JGI IMG/M metagenome (GOLD analysis project Ga0209510, IMG submission 185749) | Anaerobic biogas reactor microbial communites from Washington, USA - Biogas_R1 time_0 SIP DNA (SPAdes) (version 2) | ecosystem: Engineered > Bioreactor > Anaerobic > Unclassified | place...
CAAGGAATCATTCCCTTTTCATGTCTTTTTTTCACCCGCCCCCGCGGGGGCGGGTGAACCTGCCCGGGGACCGGGCTGTGCCACCCTGTATGGGGGGGGGCCGCCTACAACAACTTTACACTAACACTGGGTGTTCGGGGGCCAGTTCAGGCGGGCGGTTCCTCCTCAGGCAGGGGATAGGTCACGTGCTTGCCGGACAGCACGGCAAAACTGGTCAGTTCATGGTCTTTCACTGCGGTGTGGCTGATGATGTCATGCACCTTGACACCCCGCACCATCAAGGCGTCCCCCACCAGGGAGCGGTGGCAGCGCCAGGGCACCGCTTCCGCGCACATGATGCAGGTGCGCTCCTTTTCTGCAAGGGCAATCAGGTCCAGGAGGGCGGCCTCGAAGTCCGGCGTTTGCATATAGTCCGCAAAATTGCGGAAGGACTGGTTGCGCCAGCCCAGGCTGACGGACTCCCGGGCTTTTTTGCGAAGGCCGCCCAGGCCCTTCAAATGCAGGTAGCGAATGCCCGCATCATTCAGGGATGCCGGCAGCAGGTCCTGCCCAAACTGAGGGTTGTGCCTGGAAAAAGGAACGGTTCTGATATCCGCCAGCAGTTTTATGTCCTGCTGCATAAGCAGCGCAACAAACTCTTCCAGGGTCCGGGTGGAGTGGCCGATGGTCCAGATCTCAAGCATACCGACACCTCCTTTGCTCCTTGTATACCCTGCAAGTTTATCTCTAAATGCCTTCATTCCTTTCAAAGCTCACCAATCATCCGAACCCATCTCCCATCAGGAAGATGTGGCTCGGATTGTTTCTGCTTAAACCCCGTCCTGCCCGAAAAAATTGAGGATTTTGGAGAAAAAGGAACTGCGAGTTGAGTGCAGTCCATATAACTACAAGGACTCATATGTTTTTGAACATGACAATCGGCATCCCGCCCCGTCCTACCCGACAAAATCGCAGATTTTGGAGGAAAAGGCGGAGCGGCGGAACGGGCGAGAGATGCCATTTATCATGAAATGAAAAATGGCGTCGCGAGCTTAGTGAAGCTCGCGACGCCGTGGTGCCGGAGACCGGACTCGAACCAGCACGGCCATAACGGCCAAGGGATTTTAAGTCCCCTGTGTCTGCCATTCCACCACTCCGGCGCACCGTCTGGATTATAGAGCAAAGCCAGGGCTAATTCAACCATGCAGGCCCAGGAATCTTGATGCAAAGTGCCGAAACATCCGGGACCCTTGCCTGCACTTCATCATAAATGCCTTCCCGCCCCTATACCCGCGCACTGTTGGCGCCTGCGCGCTTCCCCTGTACGAAAGCCCGTTCTTGGTGTACCCTGTAAATGACCCGGACGCGCTGTCCGGACAAATAGTCAACGCCATGCCAGGAGGTCCTGACCATGCAGTTGTGGAAAAAGGAAACGCAGAAAAACCCGGGCCGGCAAGCCATGGAGGAGCGGGTGACCTGGGGTGAGCCAGCCGGCGGGAGGGACCCCCTGGGAATCGCAGCCTTCCGGACGGAAGCCCCCGGCAGATTGGTTTGCTGCGCAGCCTGGTATGGCGTGTGATGATTGGGCTGGCCCTGCTGGCCCTGGTTATCCTGCTGTATGAGGCAGCCCAATGAGGGGCTGCATTGGCCGGCCCAGGGCGTGAGCCCGCCTGGTGCCGGATGTGCCCGGCGGATGCGCAAGGGCTCCGCTGCTTGCGCCCGGGCTCAAGGAACACAAGGAGTGCACCTGATGAAAAAACATATCCTCCTGATCATGCTGCTGGCCCTGTGCCTCTGCCCGGCCCTGGCCTGGGGCGAAGGCTTCGGGCTGTGGGAGGAAATCCAGCTGCCTGAAGGCAGCGATGTGGGAATCCCCGAGGTGAACTACAAACGGAGCATCCTGGATGCCCGGGGACGGGAAATCCGAGTGCAGCAGGGCCTGGGGCTGACGGAGCGGGATGTGACCCTGAAATGGGACACCAGCTACCGCTATGAGGAAACGGCGCAGGGCCTGGTGATCCACCTGGAGGAAACCCAGTTTGAACTGGACGGCACCGTGTCCAGGTATGTCAAACAGACCCTGTTGGAGGGCCAGGCCCTTGACACCCGGTGGTTCACCCCGGAGGGGAAGCTGATCCTCCACAGCGTGCAGGACCCGGACACCGGCATCCAGCACCGGCTCCTCCTGCGCAGGAACCTGGACGGCGGGGAGGGGGACATCACCATCTCTGAGGCGGAGCTGCCGAAGGAGGGCCCCGCCAGCCGGGAGGTGCTGTACCACTTCAAGGCGGACGGCAACTTTGACAAGGCGGAGCACTATGTGAAAAAATTTCTCGCCAGCACCTTCAGCCTGGAGCCCTATGAGGGCCAGCCCACGGAGGCGGTGCTGAAGATGGCGGCAGACTGGTTTGCAGACTGACCTAATACTAAATACAGGACCGGCAAATCCGGGCAAGGAGCATGAGATGACAGCATTTTACACCCCGGGAAAACAGATCAACATGGGCATCATCGGCCTGGGCGCCAGGGGCATCCCCCAGATGAAGGTGCTGATGCAGATGGAGGATGTGCGCATCCGGGCCGTGTGCGACCTGTACCAGGACCGGGTGGACCAGGCCCTGGATTTGCTGAAGGGCAGCCACCACACCGGTGCGCAGGGCCTGCTGGATCCCCATGACCTGCTGGCTGTACCGGGGCTGGAAGCCGTCCTCATCATGACCTCCTGGGAAACCCACATACCTTTGGCCATCGCCGCCATGAAGCGGGGCATCGTGCCGGGGCTGGAGGTGGGCGGCGCCAGCGATATCCGGGAGTGCTGGCAGCTGGTGGAAACCAGTGAGGCCACCGGCATCCCGGTGATGCTGCTGGAAAACTGCTGCTACGGCAAGGAAGAGATGGCCCTGTACCGGATGCACAAGGCCGGCCTCTTTGGCGAATTGGTGCACCTGCGGGGCGCCTACGAGCACGACCTGCGGGAGGAAATCGCCCGGGGGGACCTGGACCGCCACTACCGCCAGCGGCATTTCTTACACCGCAGCGCGGACCTCTACCCCACCCACGCCCTGGGGCCCATCGCCAAGCTGCTGAAAATCAACCGGGGCAACCGCTTCCTGTCCCTGGTGTCCGTGGCCTCCAAGGCCGCCGGCTTGTCTGCCTTTATGCAGGAGCACCGCCAGGACCGGCCCGACCTGCAGCGCCATGCGGTGACCTGCGGGGACGTGGTGACCACCATCATAACCTGCGCAGGCGGGGAGACCATCCTGCTGACCCATGACTGCACCCTGCCCCGGCCTTATTCCAGGGGTTTGCGGGTGCAGGGCACCCGGGGCATCTGGATGGAGGACAACCGCTCCATCTATGTGGAGGGCCGCACCCCCCATGTGCCCGGCCACTGGACCCACAGCTGGGAAAGCGATGCCCCCTATATGCAGGAGTACGAGCATCCCCTGTGGACGGCCTATGAAGCCTTTGGCAAGCGGGGCGGCCATGGCGGCATGGATTACCTGGTGCTGCGGGCCTTTGTGGAGGCCCTGCAGCAGGGCAGCCCCATGCCCATTGATGTGTATGACACCGCGGCATGGATGGCCATCACCACCCTGTCGGAACAGTCCATTGCAGAGGGCTCTGTGCCGGTCATGATTCCGGACTTCACCCTGGGCCGCTGGCTGTCCCCCCGGGAAAGGGCCCGGGGAAAATACGCCCTGGACGAAAATGAACCTGTCTGATTAAAAAAAAGACACAGTTTTGCCATCAATCCCGGCTATTGTTGAGGCACAGCGCAAGCTGAACAAACAAAGGAGTTGTGATTGATGAAGAAGATTGCATGGTTTTTGGCCTTTGTGATGCTGGCCGCCGCCACGCTGCCAGCCCTGGCCCAGGACGCTGACCCCCAGAATCCCCCTGCTCAGACAGAAACAGCCCCCCAGGAAGTCACCCAGGAGCAGGAAGCCGGCCCCGCCTGGCTGCCCCGGGCTATCCGCCGCTTCAAGGCTGCCTGGAACCCCCACCACGAGTTTGTGGACAAGGACGGGGACGGCCTCTGCGACAGCTGCCAGCTGCCCAAGGAAGCCCCGGAACAGCCCGATTTTGTGGATGAGGATGGCGACGGCCTCTGCGACAACTGCGGCAGCCAGCCAGGCGCCCAGGCCCCCGGCCGCCAGCAGAAGGCCAGGCGCATGCTCCAGCGCATCCGGACAAAGATGGCCCAGCAGAAAAACCGCGGGCAGCACAACTGCCTCATGTTCCAACAGCCCGTCCCCGGCAGCACCTGGCAGCCCGGACAGGGCCAGCCCCAGGGGCCAGGCCCCCGGCAGCAGCAGCAGCCCGGCCAGGGCCGCTTCGGCCGCTAAGCACAAGATATTCACTCATTGAAGGAAGGGAGCGCAAAAACCAGGCGCTCCCTTCCTGGACTATGATAAAATAAATATAACAAAAACCACCTTCCCAAGCCGCCCCGCCTGCAAGGAGGACCCCATGGCCCAGGTGCTGATTGCCGATGACAACCCCCAGATTGCCGACGTGCTGAAGGAATACTTACAGCAGGAGGGGCATACTGCCCACATCGCCCGGGACGGGGAAGAGGCCCTGCGCATGTTTGAGCGCATCCGGCCCGATGCCCTGCTGCTGGACGTGATGATGCCCCGGCTGGACGGCTTTGCCGTGTGCCGGGAGATCAGGAAGCAGTCCGCGGTGCCCATCATCATGATCACCGCCCGGGGGGAGGACTTTGAAAAGATCATGGGCCTGGACATCGGCGCGGATGACTACATCGTCAAGCCCTTCTCCCCCTCAGAGGTCATGGCCCGGCTGCGGGCCGTGTTGCGGCGCCTGGAGCGGGTCGGCCAGGCCCAGGACCAGGCCGTCAGCGTGGGCAACCTGCGGGTGGACATGTCCAGCTACCAGGCCCAGGCCGCAGGGCGGGACCTGATGCTGACCAAGAAGGAAATCGAAATCCTCTACACCCTGGCCAGCCACAAGGGCCGGGTGTTTACCCGGGAGGCCCTGTTGAGCAGCCTCTGGGGCTATGACTACCTGGGGGACACCCGCACGGTGGACTCCCACATCAAGCGCCTGCGGCAAAAGCTGGAAGCGGCCGGCGCCAGCGGCTTTGACATCAAGGCCATCTGGGGCGTGGGCTACAAGCTGGAGCTGGCGCCATGAGGCTGCGCATCGCCGGCAGGCTGCTGCTGTCCTTCCTCCTGGCCCTTTTGGCCTTTGCCCTGGTGAGCTCCCTGCTGTTCTCCTCCTTCTTCAGCCAGGCTGTCATCAAAAACAAGCGCCAGGAGATGAAGGACAGGGCCCGCCCCCTATCCAAAGCCCTGTCTGCGGCCTTGACGGAATCCGGCAGGCCCGGCCGGGGCGGCCGCGGCGGCTACAGGGAGGCGGTGCTGTTACTGACCCAGGCCCAGGACAACATCTGGGTGCTGGACGAGGACCTGGCCTTCCTCTCCGCCGGGGGCATGTCCGGCCGCACCCTGTCCTACAAGGAGCTGCCCCCGGATGCCGAGCGCCTGGTGCGGGAGGTGTTTTTGGGGGAGCAGCCCTTCACGGAAGCCTTCAGTGAACTGACCGGCTACCCCAGCCTGACCATCGGCGTGCCCATCTACCAGGGGGAGCAGGTGGCCGGGGCCCTGCTGATCCATGATGCGGTGGCCGGCATGCAGGTCGCCGCCCGGGAAGGCCAGCGCCTTTTGCTGCTGGCCGGGGGCCTGTCGCTTGTATTGGCCCTGGTCATCGCGGCCCTGCTGTCCTTCAGCTTCACCCGGCCCATCAAGGGCATGAAAGCCGTAGCCCAGCGCCTGATCGCCGGGGATTACACAGCCCGCACCGGCATTGACACCCGGGACGAGATGGGCGAATTGGCTGCAGCCCTGGACGCCCTGAGCCTGCGGCTCATGGAGGCCCGGGAAGCGGAAGCCCGCCAGGAGCAGCAGCGGAAGGACTTCCTGGCCGCGGTGGCCCATGAGCTGCGCACCCCCCTCACGGTGCTGCGGGCCTCCCTGGAGGCCTTGAAGGACGGGGTGGTGACGGCGCCTGGAAAGACCGCCGCCTATCACCGCCAGATGCTTTCAGAGGTGAGCAGCCTGCAATTGCTGGTGAACGACCTGATGGAACTGGCCCGGCTTCAGAACCCGGACTTCGCCATCGAAAAAGCACCCCTGTCCCTTCAGGAAGTGGCGGAGGATGCCCTGCGCAGCGCCCGGCAGCTGGCCCCGGAAAAAGACCTCCAGCTGATCCTGGAGGCCGGGGCGCCTGCTGCGCCTTTTTTGGGGGATTATCCCCGGCTGAAGCAGATGCTGCTGATTGTGCTGGACAATGCCGTCCGCTTTTCACCCCAGGGGGGCCGCATCACCCTGGCCCTTGAAGAAGGCCGCATCCAGGTGCAGGACCAGGGCCCCGGCATCCCGGAAGAGGAGCTGCCCCACCTCTTTGACCGCTTCCACAGGCACCGGGAGGGCGCAGCGCCGGAGGGCAGCGGCCTGGGGCTGGCCATCGCCCGGCAGATTGCCCTGCGCCACGGCATGGACATCCAGGTGAACAGCCGCCTGGGCCAGGGCACCCGGGTGTCCTTTGAGTGGCCTGCCGTCAGGAGATGATGGGCGCTGCCCCGGCCTCTGCCACCCCCTGGCCTTTCAGGGCCTCAAAATAGCCCTGCAAATAGGCGGTGTCGCAGTACACCTCCAGTCCCGTCACCCGGCCCCAGCGGATGGTGATCACGTGGACCCCCCGGTTCTGGTAGGGTCGGCCCGCCCGGTCCGTCAAATGGTCCGTCCAGGTCAGGATGGCGGTGGTGCGCCAGGGCCAGCCGCTGATGGCCACTTTTTCAATGTCAAAGGCCAAATCCGGCATCAGCCGGGCCAGGCGCTCATACCACTGGTGGATGTGCCCGATGTCCGTACGCAGGCCGGCCAGGGGATGCCCCTCCCCCGAAAACCAGTGGCTGACCCCCTTTATCCTGAACTGCCGGGTGATGACCCCGTAGTCCCCCCGGTTCAGGGCCGCAAAGGACCGGAGCAGGTTTCCCTTCACAATGCTGTGGTACATGGCACATCCCTCCGTCTTCCGCAAAATCCTGTATACAGTCTACCCTGCGGGGGCCTGATCCCTGCCGGCATTTTCTTGCGCGGGGCCTTCGGCTGTGATACATTGATACTAAACACACGAGTTGATGCACTCATGGATCGAGGATTTTTGATGGCTCTGCTAAGTCGAATGAACGAGGCGTAGCCGTAGCCTACGTTGAGTGAATGAGACGACGCAGAGACGCAAAAACACCGATTCATGGAAGCATGAATGAGTGCGTTTAGTATAAGCACAGATTATGCTGAATACGCCTCCCCCAGGGGAGGATGTGCCCCATTCAGCAAATACCCAGAGAAAGCGAGCATCCCGATGAACAGAATCACCCCCGTCACCGCCCCCAAGGCCCCTGCCGCCCTGGGCCCCTATTCCGCCGCCATGGCCTTTGAAAACCTCCTCTTCCTCTCCGGGCAGACCCCCATCGTCCCCGAAACCGGGGAACTGGTGGCAGGCGGCATCGCGGAGCAGACCGCCCAGGTCATCGCCAACCTGCAGGCGGTGCTGGAAGCCGCCGGCAGCGGTTTTGACAAGGTGATCAAGACCACCTGTTTCCTCACCGACATGGCCAATTTTGCCGCCTTCAACGAGGTGTACGGCAAGGCCTTCATCAGCAAGCCCGCCCGCTCCACCGTGGCGGTGAAGGGCCTGCCCAAGGGCGCCCTGGTGGAGGTTGAGCTGATCGCCTACCGGGACTGATCCGCCCCTTAGGTTTGTGCACCCCGCGCCTAACAGCGATGCGCGGGGGTTAGCGTACAGTTTTTTTGCGAGCCTGATAATCGGAGGAACACCATGACCTTTTACTGCCACCCCGTCTGCACCACCTGCAAAAAGGCCCGGGATTTCCTGGACAGCAGGGGCCTTGCCTACACTGAATTGGACATCCGGGAACACCACCCCGATGCATCCCAGCTGGCGGACTTCCATCAAAAAAGCGGGCTGCCCCTGCGGCGCTTCTTCAACACCAGCGGCCAATTGTACCGGGGCATGGACCTGTCCGCCCGGCTGCCGGACATGACCGAGGAGGAGCAGCTTCAGATCCTGGCCACCGACGGCATGCTGGTGCGCCGGCCCATCCTGGTGCACGGGGACACCGTGCTGGTGGGCTTCAACGAAAAAGCCTGGGCGGAAGCCCTGGGCCGAGGGGAAACCCCCTAAGGAGCCTGTCATGCCGTTTCAAATCGTCACAGGGGACCTGACCCTGTTTAAAGCGGATGCCCTGGTGAACGCCGCCAACACCCGTCTTACGGAGGGGGGCGGCGTTTGCGGCGCGCTGTTTCAAGCAGCCGGGCGCCAGCAACTGCAGGCTGCCTGCGACAACATCGGCGGCTGCAGGACGGGGGAGGCCGTCATCACCCCGGCCTTCGGCCTCCCGGCCCAATATGTCATCCACGCCGTGGGCCCCGTCTATCTGGGCGGCCAGCAGGGGGAGGAGGCCCTGCTGCGCGGCGCCTACACCAGCGCCCTGCGCCTGGCGGAGGCCCGGGGGCTAAAGTCCATTGCCTTTCCCCTCATCTCCGCCGGCATCTATGGCTACCCCCGGCAGGAGGCCCTGCAGGTGGCCGCCCAGAGCATCCGGGATTTCCTGGCCACCCAGCAGGAAGAAATGCAGGTCACCCTGGTGCTGTATGACAAGGCCGTCCCCCAGCTGGACCCGGGCCTCCGGCAGCGCCTGGACCTGCTTCTTCAACAGGCGGAGACGGAGCAGGCCAGGCGCCTGGTGTACGAAGCCCAGCAGCAGCGGGACCTCCGCCACCTGGACAGCCTGGCGGCCGAAATCTCCATGGATGCGGCCCCGGCCCTGCCCATTTCCGAGAAAGCCGCCCTGGGGCTGGACGCCCTCCTTGCGCACATGGACGAGGGCTTCTCCGCCACCCTGCTGCGCCTCATCGATGCCAGGGGCATGACCGATGCCCAGGCTTACAAGAAAGCCAACCTGGACCGGAAGCATTTTTCCAAGATCCGCTCAAACCCCAATTACACCCCCGGCAAGCGCACGGTGCTGGCCTTATGCATCGCCCTGGAACTCACCCGGGAGCAGACGGAGGACCTGCTGGCCCGGGCCGGCTACGCCCTCTCCCCCAGCCACAAGCAGGACATCATCGTGGGCTATTTCATCGACGCGGGCATCTACCGGATTGACGACATCAACCTGGCCCTTTTTGAATATGACCAGGAGCTGCTGGGGGTTTCATAGCACGTGGGATTTGTCGCCTGCCAGGCGACCACAGGCCCCTTGAAACCCGCTATCCTTCAATCATCAACTGATTGGAGGATTTCCTTTATGACAACCAACATCACCGAACTGGTCTTCATCCTGGACCGCAGCGGCTCCATGGCCGGCCTGGAAGCCGACACCATCGGCGGCTTCAACGCCATGCTGAAAAAGCAGCAGGCCCAGCCCGGCCAGGCCCGGGTCACCACCTTGCTGTTTGACAACGCCCATGAGTTCATCCACGACCGCCTGGACCTGGCCGCCGTCTCCCCCCTGAACCCGGACAGCTATTTCGTCCGGGGCAGCACCGCCCTGCTGGACGCCATGGGCAAAAGCATCCAGAAGGTGGACCGGGTCATGGCCGCTACCGACCCGGAGCACCGTCCTCACCAAGTGCTGTTTGTCATCATCACCGACGGCATGGAAAACGCCAGCCGGCGCTTCACCCGAGAGCAGGTTGTGCAACTGGTGCACAGCCGCCGGCAGATGGGCTGGGAGTTCATCTTCCTGGGGGCCAACATGGATGCCATCCAGGTGGCCGAGGGCTACGGCTTCTCCCCGGACCGCGCCCAGACCTACATGAACGACCCCCAGGGGGTGGGGATGAATTTTGACGCCGTCAGCCGCCTGGCCTCGGAAGTGCGGGCCAGCCGTCCCATCCCCCAGGACTGGGACCGGGACATCAAGGAGCGGGGCAGCAGGAAAAAGCGCTCTAGTTGACACCAGAAGGCCCTAAACCAGGCGCGGCCCTTCCCGACCGCGCCTTTCTTGACCCCTCCTATACCAGCGTGATAGGATGATGGTGAGCATTGTATACAAGGAGGCAGCTATGGAAAAGCGCTATATCTGCGAGGGCACCCTGGTCCACGAGGAGGCCGTCCAGGCCGTCCACGCCCTGATGCTCAGCGACAGCCTCTTCTCCGCCTCCGCCAACTTCTTCAAGGTCATGGGCGATAACACCCGCTTCCGCATCCTCTTCGCCCTGGACAAGCACGAGCTGTGCGTCTGCGACCTGGCCAACCTCCTGGGCATGAGCGTCTCCGCCGTCAGCCACCAGCTGGCACGCCTCCGGGACAACAAACTGGTCAAATCCCGCCGGGACGGCAAAAACATCTTCTATTCCCTGGCCGATGAGCACGTCAGCCAGATGCTCACCGGCTGCGTCGAGCACGCCATGGAGGAGATGGTGTAAGGACGGAAAACGGGGATGGGAACGGAGAAAACGGCACTTTTTTGAAAAAAAGTGCGCAAAAAACTTTAATAGGGCTGTTTTCTGGATTGGTTGTCACATGGGGTCAATATAAAAAAACCCGGGCTGTAACTCATTAGCTGCAGCCCGGGTTTTGTGTGCGCCCTTTTGTTATTTTAGCATCTCCAGCAGCTCTTCCACCGCATCCCGGGGGAAGCCCGGGCCCTGCGCGCTCTCCAGCAGGCCCTTGAGGTACGCCTTTGCAGGAGCCCCCTGGGGCAGCATATAGCCGCTTTCCCGCAGCATGTCCTCCGCCACGATGCGGATGGATGCCTTCAGCGCCCGGGCCAATTGCTTTTTCACAGAGCTGGCCTCATTATCCGCCAGCACCGCGTCCATGGCCGCCTCCTGGCGGGCCTTGCTGTGGAACAGCGCCCGCAGCGCCTGCACCACCGCTTCCTCTTTTGGCTGCTGGGGCGGGAAGTTGAAAGGCACCTTGGAGATGGCCCCGGAAGGGCAGGCGTCCACACAGGCCCGGCAGGCGTCCAGGCAGCGGCTGGCATCAATCTGGCCGTCGTCCGTATTGGTGGCCCCCGTCGGGCACACAAACAAGCACAGGCAGTCCTTGGTGCACAGGCGGATGTTGCGTACAGCTTTCATGTCATGCCCCCCTTTTCACCTTGTTGAACTTGAAGCGGGGCACCTTGCACACCGGGCAGATCTCCGGCGCCTCCGCACCCGCATAGATAAAGCCGCAGGCCTCACACACAAAGAGCTTGCTTGATTCAAAGGCTGCGTCCCCTTCCTTCAAATAGCGCCCCAGCAGGTTGGCCTGGATCTTGGTCACCTTCTCCCCCCAGGTCAAAGCCCGCAGCGCCCCCCGGTCCCCGATCTCCCGCCCGGTGTTGAAGGCCGCCACATAGCGGCTGGCGATGTCCTCGTTCACCAGCTTAGAAGCCCCTTCCAAATCCCCCTCGGGCACGCTGGCTGCCTCAAAATACTGGGCCAGGCGGTCAAACAGGCTGGCCAGGGGCGCGTTGTGCTGCTTGTCCCCCGCCTTTGCCAGGTTGCTGCACAGGATGGCCTGCTCCAGGGCGCTCATCCCCTTCTTCTGTTCAGGCGCGCGGGCACCGGCCGCAGGCCTTGCAGCCTGCACCTGCTCACCGCCCGCCAGTTCAAACAAGGTCTTGTCCGCGCCGCAGATGGGGCATACCCAGCCCTCCGGCAGGTCCTCCCATTTGGTGCCCGGCGCAATCCCCTGGCTTTTGTCCCCCGCCGCCTCGTCATATTCATAGCCGCAGACCATACAGATAAACCTTCTCAAAGCCCTCTTCCTTTCTCCCGGTTCACACCCGGATATGCATGCTCGCTGACACAATCTTAAACGTTTTTTACGGCCCTGTAAAGCGCCGGAAAAACCACCTGGTTTCCTGTTGACAATTGAGCGGGTGTTCAAGTATACTGGCGATGGTTGAACGAACATTCAAGTGTCAGGAGGGAATGCCCATGACCTGTGCCTACAAGATCAAGAACCTGGGCTGCGCCAGCTGCGCCGCCAAGATGGAACGGAAAATCTGCGCCCTGCGCGGCGTCAGCAGCGCCCGGGTCAATTTCTTAACCCAGCGCCTCACCCTGGAAGCCGATGACGCCCAGGTGGACAGCATCCTCAAACAGGCCGGCGACATCATCAAAACCATCGAGCCCCAGGCCCGCCTCGTGGTGACCGCCAGATAGGGACGGGGAGGAAAGACCAAAGGGTACGCAGGGGGACTGCATCCCCCTGGCCCCCAGCCCGGGGCCATTGGCCCCGGACCCCAATATTTATCTTTGTGCAAAGCCACAGAGTGCATTGCATGCTTGCAGAATGACTCGTGATGATTAAGAAAGTACCGACATGACAAAACGAATCTACCGCATCCCCGCAGCCCTGCTTTTACTGATTGCAGGGCTGTTGTTCCGCGCCAGCTCGGCCGTGGCCATCCCCCTGTTCCTCCTCAGTTACTTCATCGCCGGCTATGACGTCCTGTGGGGCGCCCTCCAGGGCATCCTCCGGGGCCAGGTCTTTGACGAGAACTTCCTCATGTCCCTGGCCACCATCGGTGCCATCGTCATCGGGGAATACGCCGAGGCCGTGGCCGTGATGGTCTTTTTCCAGACCGGGGAGATGTTTGAGCACCACGCCCTGGACAAGTCCCGCCGTTCCATCGCCGGCGCCATGGACCTGCGGCCTGACAGCGCGAACCTGCTCACCGAAGCCGGGGACACCCTGTTGGTGGACCCCGAAGAAGTGCCCGTTGGCAGCCGCATCCTGCTGCGCCCCGGGGAGCGCCTGCCCCTGGACGGCATCGTCGTCTCCGGCACCAGCCAGCTGGACACCGCCGCCCTCACCGGGGAGTCCCTGCCCCGGGAGGTGAACACCGGGGATGAGGTCCTCTCCGGCTGCGTCAACCTCACCGGGGTCCTCACCGTGCAGGTTACCAAGCCCTTCCACCAGTCCACCGTCAGCCGCATCCTGGAGATGGTGGAAAACGCCACCGACAAAAAATCCCGCCAGGAAGCCTTCATCACCCGGTTTTCCGCCGTTTACACCCCGGTGGTGGTGATCCTGGCCCTGCTGCTGGCCTTTGTCCCGCCCCTCTTCATCCCCGGCGCCCAGCTGTCCGACTGGGTGTACCGGGCCCTCAACTTCCTGGTGGTGTCCTGCCCCTGTGCCCTGGTGATCTCCATCCCCCTGGCCTTTTTCGGCGGCATCGGCGGCGCCTCCCGGGCCGGCATCCTGGTGAAGGGCTCCAACTACCTGGAGGCCCTGGCCCAGGCGGACACCTTTGTCTTTGACAAAACCGGCACCCTCACCCGGGGCAGCTTCACCGTGACCGACCTTCAGCCCCTAGGCGTCACCGAGGCCGAGCTGCTGCGCCTGGCCGCCCACGCGGAGATCCACTCCCTCCACCCCATCGGCGCCGCCATCAGGGCCGCCCACGGCCGGGAGCTGGACGCCAGCCTGGTAACCGATGTGGAAGAGATGCCCGGCGGCGGCGTCAAAGCCCGCGTCAACGGGCACACCGTGCTGCTGGGCAACCCCCGCCTCATGGCCGCCCACGGCATCCCCCTGCCGGAATCAGACCACAGCGGCACCGTCAGCCATGTAGCCCGTGACGGCGCCTACATCGGCTTTATCACCGTGGAGGACACCGTGAAGCCCTGCGCCAGGGAGGCCCTGGCCCGCCTCAAGCAGCAGGGCATCCGCCAGTTGGTGATGCTCACCGGGGACAATGCCAGAAGCGCTGGCCAGGTGGCCGCTGAATTGGACATCGACGTGGTCCACACCGGCCTGCTGCCCCAGGACAAGGTGCTCAAAGTAGAAGAGCTGCTGGAGGCCCCCGGCAGAAAGGGCAAGCTGGTTTTCGCCGGGGACGGCGTCAACGACGCCCCCGTCCTGGCCCGGGCCGATGTGGGCTTTGCCATGGGCGCCCTGGGCTCCGACGCCGCCATCGAGGCCGCGGACATCGTCATCATGAATGACGACCCCTGCAAAATGGCCGCCGCCCTCACCATCTCCCGCAAGACCCTCCGGATCGCCAAGCAAAACGCCGCCTTCGCCATCGGCGTCAAGGTCCTGGTCCTCATCCTCTCCACCCTGGGTCTGTCCACCCTCTGGATGGCCGTCTTTGCCGACGTCGGGGTCGCCGTCCTGGCCATCCTCAATGCCATGCGCGCCCTCCGGGTGCCCCCCGGCTGCCAGGCCTGCGCCCTGCCCGGGGTGTAGGACGGTAGACGGGATTAAAGAACGCCTACCTTTTTTGAAAAAAAGGTAGGACCAAAAAACTTTAGTATTTGAGTTTATTGAAGAGTTAGTTGCGGCCTCCGATGGCGTGCGCTATGAGCGCACGAAGTCCCGGGCCGCTTTTTGCATAGCAAACAGGGCGTCATGGGGGATGTATTCCGGGATGCTGTTGCCGCTGCCCACCGCCCAGCCGCCCCGGTCCGCCGTGCGCTCCAGCATCTTCATGGTGCGGCGGTAGATGTCCTCCGGGCTGTGGCTGCACAGGTAGTCCACGTCGATGCCCCCCAGCAGGGCGATCCGGGCGCCATATTCCTCGTAGGCCTCCTCAATGGGCTGGATCTTGTCCTCAAAGGAGTGCTTGGCGTCATAGCCCATCCCGATGACGTCCGCCATCACGCTGCGCAGGTTGCCGCAGGAGTGCAGGAACACCCTGCGCCCGGCCGCATGGACCGCTTGCACGATTTTCTGGTGCCAGGGGAAGACGTACTGCCGCATCATCTCAGGGCTTAAGAAGGGCTGCATGTTGAAGCCCCAGTCGTCATTGGAAGACACCAGGCCCACGCTGTCGTGCTCCAGGGCCAGTTCGTAATACCGCAGCAGCCGGGAGCCCACGGCGTCAAAAATCTGCTGGGCCAGCTCCGGTTCGTCATACACCATCAGGCACAGGGGCTCGTAGCCCACCAGCTCAATCACGTTTTCCAGCACGCCCCCGGGGCCCATCAGCATCAGCTGCATCCCGTCAGGCAAATCGGGCTTGATGTCTGTCAGCACCTCGCAGCTGTAATCCTCCGGGTCCGGCCAGGGATAGGCCAGGAAACTCTCCTCGTCGTGGATGCCGGCGCTGTCGTTGAGGGAGCGGGTCTCCTTCTTCACCAGGTCCACCCCGAAACGGAAGGAGGAGGCATGGGCCGTGGCATAGTCATAGCCCATCTTCTCAAATGCCCGCACCACAAAGCGCAAATCCTCCAGCCGGCTGGTGTGGCGGAAGTCCTCCCCCAGCACCCGGGCGTAGAGGGGGTAGTTCATGAACAATTCAAACAGCACTGGCCGGCTGGGCGCCTTCCGGTCCAGCACCGTCAGCAGCTGGTTGAAATCAGGCTGAAAGGCCTTCATGGCTTACCTCAGCCCCTTGTCATAGGGCACGCCGCTGGCCCGGGGGGCCTGGCTGCGCTTGCTGGTGAAGGCCAGGGCGATCAGGGTGGCGATGAAGGGCACCATCTTGTAGATGTCGCTGGGGATGCCCAGGTCCCTTAGGAAGGGGATGCCGGAATAGGCGGAGGCCACCGTTTTCATCAGGCCGAAGAAAAAGGCCGCCCCCAGGATCCGCAGGGGCTTCCACTGGCCGAAGATCAATACCGCCAGCGCCAGGAAGCCGTAGCCGGACACCGTGGCGTTGAAGTTGGTGGAGGTGGGAATCACGTACACCAGCCCCCCCAGCCCCGCCAGGGCGCCGGAAATCAGCACGCCGGCGTAGCGGATCTTGTACACGTTGATGCCCACGCTGTCCGCCGCCTGGGGGTGCTCGCCGCAGGCCCGCAGGCGCAGGCCGAAGCGGGTGCGGTACAGCACAATGGCGGCCGCGGCGAAGATGATGAGCCCGATATAGGTGGTGATGTAGGCGTTCTGAAACAGCAGCCGGCCCAATACCGGGATGTCTCCCAACAGGGGCACCTTCTCAATCCGGAAGGTGTTGGTGAACTGCACCTGCTGCACGCCGTTGGGCTGGATCATCCGGGCCAGGTAGATGGCGCTGGCCGGGGCGATCATGTTCAACGCCGTGCCGGAGATGGTCTGGTCCGAGCGCAGGCTGATGGCCGCATAGGCGTGGAGCAGCGAAAACAGCGCCCCCGTCACCACCGCCACCACAATGGCAATCAATAAAAGGCCCTGGCCGCTCATGCCGGACTGCAGGTTGCTGATTAGGAGGATGGAGGTGAAAGCCCCCGACACCATGATGCCCTCCAGGGCGATGTTCACCACGCCTGAGCGCTCGGAATACATGCCCCCCAGCGCCACAATAAGCAGCGGGATGGAGAAGAACATCATCTGTTGAACCAGGAAATAGATTGCGTCCATCAGTTCGCCGCCTCCGTTTCTGTTTGATGCCTGCCCTTCCTGGCCCGGCGCTTCCCTGCTTTTGCAATCAGGTCCCGCACCAGGAGGGAGAAGGCGCTGAAGTAGATGATCAGGCCGATGATGACCTCGATGATCTCCTTCATGTACTTGAGGGACTGCAGGTAAAAGCCCCCCACGGTGATGTGGGCGATGAAGAGGCCTGAGAAGATGATCCCCAGGGGGTTGGACATGCCCAGAAGGGCCACGGCGATGCCGGTGAAGCCCTGGGCCACCAGCACCTCCTCCACATGGATGTGCAGGCCCGAGGCCGGGGCCAGGTACATCAGGGCGCCTGCCGTGCCGGCCAGGCTGCCGGCGATGGCCATGGAGGTGATGATGGCCCGGTTCTCGCTGATGCCGGCATAGCGGCTGGCGTGGCGGTTGTAGCCGCAGGCCTTGAGTTCAAAACCGAAGGTGGTTTTGTTTAACAGGATATACATCAGGATGGCCAGGCCGATGGCGATCAGGATGCCCGCGTTCACCGAGCTGGGGTCGTTGAGCCGGCCCTTCATGATGTAGAAGATGCGGTCCAGCCCGGCCTTCGGGATCACCGCGTTGGCCGCCACGTTCACCGTCTGGTTCTTCAGGGAATCATACAGGTGGGAGTTTTTAATCAGGTAGTTGATGCCGTACAGGGCGATGTAGTTGAGCATGATGGAGGTGATCACCTCGTGGACATTCAGCAGGGCCTTGAACACCCCCACAATCATGCCCCAGAGCATCCCCGCCATGGCACCCAGGATCAGAGCCACCACCCAGTGAAGGGCCCCTGGCAGGAAGGTCCAGGTGGCGCCCACATAAATGGACACAAAGCCGCCCACCATCAACTGCCCCGTGGCGCCGATGTTGAACATCCCTGTCTTAAAGGCAAAGCCCACCGCCAGCCCCGTCATGATGATGGGGGTGGCATAGTACAGCACCTGGCCCACGCCCTTCATGCCGTTGTTCCAGCCGCCAATCAATATGGTGGTGAGCCCCCGCACCGCGTTGGCGGGGTTGGACAGCAGCAGGATCAAAAAGCCTGCAATCAGCCCGGCCAGGATGGCCACCAGGGAGGCGGACATGCTGGACAGGCCTTTTCTCATCTTGCTCATGCGTGCACCTCCTGCCGCTTGCTGCCGGACATGTAAAGCCCCAGCTCCTGGGGGGTGGTGACGGTGGGATCAAGCTCCGCCACAATCTCCCCTTCATAGATCACCAGGATGCGGTCCGCCAGCTGGAAGACCTCGTCCAGTTCCAGGGAAATCAACAGCACCGCCTTGCCCTCGTCCCGCACCCGCACCAGCTGCTCGTGGATGTAGAGCATCGCCCCCACGTCCAGGCCCCGGGTGGGCTGCACCGCCACCAGCACCTCGGGGTTGATGTCAATCTCCCGTGCGATGATGGCCTTTTGCTGGTTGCCGCCGGACATGCTGCGGGTCACCGTGTCGGCCCCCTGGCCGGAGCGGATGTCAAACTGCGCAATCAGTTTGTCTGCATACGCCCGCACCCTGTCAAAGCGGATGAAGCCGTGGCGCTGCATCTCCCCGGTGGTGTAGCGCTTCAAGGACAGGTTCTGCTGCAGGTCGTAATCCAGCACCAGGCCGTGCTTGTGCCGGTCCTCCGGGATGTGGGCCAGGCCTGCCTGGTTGCGCTTGCGGATGGAATGGTGGTCGATGTGGCCGTCGTTGAGCAGGATGTCCCCGGCTGATGGCATCAGCCCCGTGATGGCATAGACCAGTTCGCTCTGGCCGTTGCCATCAATCCCGGCGATGCAGACAATCTCCCCCTTCCTGACATCAAAGGAGACCTTGTTCACCGCCTTCTTGCCGCCGTGGCCTTCCACCGTCAGGTCCTTCACCCTTAGGGCGGAGGCCCCCGGCTGTGCCTTGTCCTTTTGCACCTTGAAGTCCACCTTGCGGCCCACCATCATCTCCGCCAGTTGCTGGGCGCTGGAGTCCTTCACGTTGACCGTGCCGATGTATTTGCCCTTGCGCAGCACGGAGCAGCGGTCCGCCACCGCCATGATCTCCGCCAGCTTGTGGGTGATGAAGAGGATGGACTTGCCCTCCGCCGCCAGGGAGCGCATGATGCGCATCAGTTCCTCGATCTCCTGGGGGGTCAACACCGCCGTGGGCTCGTCAAAGATCAAAATCTCGTTGTCCCGGTACAGCATCTTGAGGATTTCCACCCGCTGCTGCATGCCCACCGTGATGTCGGAAATCAGGGCATCGGGCTGGATGAGCAGGCCGTACTGCTGGGACAGGGCCATCACCTTCTGCCGGGCCTCCTCCATCCGCAGCATCCCGCTTTTGGTGGTTTCCACCCCCAAAACGATGTTTTCCAGCACCGTAAAATTGTGCACCAGTTTGAAATGCTGGTGCACCATGCCGATGCCCAGGGCGTTGGCATCGTTGGGGTCCTTCACGTGGACCTCCCTGCCATCCTTCAGAATCTTCCCCTCCTCCGCCTGGTACAGGCCAAAGAGGATGCTCATCAGGGTGGATTTCCCGGCGCCGTTCTCCCCCAGCAGGGCGTGGATCTCGCCGCGTTTCAACTCCAGGGTGATGTTGTCATTGGCCCGGATGCCCGGAAAATCCTTGGTGATGTTCAGCATCTGGATGATATAATCGCTCATTGCATTCCCTAACCTATATTTATGTAGAAAAAACCGGCTGCCCGGTGGGGCAGCCGGTTGGGGGATGTTACTTGATCTCGGTGACGGTCATGCGCTCCACAGGAATCTCCACCACGCTGGTGATGTCGGTGTCCTTCAGCAGCTTGACCTCGTCCGCCACCAGTTTGGCGAAGATGGCGTCATAGTCGGCCTGGGAGAAGGTGTTGAAGCGGGAGTTGGCCATGGGCAGTTCCACGCCGTCCACCTTGGCATCCTTCACCAGGGCCTGGCCGCCGGGGAATTCGCCGGCATAGTAGGCCGCCAGGGTCTGCTCCACCGCCGGGGCCAGGCCCTTGGCAGCAGAGGTGATGACGGTCTCGGACTGGGCGCTCTGGTCCACGTCCACGCCGATCACCTTGGCGCCGGCCGCTTCCGCAGCCGCCATCACGGAGTCACCCACGGCGCCGCCGCAGGCAAAGATGACCTCGATCCCGTCCGCATACCAGGATGCGGCCAGGGCCTGGGCCTCGGGGGTGGCAGCGAAGCCGCCGGTGTAGTGGTAGTTCATCACCAGGCCTTCAATGCCCAGTTCGGCAGCCGCCATTTCAGCGCCCTGCACATAGCCGTAGCCAAAGCGCACCACCGCGGGAACCGCCATGCCGCCCATGAAGCCCAGCTTGGTGTAGCCGTCCTTCACCGCAGCGTAGCCGGCCAGGAAGCCCGCCTGCTCTTCCGCAAAGACAATGCCCACAGCATTGGCTTCGGTGCGGAACTCAGGGCCTTCCGGCTTGCTCCAGTCGCCGTCGTTGGGGTTGCCGTCAATCAGCACGAACATGACCTCCGGGTACATGTCCTGGGCCCGGAAGATGGGCTCCTCAAACAGGAAGCCGGGGGTGACGATGACCTTGGCGCCCGCGTTCACTGCCTGCTCGATGAAGTCCAGGTAGATGTCCGTGGACTGGGCCGTAGGCTGGTAGTAGTTGTAGGTCTTGCCATTGGCTTCGGCGAAGGCCACAATGCCCTCCCAGGAGCCCTGGTTGAAGCTCTTGTCGTCGATGGTGCCAATGTCGGTGACCATGGCAATCTCGTAGGTTTCCTGAGCCAGGGACACCAGCGGCAGCGCCAGCGCCAGGATCAGAACAAGGGCCAAAAGTTTCCTCATGAATGGTTCCTCCTTATTATTCGCTGTAGAAACACAGTTTCTAAGTACAGGTAGTATACCACCAAAAGGGCCTTTATTCAAGAAAATTGGCGATGAAACAGGCAAATCCCGTCAATCCGGCTGGTGGAAACCATGGCGGCGGTGGTATGATATGGGCGACACCCATACCTGGTATACCAAACCCCGATAAGGAGGAACCCGGAATGAAGAAATATGCCTCGGAATTCATCGGCACCCTGGTGCTGGTGCTCTTCGCCTGCGGCACCGCCGCCGTCACCGGCGCCAAGATGGTGGAAGGCGCCGCCACCGTCAGCTACCTGATGACCGCCTTCGCCTTTGGCTTGGTCATCGTCGCCATGGCCTACTCCATCGGCCACATCTCCGGCTGCCACATCAACCCCGCCGTCTCCACCGGCATGCTCCTCACCGGGCGCATGACAGGCCGGGACTTCATCGGCTACCTCATCGCCCAGTTCCTGGGCGCCATCGCCGGGGCCGGCATCCTCTACCTCATCATCGGCGGCGGGATGGGCCTGGGCCAGAACGCCCTCTACCAGGGGGACCTCATGAAATCCCTCCTCGTCGAGGTCATCCTCACCTTCGTCTTCGTCCTCACCATCCTGGGGGTCACCTCCCGGGAGGCCTCCGCCAGAAAAGCCGGCCTGGTCATCGGCCTCACCCTCACCCTGGTGCACATCCTGGGCATCTATTTCACCGGCACCAGCGTCAACCCCGCCCGCAGCTTCGGCCCCGCCCTCATCCTCTCCCTCATCGGCCAGCCCGATGCCCTGAACATCGTCTGGGTCTTCATCCTCGCCCCCCTGGTGGGCGGCGCCCTGGCTGCCCTGGTCTGGCAGGTGCTGGATGACAAGGAAGGCTTGAAGGCGTAGGGACGAAGGAACGGGAAAGTCCGAAGACCTTGGGGGATTGCATCCCCCAAACCCCCAGCCCGGGGCCATCGGCCCCGGACCCCGGTAGTTTATCTGGGAATCATTTTGAATTGTAATCATTATTAAAGGACGGCCCTGCGCCGTCCTTTTTGTTGTGGATTTACACCTGGACCCACTACTCCGTACCTTCTTTTTCTGGAAGCGGCAACCAGTCCAGCACCCGCTGAATGTGGGTGTCCCAGTAATCCCAGGTGTGGGCACCGGGGTGCTCCTCATAGGTGAAGTCTGCCCCCAGGGCGTGCAGTTTCTGCCAGGCCTCCCGGTTGTAGGGCAGGGTAAAGTCCTCCGTGCCCACGGAGATGAACAGCTGGGGCAGGGGCTCCTTCCGGTCCATCAGGCGCTTCACCTGCACCAGCACGTTGCGGTTGCTGCGCTGGAGGGCCGTTGGGTTGACCCCTTCCCCCAGGATGGCCAGGAAGGGCCAGGGCAAATCCGGCTGGTCCTTCACCTCCCGGTAGGGCTTCGCGAAGGAAAAAATGCCGGAGAGGGAGGCCGCCGCCGCGAACTGCCGGGGCCGGCTCAGGGCCAGGTGCAAGGCCCCGTAGCCCCCCATGGACAGGCCGGCGATGAAGACTTCCTCCCGTTTCCGGGACAGGGGCAGGATGGCGCTCAAATAGGCAGGCAATTCATCCAGCACAAAGCTTTTGTACCGGGGGCCGGAGGCCATGTCCTGGTAGAAGGAGTTGCCGCAGGCGGGCATCACCACCGCCAGCCCCCGCTCCCTGGCATAGCGCTCAATCGCGGTGTAACGGCACCAGTCCGTGTGGTCGCCGTGGGTGCCGTGCAGCAGGTAGAGCACCGGGTAGCGGGGCTGACTCTGTTCCCCTTTGCCCGGGCGCAGCAGCCCCTCCCCCGGGTCCGGCAGGATCACCGTGACCTCGGTGTTCTGATACAGGGCGGCGGAAGGGTAGTTGAGGCTGATGAGAGCCATGAAAAACCTCCTGAATGAGCAGTTAAAGCATTAGAAAATAGCAATCCTGAACGCAAGCATCAACAAACTGACGCTTGCGTTCAGGATAAATGAATCAGTCCCCTGCGATGCCGGAGCGCTCCACCCCCTGGACGAAGCGGCGCTGGACAAAGAGGTAGAGGAAGACCAGGGGCAGGAAGACCAGCATGCTGGCCGTCTTGGCGATGGCGCCCTCATAGACCGGGTTCTTGGTGAGGAAGGAGTAGCCTGCCGGCACTTTGCTGGAGATGCTGGCCAGGGCCTCGTCCACCGAGGCCACCGCCTTGCCGTAGGCCAGCATCAGGTGGCGCACGTTGTTGTTGTCAAAGAGGTTGGTGTAGTAGGAGTCGTTCCAGTTCCACACAAAGCTCAACACCACCACCGTCAGGATGCCCGCCTTGGCTGCCGGCACCACAATGGAGGTGAAGGTGCGCAGGAAGCCGGCGCCGTCGATGTAGGCGGCCTCCTCCAATTCCCGGGGCAGGCTCCTGAAGGTCTGTCGGAAGATGTAGATGTACAGCCCGCTTTTGATCCCCATGCCCACTGCGCTCATCACATACAGGGACATGCTGCTGTTGAGCAGGTTCAGGGGCTTGCCGGTAATCAGGGTGATGATGCCGAAGATGTCAAACTTCCGGAAGAAGAGGTACTGGGGCATCATGAACACCTGGGGCGGCACGATGATGGTGAACACCACAAAGGCGAACAGCAGCCCCCGGAAGCGGAACTTGAACCGGGCGAAGGAATAGCCCGCCAGCATGGCGCACAGGGTTTGCAGCAGCACCATGATGCTGGTGTGCAAAAAGGTGTAGGGCAGGGCCTTCCAGTAGTCCAGCATTAATAGGGACACATGCCAGTTCTGGGTGGAGATGCGCTGGGGCAGCCAGATGCTGGTGGCCATGCCCAGGTCGTCCGGGTGGGTGAAGGCCTGGGTGAGGTTCCGCAAAATGGGGGCCAGGATCAGGTAGCTGAGGCACACAATCAGGGCGAAGCGCAGCACGCTCACCAGCAGGCCCTTGGCCTTCTTTTGCAGCAGGGGCTTGTTGAAGTGCCGCTTGTCCCGGGCGCTCCGTGTCAGGCGCAGGGCCTTGTCAGTCATAATAGAACACCACCTTTTTAATCAGCCAGCTGACGATGCCGATCACCAGGATGCACATCAACAGGTACAGCACGCTCATGGCGGCGGACAGGCCGAACTGGGAGCGCCTGAAGGCAACCGCGTAGGTGAGTTCGATCACCGGGGAGCGCAGGAAGAGGTCGGCCAGGGTGTAGACGCTGACGGTGAGCACCATGGGGGACACCATCACCACCGTCACCTTCCAGAAGGTTTCATAGCCGGTGGCCCCCTCAATCTTCGCCACCTCATACAGGGAGGGGCTGATGGACTGGAGGGCGGAGAGGAAGATCAAGATCTGGATGCCCGAGAGGGACACCACCTTGAAGATGTCGTTGACGGAGCGCAGGAGGTAGCTGACTGCCTCCCGGCCGATGCCGATGGAAAACAGCAGCTCGGCAATGGTGCCCGCGCCAAAGGAGGGTGCGGTCTGGGCGCCGGCGGTGACCAGCTGGGCAGAGAGGTTGGTGACCCGGTCCAGCATCAGGCCTGTGGCCATGATGATGGGGATGAAGAAGACCGCCCGGGCGATGGCCCGGCCCCGGAACTTTCCGTTGAGCAGAATGGCGCACAAGAGGGAGAAGATCACCACCAGGGGGGTCATCAGCAGCACCTCCCCCAGGGTGTTCACCATGGCCCGCAGGTAGTTGGGGTCCACCCGCAGGGCCTGGTTGTAGTTGGCCAGGCCGGTGAAGGTGAGCTCCAACTCCGGGATGATGGACATGTCGTGGAAGCTGTAGCGTACCACCTGGACCATGGGGTAGAGGAAAAAGACGAAGAAGCCGATGAGCCAGGGAATCAGGAAGATGATCCCCCACAGCCCCATCTTCTTGGGGAAGGGCAGCCGGTAGTACCAGGAGCCGGTTTTTGGGTTTTGTTTGCGCAGGGCAGTCATTGCTGGCCTCCTGTCAGAAGGTAGAAACCGCCTTCCACGGTGCCTTCAGGGCTCAGATAGGGTGCGCTGCCGTAGTTGATGAGCAGGGTCATCCCGTTGTCGTAGCGGATGCGGCGCACCTGCTGGTTCACCACCTCGTGGGAGAGGGTGCGGGCGCCTTTCACCTGCTGGTAGAAGGCCTCATACTGCTGGCTGATGTCGGCAATCCGGTCCAGCTGGCCCTCATACTGGGTGGTGAAAAAGCTCATGAACTCCTTGTCCTGGGTGTCGTGGAAGACGGTTTCCGGGGCATGGCTTAAGGTGAAGGCCGGGAAGAGCCGGGCCTCCATGGCGTGAAGCAGCAGCACCCCGGGGTTCTGGTGGGCGGCCAGGTTCATGGGGCTCACCGCCCCTGGCAGGCAACCCTCCAGCACCAGGGGCAGGAAGGGCACCGCCGTCTCCACCACCTTGAAGCCGTTGCCCGAGGTGGGCAGGTTCATGGCGTAGGTGGCATGCGGGAAGGCATAGTCATTGGGGCGGCTGAGGGCCAGGGGAAAACTGGCCGCCAGCTCCTTGAGGGCTTCCTGGTAGCCGGGCCTGGCATGCACCCTGGAGATGTTCTTGCGCCTGGCATAGTCCGGCACCAGGCTGAAGCCCAGGTCCCTGACATGGAGGGCCGAGGGCGACAGGCCCGACAGGGACTGGGCCGCCTTTTCCACATAGTCCTTCAGGCTGTGGGGGGAGAGGTAATAGCTCTGGTAGGGCATCAGGGCCGGCAGCATGGTGCTTTCCTGCATCACCATGACGCTGGCCGCGTCCCCGTTGTGGAGCCTGGCAGCGTCCTGGTAGTAGTTGAAGCGCTTGCGCCCGTAGACGGTGTTCATGTAGACGCTGGGCAGGATCTCGTCCCCCCCGGCGGTCACCGCGTCCCGCAGCCGGTTCCATTCCGCAAGCCCCCCCATGTTGGGGTCCAGCTTCAGGCTGCTGAGGGAATAATGCTTCATGCCCCCTTCCAGCAGGCCGTAGACCGACAGGTGGATCCTGCCCAGGCCCTTTGCTTTCAAGGCCTCGTAGATGCTTTTGATCTGGGGCAGGCTGCCCGCGGTGACGGTGGAGCGGTAGGGGATGCCCAGGAAGAACTTCTGTTTGGAAAAGGCACCCAGGGTTTCGATGAAGACGGGGGCCGTCTCCAGGGGGGCGGATGATGTCAGCATCCCCCGCTTGATCAGGTAGTCCTGATAGGCCCTGGCCATCTCCACATAGCCGAAATCCTCTTCAAAGAAGAGCTTGTAACGCACCCGGAAGCTGCCGGTGTACACGTCGTCGCTGAAGCGGGGCACGGTGATGGACTGGTTGCCCAGCAGGGAGACCGCCTCGATGTCCCGCAGCACAAAGCGGATGCTGGCCCGGTTGAACTCGTCCGCCCGGCCGGAGATGTCGGCGAACAATTCTGCCATCTCGGCCCCTTCCTCGATGATGGCCAGGGCGGAGAGGCCGTTTTTCTTCATGCCCAGGACCGGCAGTTGAATCCGGGACCGGGGGCTCTGGTAGCGGTTGATGTTCTTCAATGGGTCCGGCCCGTAGACCTGGTCCAGATAGGACAGGGCCGTGGTGTTGCCGGAGTTGAAGGGAATCAGCCCCCCGGGGCCGTCGGGCACCAGGAAATAGCCGCTGTCCTCCCGGGTGGCGGAGAGGAAATAGGGCAGGATTTCCACCACGGTCAGGTGGTTGTCCGGGGTGGTTTCCACGCTGTCAAGGGGCAGGGAGACCAGCAGGTCATCCCCGTCCAGGCGGAAATCCAGGGCCAGGGACAAGCGGGGGTTGAAGACGGCGCGCTCGTGGCCGAAGGCCAGGTTGTCTTCAATCAGGTCCTCCTGGGTGTACTGGCCGGTTTCAAACAGCAGGGCATACAGCTGCTTGATGGCCAGGGCCCCCATGCCCTGATCCTTGGACCGGATCCACTGGTTGCCCCCCACCAGGACATAGGTGCCCCGGAAGGTTTTGTCGTTTTTCTCGCTGAAATGGGGCTTGAGCAGCGCGTTGTATTTCTCCAGGGGGATCATCTTGGGCAGGTCGTCCTCCGTCAGCTTGGTGTCCCCCACGGTGAAATGGAGGCGCAGGCCGCCTGCCGTCTGCTCTGCCGTGACGCCCCCCATCATCACCCCCATGGAATGGCTGTCCATGGCGGAGACGGTGCCGCTTTTGGCGTTGACGATGAAGGTGACGTTGAACATGGATTTTTGCAGGTTCTTCACCACCTGGTTGCCCTGCTGGCCGCCCATGAGGCTGGACTGGATGAACCGTCCGGTGGCCTTGTGGGTCACCTGCAAAAGCATGTCCTTTTCCCGCAGGTACAGGGCCAGCGCCTCGTTTTCCGCCATCAGGGTGAAGCCCTCAGGGGCCAGGCCGCTGGCCCCGGCGGGGGGCAGGCCCGGCATCAGGAGTGCCACAAGCAACAGGAGACAGAAGATTTTTTTCATGCGGACACCCCTTTCTAAAAATACTTGAAGATGATTTCCTTGGTGATGATGCGGAAGAAATCCGCCACATCCGCCACCAGGGCGAAGAACAGCATCAATACGAAAGTGATCACCATCATGCTGGCCACGGTGAGCAGCAGGCTGCCCAGGGCCTTGCCGAAGGTGTACTCGTGCACCACCACCAGGGCGATGAAGAGGTAGAGGAAGAAGATGACCCCACCCAGGGTGCGCAGGGTGGTGACCACCGTCATTTCCTCCAGGGTCAGCACCCGGCTTAAAATCAGGGCCAGCAGGCGCAGGATGGTCATGGGGAACATGGCGTACATGGTGGCCTGGAAGATTTCGCCGTAGCGGCCCTTGCCGTCCAGCAGGGTGGTGATGGACCAGTTGGCGGTGACAAACAGCATCACCGGGAAGGCGGTGCCCAGGGCCAGGAAGAGGGAGTTGAACAGGTAGGGGTTGCCGGTGTTGATGAGAAAGCCCGTGTAGACAAACTCGGCCACCGACAGCAGGCAGGCAAAGACCAGGACGAAGATGGCAAAGCTGTACCGGCCCTTGCCCCCCCATTTCATCTCGTCAAAGCCCTTGAAGGGCCTGCCCAGGATGCTGAAGGGGAAGCGCCAGAAGGTGTCCACAAAACGGGTCCCGCTTTTTGCAAAACTGGTCATGCCTGCACCTCCTTGCGCGACCTGCGGCGCAGCAGCTTCACTGCCACCAGGGGCAGGATGATCACCGCCAGGAGCCCCAGGACGATGATGTCAAAATGGGTTTTCAGGTAGTCGTTGCGCACCTGGGCGTAGGCCTTGGAGTAATACTCCCGGTCGTCCCCCCGCTGGAGGTAGTTCAGGGCCTCCTCGTATTTGCCCTCCCGCAGCAGGGAGCGGCCGATGCCGGAATAGGCCAGGGTGAGGTTGTGGTTGTACCCGAGGGCTACCCGCCAGGCCTCCGCCGCCTCTTCAAAGCGGTTGAAGTGCTGGTGCGCCACCGCCAGGTTCAGGGCCCGGCCGTAGTCGGTGGGGGCAAAAATCTCGATGGACTGGGCCAATTGGTCCAGCACCACGATGCGGTCCCCCAGGAAGTCCACGTCCACAGGGCTGCGGAAATAGCCCCGCCTGTCCCCCTGGCCCCCCAGGGTGTACAGCAGCCTGCCGTCCTCGTTGTAGGCGAAGAGGCGGCTTCTGGTGCTGTCCAGCAGGATGAAGACGCCGTAGTCGTTGACGTCCACCGCAATGAACTGGGAGGGGCCGGTGGGGATGCCGTAGCCGGCCTGGTTCACCCGCATGTCCCCGCCGGGGTAGTCCACCTGGGCGCCGGTGCGCAGGATGTTCTGCCCCTTGGCGTTTAGGCGCTTGATCAGCTGGCCCCGGGATTCCATAATGGTGGCGAAGATGAAGCCGTCCTTGTCGATGGCCACGTTGGTGAAGTCCGTGGGCAGCCACAGCTGCTGCCGGGCCCGCTGCTCCTTGGTGGCCAGGCGGCGCCAGAGCAGGTCCGCCGCGTTGAAGCGCACCTCGTTGACCCCGTAAAAGCGGGAGAAGCTGCCGTCCTGCTGCAGTTCCACGATGCCCTCGTACATGCCCTTGGCCACCACGTACAGGCGGCCGGCCTCGTCCGCCACCAGCTTGGTGGGGCGGTAGTTGACGTTTTCAAAGCCGTCAATCCGGGGCCGCTCCAGCACCCGTTTCAGGGTGAAGTCCGGGTTTAAGTGCAAGATCCGGGCCTGCTCGGCCTGGGTGATGTAGAGGCTGTCATCCGGGTTCACAAACAGCCCGGTGCAGCCGGCGAGCATCTGGCTCTCCCCCTCTTCCTGGTAGGCCAGGACCAGGGAGATGAGGCCAAAGTCCTCGTCAAAGACCAGCAGCTTGTCCTGGCAGAGGACGTAGATTCTGCCGTCCTTCACCGTGGCGTCACTGAGATTGGCCAGGTTGTCCACCCCGGGCAGGCGGCTGGCGGTTAAGGAGCGCTCCCACACATAGGCCGGGGGCACGGGCAGCAGCTCCTTGTGGGGGGAATACAGGTAGTTGGCGCTGCCCTGCTCAGCTGTTGCCTGCAGGCTGGCTATCAGCAACAGGGCGCAGACCATGAGGAGCCAGGTTCTTTTTTTCATGCCGTCACCCCCTTATTCCTTGATGCCGGAAGTGGTCATGGTTTCCAGCACGTTGCTCTGGGAGATGATGAAGATGGTGACGGGCACCATGAACATCATCAGACTGATGGCGGCCACCACACCGGTGCGGCCCACGCCGCCGCCGGCAATCTGCCCCAGCATGGCGGAGAGGGGCTTGATGTTTTCCTTGTACAGGAAGCTGCCGCCGGTGGCCCCCCAGAGGCCCTGGAAGGAGATGATGAACAGGGTGATCCAGGCGGGCTTCACCGCCGGCATCACAATCTTCCACAGCATGGTGAAATAGCTGCAGCCGTCGATGCTGGCGGCGTCAATCAGGGCGTCGGGCACCTGCTCCATGAAGTTTTTCATCAGGAAGAGGCCCACGGACAGGGCCAGGGAGGGCAGGATCACCGCCCAGTAGGTGTCGATGAGCCGCAGCCAGCTGAGCATCATGAAGTTGGGCACCGCGGTGACAGCGGTACTAAACATCAGGGCCAGCAGGATCATGCGGTTTAAGAGCTTCACCCCGGGGAAGTTGAACTTGGCCAGGGGGAAGGCCGCCATGGAGGACAGCAGCACATGGCCCACGCTGCCCAGCACAACGATGAAGAGGGTGTTGAACAAATACCGCAGGAAGGGCACCAGGGAATTGGCCAAGAGGCCAAAGAGGTCCGAAAAATTGGCGGTGGTGGGCTGCATCACAAAGAGCTTGGGCGGGAAGATGAACAGCTCGTTTAAGGGCTTGAAGGCGTTTGACACCATGAACACCACCGGGAAGAGGCTCAACAGGGCAAAGGCGAAGAGGAAGGCCAGCAGGGTGAGGCTGCCCCCCACCGAGCGGTTGGACTTGTGGCTGGTGAGGAAGCGGCCCAGGGCCGTTCTGGGCAGCCGTTTAGGTTTTTGCTGGGTGGCCGCCAGCATTTTCTGGAACTGGCGCTCCTTGCGGGTCAGCTTTCTGTCCATCAGGTGCCCACCTTTCTGAGCAGCCGCTGGATCAGCTGGTTCAGCCCCAGCATGATGAAGAACAGCAGCACCGCAATGGCGCAGGCGTAGCCCATCTCCAGGCGGATGACCCCGTAGTCGTTTAGGTGGTTGATGATGGTGTGGGTGGCGTAGTTGGTGGAGGGGAAGCCGTTTAGGGCCACGGTGACATCCGCCACCGACAGGGAGCCCGTCACCGCCATCACCGCGCCAAAGAGCAGCTGGGGCCGCATGTTGGGCAGGGTGATGTACCACAATTCCTGCCAGCGGTTTTTGATGCCGTCAATCTCCGCCGCCTCGTACTGGGCCTTATCCACCCCCTGAAGGCCTGCGATGAAGGACAGGAAGCCCACACCCAGGCTCATCCACAGGGACACCAGGATGACGATGAGCATCATGTAGCGCTCATCCCTGAGGAAGAGGATGGGCCCGGTGATGATGCCCCAGTTGAGGAGGTAGGCGTTGATATAGCCGTAGGCATCCCCGGAAAAGAGCATGGCGAAAATCATATAGGCATTGCCGGAGATGGAGGGGGCGTAGAAGATCACCGTCAACACCGCCCTTAACTTGGCCGGCAGCTCGTTGATGAGCCAGGCCATGAGGAAGGAGAAGATATAGCCGAAGGGGCCGATGATCATGGCCAGGATGAAGGTGTTCTGGACGGCCTTTAGGAAGATGGGGTCGTCCAGGAAGAGGCGCATGTAGTTGGAGAAGCCCACAAACTGCGCCGGCTGCAGGAGGTCAAACCGGGTGAAGCTGTAATAGATGGACATGAACACCGGGATCACCGTGAACAGTCCAAAAAACAGCATGTAGGGCGTCAGCATCAGGTACAATTGGCGGGATTTTCTCATCACCTGGCGCTGGTACTGCCACCGGGTGATGCCGGCGGGCGCCGGGCGCTTCATGACGCGCTGGCTCATTTCTTCACCCCTTCCTCATCCAGATGGAACTCCGCCCGCTTGGCGGCAATTTCCTCGTCAATCAGCCGGGTCATGTCATACAGGGTGTCAGAGGTGTTTTCATACTTGGTGATGACGGTGACAAAGGCGTTGTCCAGGTAGCGCCCGGTGATATAGCCCCCGGGCACCTGGGGGATGCCCCTCAAAGTGGGCAGGGTGGCTTTCAAAACCGGGGTCACCTGGGGCGGCCAGGCCACGGTGTCAAAGGCCTGCAGGTTGGCCACCAGGTAGCGGCCGGCCTGGCCCAGGACGGTTTCCATCTCCCGGGCATAGTGCAATTGGGTCTGGGCGCTGGTCCACCACTTGAGGAAGTCCCAGGCCTCCTGCTTGCGGTCCCGGGCTTCCACGCTGTTTTTGACGATCATGCAGGCGCCGGTCACCGCGGGCACCGCCCGGACCAGGCGGCCTTCTTCATCCCGGGTGCCGGGCACCTGGGCGATGCTCCAGGCCCCCTTGATCTCCGGTGCCGACACCGCCAGGCGGGTGTAGGTGGACAAATCCACAATGCCCAGGGGCACCTCGCCAATGCGGAAGCGGGTGACGAAGTCCATCTCCAGGGGGAAGCCGTGCTGGGTGTAGAACTGGGTCCAGAACTTGAAGGCCTCGTAGGCTGCTGCGGTGTTCAGGTCGCTGGCGCGGCCGTCCGGCTGATACAGTTCCCCCCCGGTCTGGAACAGGCGGGAGAGGAAGATGGTGTTCACCGGCTTGCCGCTGCCCATGGACACCGCGGTGCCCAGGCTGGCCGGGGGGGCGGTGTCCAGGTAGATCTCCATGTTGTTGCGCTGCAACTGGGGGATCAGGGCCACCAGGTCCTCCCAGGTTTCGGGGATGTCAAGGCCCAGGGCATCCAGGATGTCGCTGCGGTAGTACATCACCGGGAAGGACATCTGGTCCGGCAGGGCATAGACCCCGTCCTGGTAGAGGAAGGAGGTCATGGCGGCGGGGAGGAAGGCGGCAGCCACCTCCTCATAATCCGGGAACTCCGTCAGGTCCAGGGCGGCGCCCCGGAAGGCGAAGTTCACCGGCGCGGTGTTGGCAATCTGGATGGTGAGGTCCGGGCCCCGGCCGGTCATGATGCTGGGCAGCATCACATCCGGGCTGATCAATTTGATGTTCACCTTGGTGCCGTACTGGTTTTCATAGGACTCGTTCACCAGCCGGCGGATGACGTCGTACTGGTCCCGGCCGGTGGACAGCCACACCTCCAGCTCCTTGCTGGTGTCTTCGGTGAGGGCCCCGGCCACGGAATAATCATTGCTGAAGGAGCCGGCAAAGGACAGGACGGTGTGCAGGGCTTTCTCCAGGACATTCCCTTCCGCCCGGGCGCCCCCCAGGTCCTCCCCGGCCAGGAGGAGGTAGTCCAGTTTCAGGGGCTGGTTTTTCATGTCCAGCAGGGCCTTGCCCACGGCGGAGATGGACTCCTTCATGGGGGAAAGCCGCTTCACCACCTCCTCGCTGTCGTTGTCAAAGGCCTCCATGGTGGCGATGAGGCGGGTGAGGCCGGCGGTGTATTCGCTGCTCTGGCCGGTGAGGGCCAGCAGCTCGTCCTTCAGGGCGCGCAGGTCGATGAGGCGCTCCTCCGTCTGCCGGGCCAGGCCGGGCACCCGGGTGTAGAGCAGGTAGTCCCGGTAGACATCGGGCACGGAGCCGGTGATGGACACAATCTGGCGGTAGAGGCTGTTGAGCTGGCCGATGACCTGCTCCAGTTTCCTAAGCACCTGGCCCAATTCCCCCAGGGACATTTCCAGGGTCAGCCGGTGGGTGCCCTTTGTGAAATAAAACCAATAGGCCGCGGTGTCCTCCGCCCGGGCGGGGTCGGCCCGGTGGGCCCCCAGGGGCTGCAGCTGAAAGCCCGTGCCGTGGTAAAAGCGCAGGTCCGCCGCCTCTTTGAAGGGAATCTCCCCGTTGATGGACAGCTGCCGGGCGGCGTACAGGCCCCGCATCTCCGACTGGCTGAAGCGGGTGACAATGCGGTAGAGGCCGTCCTCCGGCACTTCCACCTCCCAGGTGATCCACTCCCCCGGCTCGTTCCAGGCGGTGCCGCCGATGGTGTTGAGGACGATGTAGCTGGGGTGGTAGGGCTCCGTCAGGGGGGAGGTGCGGTCGTTGACGGGGTAGAAGCTGGGGCTGGATTTGAGAATGGCATCCTCCGCCTGGATTTTCACCGGCGCCCCGGCATATTCCCGGGCGCCTGCTTCCAGGTGGCCCTGCAGGTAGGTGTCGTAGTCCGGCAGCTGCCGGGCCTGGCCCAAAGTGATGTCGCGGATGAGCATGGCCTGGCGCAGGGACTTGAAGGACAGGATGTTGCTGCCCTGTTCAAAGCGGAACAGCAGGGGCTCCACCTCGTAGCCCATGGCGTCCTTCAGGGGGACGGTGGCAAAGGCGGGGGTTTCCACCTGGGAGGGGAAGGGCTGGTTGCCCGCCACCTGCTTATAGTCCTGGCTGATGTCCCCCCACTGGCGGGAGAAGACGATTTCCCCGGCCTCAGAGAAGGGCAGGCTTCCGTTGATGAGGATGGCCCGCTGGATGTCGCCCCCCATGCTGGGCACCGGCTGGTAGGTGACGTGGATGGTGTACAGGGCGGTTTCCGGCACCTCCACCAGGAAATCCACCTGGCCCGCATCCCCGGTAAACAGGCTGCCATCCGCCAGCACTTTCAGGTCCGCCATGTCAGCATCCAGGTAGTCCCTGGCGGCGATGGTGACCTCCGGCTGGTTGCGGGGCAGTTCCGCAAAGCGGAACAGGGTGTCCCGGTAGGGGGGCACCGTTTTGCTCTGGGCAAGCGCGGTGACACACCCGCAGACCAGGCACAGGGCTATGAACAATAGCAGCAATCTCTTCATGTGTTACCCCAGATCATACAGTCAAGGAGCGGACAGAGTCCGCCAGACACAGCATGGGTTTTCGTTGTGAATTGTTTGAATTGTAACAGATTTGACCCGGTGGCGCAAGGCCGCGCCCCCCGCCTGCAGCCCCTGTTACAGCTGCTTCCGCAGCCTCCAATTCTTGGTATATCCCCGTTTTTTTGCCAGTCAAACACCCGGCGGGTACAGCAAAAGGAGGCTGCCGCAGCAGCGGCAGCCCCCCCTTGTTGGTTTGGTGTGTTGAATTATTTCAGGAAGCCTGCATCCTTAAAGGCAGTCTCCAGCTCCACAGCGGCCGCCTCGAAGGTGGCGCGGATGGGGAGGTTCTTGTCGTAGATGATGCGGTTGATGCCGCCCATGCCCACCTGGCGCTCCTCGTCAAAGGAGGAGGACACCCACAGGTTCAGGCCGCCGATGGCAGGCAGGGGGTTGAAGAGGACGCGCTTGTTCATCCAGGCATACAGCTCGGCAGAGAGCTCGTCCTGGAAGGAGCCGATGTCGATCTCCTCATCGTCCTGGGCGGGCTCGGCCGCTTCCTTGGCCAGGCGCTCCTTGGCCTCGTCGTCCACAAACAGGTCATAGGTCAGGTTGGTGAGGGCCTTGATGACATAGTCCTTCTCCAGGCCGGGGAAGTCCTTCTCTACGCCTTCCAGCATCACGCCCATGACGCCCATGTCGTAGTAGGCGGTGTGGTATTCCTCAGACAGGGTGGTGTAGTCGCCCTCGGTGCCCAGCTTCACGCTGCTGCCCCAGGGATAGGGCACGATGCCCCAGTCCAGCTGGTTCGAGTTCAGGGTGCCCACCTGCCACATGGCCCGGTGGGTCATGGCCACTTCCACGCCCTGGTCAAAGGTGGCGGCGGGGGTGCCCCAGTAGTCGGGGTCGCCGGCGTCGTTGGTGTTGGCGGGACGGACCACCTTGGCATCGAAGAGCTTCTTCAGGGCTTCAAAGGACTCGATGTAGGGGTCGGTGGCCATGTTGACGGTGAAGTCGGTGTTGACCATCATGGTGTTGTTGCCGGGAGGTGCAAAGATGGCCCAGTAGTAGGGGTCGATGAAGAAGGCATAGGTGTCTTCGGGCAGCTTGCTCTGCAATTCGGTCATGTAGGCATAGAAGTCGTCATAGCTCCACTTGCCCATCTTGAACATCTCGCCCGGGTCATACTCCATGCCCGCATCCTTGATCATCTTGCGGTTGAAGGTGAGCACCTCGGTGCCGGGATAGCCGGTGTTGAAGCCGGCGGTGACGCCGGAGAACACCGCCAGTTCCTTCAAGCCCTGGGGGATGTCCAGGGTGTCCACACCTGCCTTCACATCGGCCACCGCCTTGTTGGCCACCATCTGGGGCAGCCACATGACGGAGAAGTTGTTGGTGATGTGCCAGGCGGGGGTGCCGGACGCCACGGACATGATCCATTCGTTGGGCATCTCGCCCCACTCGGTGGTGGTGGTGTAGAACTCAAAATTGACGTTGTATTTTTCCTTGAGCCCCTCGTAGATGGGCAGCCATTTTTCCTTGTCCACCTCGGACACGTCTTCCGCGTAGGGGTTGGGGCTGTCCCACAGGCGTACCTTCACGGTGTTGCCGCCCAGGTCGTAGGCAGCTTCCTCGGCGCTTGCCAGGCCCATGATGCCCAAAAGCATCGACAAAGCCACAAGCAGGGTTACGAGTTTCTTCATTCCAGAAATCCTCCTTTTATTTTGCCCATCCCGGGCTTGGATTCAGTTTGCTTGAAACATGACACAGCATGCTTCCGTTGATGCAAGTATAGATGGATTTCCGTTGTTTGTCAATCCTGCCAGTGTTTTGTTGTTTTCCAGACTGTGCAGGACGCACACGCTGAAAACCCATCCATTGCACTATCAATATACCGTCTTTTCTGGCGATAAATCAGCCGGATTGTATACAATATACTGGAGGCCTGGAAAAATCAGCCGGAACCAGGCAAAAACCAGGTGACCATCTCACGGCATCTGTACAAATCTGATTATATCAGTATAATACAGGTATCGAACATGCAAAGAAAATAGAAAGTTGAGGACATCCCATTGAAAAAACGTGCAATAGGCCTCCTGCTGGCTGTGGTCTGCCTGGCTGCCCTGGTGTCGCTGCCGACCCGGGCTGCTGCCGCCGAACCGGTGCTGTCAATCACCCTGGATCAGAGCAGCGTGCCTGAGGACGGCATGTTGACGGGCACCTGGCAGATAACAGGGATGCCGGAAAACTATACCTATGTCCACCTGGACTATATCTACACCAGACACAATGCAGACGGCTCCACCTTCTCCTTTGTGAGGACGGATGAGGGGGTGGACACCTCCCGGGACACCGGCGGACCGTTTGCCATCAGGCCCCGGGGCGGCGTCAAGGGGCAGCTGAAATTTCTTGTCCACATCACCACCAATCCCCGGACCGGCACAGGCCATGACCTGGAAGCCGTCACCCCTTATTTCCATGTCACCTCCCCCCAGAACAACAACCCCATCACCTGTACCTTCACCCTGGACAAAACCACTGTGAAGGTGGGAGAAGCCATCAAGGCCAGTTATAAGCTGACCGGGGACATCAGCAAGTATGACCTCCGGGTCTGGATGAATGGAACCTGGGGAGAAACAACGGAAGCCCCGGGCCATATCACCTTTGTGCCTACAACTGGGAACAGCGGGGCTTTCAATGTGGCCCTGGACCACAAGGAGACGGACGAGAGCCTTCACTTTTCCTCTGAATGGTTTGAGATCACCGGCGCAAGCGGCTATCTTGAAGGGAACATTCAGTTTTCTGCCCCGGTGATGGCAGTGGGTGTGCCCATTGAGATCACCTGGTCGGCCCTGGGTGGCGTGGCGCCCTATAATGCAAAACGAGCACAGATCGAACTCTATGAAAACAACACGTTTATCCAAAGCGTTCTGATTGAAAAGCCCGCCGGCACCTTCACCTATACCCCAGCATTCGGCGACCGCGCTGATGTGCGCGTGCATTTCCAAGACGCAAACGGATATGAATCCAGCGTTCGTGGGACCATCGGTATCACCGGCTACGCAGCGAACCCGCCCACCTGTGTGATCACTTCCTCCGGGGCGGAATTCAACCCCGGGGAAGCCGTCACCTTCACCTGGCAGGTGACCGGCGGAAAAACGCCCTACCAGAGCATCAAAGGCAGGCCGGATTTCTGGTGGATAAACGATGAAACCCTGGACGCTTCCGGCAGCAAGACCTATACCATACGCGCCGATTACTCCGCACCTGTCCATTTTAAGGTGAACGTCACCGATGCAGATGGCCGGGTCTACGCTTTCAAAAGCGACCCCGTGTTGATGTCCACCAGAAAGTTCAACGTCAGCCTGGACCGTTCCATTGTGAAGGCAGGAGAAACCATCAAGGTCCAAGTCGCCCCGGTGGACAGCACAGATGCCACGGAATATCAATACAGCATTTCCTGCAGTTTCCCCGGCGCTTTCGACACAAACTTCAATGGCACCAAATCAGGCCCCTTTTCTGCCGATTTCACCCCCTATATGCAAGGGACGGGCACCATCAGAATCAATGTGCGTGAAAACAACGAGACCTCGCCCCCCATTCACTCCAGGGAACTGCCCATCACCGTGGCCGGGGATGTGAACCCCATCAACCTGAACCTGAAGGTGGACACCGCCACCCTGGCCCTGGGGGGAACGGCAACCGCATCCTGGGACATTCAAGGGGGAAATGGGCCCTATGTCGAAGATTGCCACTGGACGGTGGTGGATTCGAGAATCTCTCAGGTAGCATCGTATCAAGATCTGGATGAAGCGCCTTTGAAGGGAAGCTTTGCCACAACCCCGGTGATGGGCACCCAGGCCACCATTTACCTGCAGGTGCGGGATCAGGATGGGCGGAAGCAGGAAGAATCCCGGATAGTGACCATCACAGGTGCTCCCAGATATGAAAAGATGAACCTCAGCCTGGCCCTGGACCGGACCAGGGTGGAAGAGGGCGGGACCATCTCCGCCTCCTGGGAGGTAAGCGGCGGAGTGAAGCCCTATACCTATCACTGTGAGTGGGTCATCTATGACAAGGATCAGTATTACGGCGCCATTTCGCAAAAACCCGAAACCAGCACCACCAGCCTGAAAGTACCCACCGGGGTCAGCGGCCAGCTCTTCATTGAGGTGTGGGACGCAGCCGGAATCGTGGTGGCCAGCTATTCCCCCCGCTTCAACATCCTCTCCGGCGTAAAAGGGGATGCAGATGGCGACGGCAAAGTTACGTTCCAGGACCTCCTGGTTACCGTGAACCACATGGTCAACAAAAGCCCCATCAAACGCCTGGGCAACGTGGACCTGAACAATGACGGCACTGTGAGCCCGGAGGAGCTGGTTGCGCTTATTAGCATGCTGGTAGGAAACTGATCCTGATTATCAAGCGGACAAAGGCAACCCGGCGGTTTCCGCCGGGTTGATCTTTTGATGACAGTTCCTCATACCAGACGAAGGAATAAACCCACTCGTGGGCCGAGCATCTTTATGTCTCCGATATGTTGAGTGAAGGAGGTATCCGCTTCGGGTTCCCTCCTCTTGTTTATCAGCAGGCTCAGCAGCCCGCGGAGCGCTCCTCCTCCGTATACTGGCCGCGGTAATCCGCCTCGATGCCGTGGATCAGTTTCACCCGGTCTGCGTGGCGGCCGCCCTCAAATTCCGTGTCCAGGAAGAGGTTCACAATCATCCTGGCCAGGTCCACCCCCACCACCCTGGCCCCCAGGGCCAGCATGTTGGCGTCGTTGTGGGCCCTTGACATGACGGCAGAATAGCAGTCCGAGCACACCGCGCAGCGGATGCCCGCCACCTTGTTGGCGGAGATGGAAATGCCGATGCCGCTGCCGCAGAAGATGAGGCCTTTTTCGCACTGGCCGCTGGCCACGGCCTCCGCCGCCCTGCGGCCGAAGACCGGGTAGTCCACCCGCTCATTGCTGTCGGTGCCAAAGTCGATGAAGTCCAGGTTACGCTCCTTTAAGAGCTTGATGATCTCGGTTTTCAGCGGCAGTCCCGCATGGTCGCTTCCCAGGGCTATCAAAAATGTGTCCTCCGTTTCTTCGCCTGTTTAGGCGCCTTGATTCCTTCCCCAGTATACACCAAAACAGGGGCGCTGCGGCAACAATCCCGCCAAAGCGTGCTATACTTTGGCAGAAGGAGGGCGCGAGGATGTACAGAATACTGCTGGTTGAGGACGACCCGGTCATCGCCCAGGAGGTGGCCCGCCACCTGACGGGCTGGGGCTATGAGGTGGTCATCCGGGAAGGGTTTTTGGACCTGGAAACCGAGTTTGAAGCACTGGACCCCCACCTGGTGCTGATGGACCTGATGCTGCCCGGCCGCAACGGCTTTCACTGGTGCCGGGAGATCCGCAAGCTCTCCCCCGTGCCCATTTTGTTCATCACCTCCGCCGGGGACAACATGAACGCCGTCACCGCCATGGGCCTGGGGGCGGACGACCTGCTGGCCAAGCCCTTTGACCTGTCCCTCTTAACCGCCAAGGTGGAGGCCCTCTTGCGGCGCAGCTACGGCTATGCCGCCCCCAGCCCGGTGCTGTCCCACCGGGGCCTGGAATACGACCGGGCCCTGGCCCTGGTGCGCCACGGGGACCGGGAGGCCGAATTGACCCGCAACGAGCACCGCATCCTCCAGACCCTGCTGCAAAACAAGGGCAGCATCGTGCCCCGGGAGGAATTAATGGTGGCCCTGTGGGAGGATGACAGCTATGTGGACGACAACACCCTGACGGTGAACGTGGCCCGCCTGCGCAGGAAGCTGGCGGACATCGGCCTCACCGACTTCATTGAAACCAAAAAGGGCATGGGGTATTTGCTGCCATGAAGACGCAGGCAAAAGGGGGCGTCAGGCCCCTATGGAAGGCATACCTGGGCCAGCGCTGGCCAGCCCTGCTGATCCTGGCGGCGGCGACGGCCATCTTTGCCCTGGTGCTGGCGCTGCACCAGGTGCCGACGGCGCCGGCCCTGTATGCCGGGGAAATCTGCCTGGTTTTGCTGTTGTTCCTGGGCATCTGGGACCTGGCCCGGGTGCGGAAAAAGCACCGGGACCTGGCCGGGCTGCAAAGCGCCCTGCCGGCCTCCCTCCAGCACCTGCCGCCCCCCGGGGGCACCCTGGAAGGGGACTACCAGGATTTGCTGCGCCAGCTGGCAAGGCTGCACCAGGAGGCCGCCGGCCGGGAGCAGGAGCGCTACCAGCGCCTGCAGGCCTACACCGCCTCCTTCAGCCACCAGATCAAAACCCCCATCGCGGCCTCCCGGCTGCTGCTGGGCCATGTGGACAGCCCCCGCCGGGCGCCGCTGCTGGACGAGCTGTACAAAATCGAGCGCCAGGTGGACATGGCCCTGAACTTCTTCAAGCTGGACGCCCGGATGGACGACTACCTGTTTGCGCCCCACCGCCTCAAGGACATTGCCGCTGCCGCGGCCCGGCGCCATGCCCGGCTGTTTGTGCTCAAGCAGCTGTCCCTTCAGGTTGCAATCCCTGATGACATCCAGGTGACCACCGATGACAAGCAGCTGGGCTTCGTGCTGGACCAGCTGCTGTCCAACGCCATCAAGTACACGGCGGCGGGGGGCATCCGCATCCACTGGGACGGGGCCGCAGGCTGCCTCCAGGTGACGGACAGCGGCATGGGCATCCCAAAGCAGGACCTGCCCCGGATCACGGAGCAGGGCTACACCGGGGAAAACGGCCACCTGGACCCCCGGGCCACCGGCATGGGCCTCTACCTGGCCCGGGCCGCCTGCGAGCGCATGGACATCGGCCTGCACTTCATGTCCGCCCCCGGTGCCGGCACCACCGCCACCCTGGCCTTTGGCCGCCAGCAGCCGCCCCGGGACTGATGCCTGCCCTATGTGACAAAACTGTTCGTTTGCCCCTGCCCTTTGTAAGCCATGATTAAGGCAGGGTCTCCCTTTTTCTGGCATCCTGAGGCCACAACCGGCCGGACTGCCTGTCCGCCAGGGAAGGAGTGAAGGAATTGGCCATCTTAGACGTAAAACACCTGAAAAAAACCTATACCACCCGCTTTGGCACCATCCAGGTGGAGGCCCTGCGGGACGTGAGCTTCCTGGTGGAGGACCGGGAGTTTGTTGCCATCATGGGGGAATCGGGCTCGGGCAAGACCACGCTGCTGAACATCCTGGCCGCCCTGGACAGGCAGACCGCCGGGGAGGTGCTGCTGGACGGGGAGGACATGAGCCTGGTGGGGGATGCGGAGCTGGCCCGGTTCCGCCGGGAGAACCTGGGCTTTGTGTTCCAGGATTTCAACCTGCTGGACACCTTCTCGGTGAAGGACAACATCCTGTTGCCCCTGGTGCTATCCGGCAGGGTCAGCCCACAGGAAATGGAGCAGCGGGTGACCCCCCTGGCCGACCGCCTGGGCATCCTGCCCCTGCTGAACAAATATCCCTATGAGATCTCCGGCGGCGAGAAGCAGCGCACCGCCATCGCACGGGCCCTGATCACCGGCCCCCGCCTGCTGCTGGCGGACGAGCCCACCGGGGCCTTGGACTCCCGGGCCTCTGACAGCCTGCTGAGCCTCCTCACCGAGGTGAACCGCCAGGGCCAGACCATTTTGATGGTGACCCACTCCATCAAGGCGGCCAGCCATGCAAAACGGGTGCTGTTCATCAAGGACGGCACCATCTTCCACCAGATTTACCAGGGGGACGAGGGCAAGACTGCCTTTTACCAGCGGATTTCAGATGCCTTGACCGCCCTGTCCACCGCCACAAACGGCAAGGGAGGCCCGGCATGAAACGGCGGCTGTATTCCTCCCTGGCCCTCCGGGGCCTGGTGCGCAACCGCCGGGCCAGCCTGCCCTACCTGCTGTCCTGCGCGGGGATTGTCATGATGTATTTCCTGCTCCAGACCCTGGCGGGCACCGATTCCTTGACGGAGATCTACGGCGCCCGCACCCTGCGGCGCAACCTGGAGTTTGGCAGCTATGTGATGATGGTGTTCTCTGTCATCGTGGTGTTTTACACCCACAGCTTCCTGATGCGCCAGCGGAAGAAGGAGCTGGGCCTGTATGCCGTCCTGGGGATGGAAAAGCGGCACATCGGCCGGGTGCTGCTGCATGAGACCCTGTTGACGGCCGCAATCACCCTGGCCCTGGGCATCGGCCTGGGGATGGTGTTTGCGAAGCTCTTGTACATGATCCTGCTGCGCCTGCTAGGCAGCGGCCTGGTACCCCAGCTGCACATCCCCCAGCAGGCCTACTGGGGCACGGTGATCCTCTTCCTCATCATCCACGGGCTGACCCTGCTCAATGCCCTGCGCCAGGTGGCCGGAGTCAAGCCGGCGGAGCTGCTGCGGGCGGAAAGCCTGGGCGAGAAGGACCCCCCGGCCCGGGTGTGGCTGGCCCTCTTTGGCCTTCTGTCCCTGGGGGCCGGCTACTACCTCTCCCTATCGGCCAGGGATGTCATCCAGGGCTACCAGTCCTTCTTCATCGCCGTGCTGCTGGTGATTCTGGGCACCTATGCCCTCTTTCTGGCGGGCTCGGTGAGCCTGCTGAAGGCGCTGAGAAAAAACAAAAGGTTCTACTATCAGCCCCGGCATTTCTCCGTGGTGGCGGGCCTCATCCACCGGATGAAGCGCAACGCCACCGGCCTGGCCACCATCTGCATCCTGTCCACCATGGTGCTGGTGATGATCTCCACCACCGCCAGCCTGTTTATCGGCACCAGCCACCACATCCGGGACACCCTGGGCCGGGACGCAGTACTCAAGACGGACATCACCGCGGACACGGACCTGGACCGGCAGGCCATCGCCATCATTAAGGAGGAGGCAGAAAACCTGGACATCTCCATGTCCAACGAGATCCGCTACCGCACCACCCAGCTCTGGGCCTCCTTCAATAAGGAGATGGACCGGGGGGTGGACAGCAGCGATGCCCACAGCATCGAAAACTACCTGCCCCATGCAAACGGCCCGGTCACCTTTGTGCCGGCGGAGGACTACGGCAAGGTCATCGGGCGCGACTTGCAGCTTTTAGACTGGGAGGTGCTGGCCTATTCCCAGGACAGCTACCGGCTGCCGGACAGCTTCAGCCTCTTTGGCCAGCAGCTTCATATCAAGGAGCGGCTGAGCGGCTTTTTCCCCATCACGGAAAGTGTGCGGATGGACCATGTGGTCAGCCCGCTGCTGGTGATGAAGGAGCAGGACATCAGGCGGATTGTTGCCCTGTATGATGACAACCTGTACGCCCGGCTGTCTGCCGAGGCGGCGGAAGCAGGGGAGATCTTCCCCACCCGGGAGGATTGGGAAGGCTACGGGCTGCAGTTTTCCAGGGTCTATGCCTTTGACACCGGCACCCAGTCCACAGAGCGGGTGGACGCCTTTTACAACCGGGCCCAGCAGCGCATCAGCCAGCTGGTGCTGGAGGAACGGCCCGGCTCTTTCTCCTCCAATTTCCAGCACGCTGCCCTGATGAAGGCGGAGTTCAACGCCATGTTCGGCGGGCTGCTCTTTGTGGCGGTGTTCCTGGGTCTCCTGTTCATGATGGCCATGGTGCTGATCATCTACTACAAGCAGGTGTCCGAGGGCTATGAGGATGCGGGCCGCTTCACCATCCTGCGTCAGGTGGGCATGAGCCAGAGGGAGGTGAAGCGCACCATCAAAAGCCAGGTGCTGCTGGTGTTCTTCCTGCCCCTGGTGGCCGCCGCCGTCCACACCCTGATGGCCTTCAACATTTTGACCCTGATCCTGGACCTCTTCTCCCTGTCCAACCGGGGCCTGTACGCGGTGGTGACCCTCATCACCTTCCTGGCCTTCAGCCTGATCTACCTGGGCATCTACCTGAAAACCGCCCAGACCTACTACAAGATTGTGAACCAGCCAGCTTAACTGCATGATAGAACAAACAGGCTGCCGCACGAAACGCGGCAGCCTGTTTGCTGCTGGGGCATCAATCCATATAATCTTGAGCCGAAAATACCCCTATCAAAGTTTTTTGGCCCTACCTTTTTTTCAAAAAAGGTAGGCGTCTCCCCGTTTCCCCGTTCCCCGTTCCCCGTTCCCGTCCTATCCTTTCACAGCCCCCACCAGCATGCCCTTGACGAAATACTTCTGCAGGAAGGGATACAGCAGGATGATGGGCAGGGTGGAGGAGATGATGACGGAGGACTTGATGGCGATGGCCACGGAGGCCTTCTCCCCCACGCCGCCGGCCTCCCCCACCATGGTGGTGCCGTTGACGATGTTGCGCAGCAGCAGCATGACGGGGTACTGGGGGCTGCGCAGGTAGATGAGGGCGTAGAACCAGTCGTTCCAGAAGAAGACGGCGGTGTAGAGGCCCACGGTGGCCAGGGCGGCGGTGAGCAGAGGCACGATGATTTTGATCAGGATGCCGAAATAGTTGAGGCCGTCGATGCGGGCGGCTTCCTCCAGTTCCTCGGGGATAGAGCGGATAAAATTGATGAGGATGATGAGGTTGAACTGGTTGATGGCAAAGGGCAGCAGGATGGCATAGACGGTGTTCACCAGGCGCAGGGAGGAAATCAGCAGGTAGTTGGGCACCAGGCCGCCGCCGAAGAACATGGAAAAGACCACCAGCTTCATCACGATGGGCTGGCCCTTCAGGCGTTTTTTGCTCAGGGGGTAGGCGAAGAGCACCATCATCACCAGGGCAATCAGGGTGCCGAAAAAGGTGTAAAACAGGGTGTGCCCGTAGGCCTTGAAAAAATTGGGGTAGGCGAAGACCTGGCGGTAGGCATCCACATTGAAGCCCACGGGCCAGAGGGAGACCCGGTTGTTGAGGATGGCCCGGGAGGAGGAGAAGGACATGGCGATGATGTACAGGAAGGGCGTCACGCAGGCCAGGAGCACCAGGATCATGGTGATCCAGATGAAGACGTCCAGGATGGGGCTTTTGTCCTTGATGACGTGTGTTTTCATGGCGGCCCCCTTAATAGATGCCCTCGCCGGTGAGGCGGCGGGAGAGCAGGTTGCTGGAGGTGACCAGCACCAGGCCGATGATGCCGGAGAAGAGGCCGATGGCGGTGGCGTAGCTGTACTGGGGGGCTGTGGCCGCCACGGACATCCGGTAGACATAGGTGTCGATGATGTCCGACACCATGGAATTGGCCGGGGTATACATCAGCAGGATTTTTTCAAAGCCCAGGGACAGCAGGTGCCCCACCCGTAAAATGAACATCACCATGATGGTGGGCAGGATGGTGGGCAGGGTGACGTAGCGGATCAGCTGTGTCCGGTTGGCGCCGTCGATGCGGGCGGCCTCAAACAGGTCGTTGTTGATGCCGGTGATGGCCGCCAGGTAAATGATGGCGGACCAGCCCGTGTACTGCCACATGTCGGTGAGGATGTACAGGGGCCGGAAATAGGCAGCTTCATTCATATAAAAGACGGGCTTGGCCCCGGTGAGCTGCTGGATGAGCCGGTTCAAGGCGCCAGAGGAGGGGGACAGCAGTTCCCCCAGGATGGAGATGACCACCACGGTGGACACAAAGCGGGGCATATAGCTGACCGTCTGCACCAGCTTCTTGAAGCGCAGGGAGCGCAGCTCGTTTAAGAGGATGGCGAAGATGATGGGCATGGGAAAGTTGATGATGAGGTTGAGGGCCGCCAGGGTGAGGGTGTTGGAGAAGGCGCGCCAGAAATCCGGCTGGGACAAAAACTGGTTGAAATAGCGCAGGCCTTCCCAGCGCACCCCGAAGGGGCCGGTCAAGGGCTTGAAACGGCGGAAGGCCAGGATGTTGCCAAACATGGGCACATATTTGAACAACAGGAAATATATGAGGGGCAGCAGCATCATGAGGTAGAGCTGCCAGTTGTTGTGCAAATAGCGCCAGGCCCGGGTTGATTTGCCGGGACGCAGGTTGCCCTGGGGCGTTTTCATGGTGGCACCTTCCTTTATGGATCGCCCAAGTGACTGCGGTCACTTTGGCGGTTGACACTCCTGAAATCTGGTCTGTCAGGCCCTCTGCTGCCCCCTGCCCCCGACGGGGCAGGGAGCAGGTGGTCAGGATGGAATGTTTTGGTTCAAGTGAGATTCCGGGGTCCGGGGCCAATGGCCCCGGGCGGGGGTTTGGGGGCGAAGCCCCCAAGGTCCCCCGTCCCGTCGGTCTTAAAGCTTTTTGTTGTCGTTGTAGAACTTCAGGAACTGCTCGATGCCCTTGTCCTTCATTTCCTGGACGTAGGTGTCCCAGTCGTCCTCCACAGATTTCTTGCCGGTGCGGAACTCGTCGTCCCAGATGTTGAAGGCGTCCAGGAGGGCGGTCTGCAGGAGGGCGGCATCCTCGGCGGTGACGTCGTCAAAGGTGGGGGGTGGCGGCGCATACTGGATGGCATCGTCCATGGCGGCCACCTCAGCGTTGATGCGGGCGTAGTTCTCGTCGTACTTGGTGAGCTCCTGCTCCAGGTACCAGATGTTCTGCAATCCTGCGCAGCCGGTGCCGTAGGCGTTTTGCATGTACTTGTAGATGCCGTCCTGGCTGTTTAAGATGTCGTCGTTGTAGACGACCTTGTCGCCGTCCATGGTGTAGCTGTCGCCCTCGGGGCCGAAGCACCAGAGCTTGGCTGCATCCTTGGAATAGAAGATCTCGTCCAGCTTGCGGACCACCTGCTCAAAGTCCGCGCGCTTGGTGACGCCGATGGGGAAGAGCAGCCCGCCGCCCGTCTTGTTCTTGGGCTGGTGGTGGGCGCCGCCGGGGCCTTCCAGGGGCGGGTACATCTGCAGCTTGAGGCCTTCGATTTCAGAGGCCTGCTCCCAGCCGCCGATCTGGTCATAGTAGCCGTAGACGGCCATGGCAGCGCCGGTGGCCAGCTTCTTGGCGGTAGAGGCATTGTCCTGCTCCAGTTCCGGGTCCAGGAGGCCTTCGGCGTGGAGTTTGGCCATGTAGGTGATGTAGGCCTTGTATTCATCGGAGATGGCGCCGGCGAAGTATTCCTTCTTCTCGTAGTTCCAGCCCAGGGTGCCGGTGCCGGTGGAGGAGTTGCGGCCCACGGAAACGCCGAAGGAAGGCATGGTCATCCGCTGGACGACACGCAGGGCCACAATGGAGGTGAGGGGGTAGCTGTCCGGGAAGTCTTCTTTGTAGGCCTTCAGGATGTTGTAGAAATCATCAAAGGTCTTGGGGGGCTCAAAGCCTTTTGCGATGAGGTAGTCCTCCCGCATGATGAGGCCGCCGTCGTAGAAGGGCTTGTCAAAGAGGGAGGGCATGTAGTAGCGCTTGCCGTCCCCCAGCTTCAGCATGTCCACATCCTGCTGCAGGCCCATTTCCTCCACCCGGGCGTTGAACTCGGGGGTCCAGTCTGCGTAGTCGGAGATGGGCACAATGGCGCCGTTTAAGGCGAAGGAGGCATAGGTGCCGCCGGTAGACAGGTAGAGCATGACATCCGGGGTGTTCTCCCCGGTGGACAGGCCCAGGCCGGCCTTGGTGCCGTAGTCACCCATGGGGATGGGCTCGAAGTTGAGCTTGACGTTGTACTGCTTTTCCAGGGCCACAATCACGGGCCAGTCCTGGCGGAAGGGCAGGGTGGCGTTGTCGGAGTAGTACAGGGAGATTTCGATGGGCGCCTCTGCGGATGCAAAGGACACGAGGCCCAGCATCATCATGAGGGCCAGGAGCAGGGACAGGGTTTTCTTCATGGGGTTCCTCCTTTTTTTTGTTGGTTCCATCTATGGTTGACCGGGGTGAGCAGGCGCCCGGCCAGGAAACAGGGGGGCGGGGCCGCCTCAGCCGGGCGGCCAGGTGATGCTGCCCAGGGGCACGGCGCGGGCAGCGCCGGTGGCGGAGGGCAGGTTGCCGGGGCGGCGGGCCATGGTCTCCCTGGCGATGATGGCAAAGGCCATGGCCTCCTTGGCGTCGGAATGGAAGCCCAGGTCCTCCTGGGTGAGGATCTCGCAGACGGGGAACTGCTCCGCAATCATGCGCCGCAGCGCGGGGTTGTGGGCGCCGCCGCCGCCCAGGACGATGCGGCGCAGGGCGGGACAGCGGGGAAAGACGTACAGGTCGTAGTTGCGGCGCATGCTGAGGGCGGTATAGGCGCAGGCGGTGGCCACCAGGTCCTCCGGCGGGATGCCCCTGTGAATCTGCGCCTGACTGCTGATGAAGGCGTCGCCGTACAGCTCCCGGCCGGTGGACTTGGGGGGCGGGGCATCCACATAGGGCATCGCCATCCAGGCTTTCAGTATATCTACCCGGACCCGTCCCCGGGCTGCCACCTGGCCGCCCTCATCAAAGGGCAGGCCGTAGAACAGGCGCATGAAGCCGTCCATGATCATGTTGGCCGGGCCGGTGTCAAAGGCAAAGACCTCCTCCGGCCGGCAGTTGGCCGGCAGCACGGTGACGTTGCCGATGCCCCCCAGGTTTTGCAGGGCGATGTCCGCATCGCCGCGGTAGAGCAGGTATTCCGCCAGGGGCACCAGGGGCGCACCCTGGCCGCCGGCGGCCATGTCCATGGCCCGGAAATTGCTGGCCACCGGCACGCCGGTGGCGTAGGCGATGGCGGCAGGCTCCCCCAGTTGGAGGGTGGAGGGCACGAAGGCCCCCTCCGGGAAGGGGATGTGCCAGACGGTCTGGCCGTGGGAGCCGATGGCGGTGATGTCCTTAAGGGGTACCCCTGCCGCCTGGCAGAGGGCCCAGGCGGCCTCCGCAAACCAGTGGCCCAGCTCCATGTTGAGGCTGCAGGTGAGGGCGATGTTGGAGTGCGTTAGGGAGCAGCAGGCCACCACCTGCTGCCTGAGGGCTTCCGGATAGGGGTGCAGCAGGTAGTGAACCAGCTGCGCCCGGCCCTCCTGAAAACGCACCAGGGCAGCATCGCAGCCGTCCATGGAGGTGCCGCTGATGAGGCCGATGAAAAGCTGCGGGTGCTTCGTCATGCTATGCCCTTTGCTGCGCTTGTGCGTAGTCCGCCACCAGGTGGTGGACCCGGGTGCGGAAGGGGTTGGTGAGCTTGTGGTCCTGGTTTTGGTAATAGCAGCGGTTGGTGAGGAGGACGCAGCCGATGTCCAGCTGCCGGGACAGGTAGATGCTGGTGCCGGTGAAGCCGGTGTGGCCGCAGCCCATGGGGTACATCTCCCCCACCTGCCAGCCCAGGCCCCGGCCCTCGGCCTGTTCTTCCGTGGCGGTGATGAACAGGGTGGAATCGGTGGCCAAATGGTGCTGCGTCAGGGTGACGAGGCTGTCCATGTCGGAGAAAATGCCGGCGTGGCCCGCAAACTGCCGGTAAAAGGCGTAATGGGCATTGCCGTCGTGAACCTCCCCTTTGATTGCGCTGTGAGGCCGGAAGCCGGTGAAGGCGAGGCCCATCCGGGCGCACATGGCCTCCTCCTGGGGGTTGCCGTAGCCAGAGGGGATGGCTTTGTCCATGAGTGCCGGAGGCAGGGCGTCGTACATGCCGGTGATGCCCAGGGGCTGGCACAGCATCGGGCCCAAGGGGCTGCCGCTTTGGTCCGTCCGGCCCCGGGCCTTCAGCACCCGGGCCAGGATCATGAAGTTGAGGTCGGAGTAGTTGACCCCCTGGGGCCGGTCCATGCTGAGGGCTTGCTGCAGGGCGGCGGGGAAATCCGGCTGGGTGTAGACGGGGTACCAGGCAGGAAGGGTGGCGGTGTGGGTGAGCAGCTGGAAGATGGTGATGCCCCCCAGGGCCTCCCCCAGGGCGCCGGTTTGGAAGAGAACTGGGTCGGCCGCTGCCAGGGGGGTGTCCAGGGCCAGGATGCCCTGCTCCACCAGGCCCAGGACCATGGTAGCGGTTGCAATCTTGGTGAGGGAGGCGATGTCAAAGAGGCTGTCTGCCCGGGCCTCCCCCAGGGTGTGGCGGATGAGGATATCGTCTTTGGTGAACACGGACAGGGACAGGGAGGGGAAATAGCCTTCCTGGCTGAAAGCGGCCGCGGTGTCCTTGAGCCTGGCTTCCAGCATGGCGCGGTTCACGGCGTGCTGCCTTCCAGGCGGGCCACCGCCTCCCGCACCCAGCCGCCGGATGCGGCGAGGGCCTCCTGGGCCTGGAGGGCGCCGGCCCCGGTCAGGGCCATGACGATGGCGGTCTTGCTGCTGCCCCCTGCGGCTGTGAGCAGCCGCTCCGCCTCCTCCCCCGTGACCCCGGCAGCGTGGTTCAGGATGCGCAGGGCACGGGCCTTCAGTTTGTTGTTGGAGGCGGACATGTCCACCATCAGGTTGCGGTAGACCCGCCCGGTGCGCACCAGGGCGCCGGTGGACAGCATGTTCAGCACCATCTTGGTGGCGGTGCCGGCCTTCAAGCGGGTGGAGCCCATCAGCACCTCGGGACCGGTGGGGGTTTCAATGGCGATGTCCCCGTGGCGGGAGAGCAGGGTGTCCTCATTGCAGGACAGGGCGATGGCCAGGGCGCCCACCTCACGGGCATAGTCCAGGGCGGCGCAGCAGTAGGGGGCGTAGCCGCTGGCGCTGATGGACACCAGGGCGTCCTGCCCGGTGATGCCCGCCGCCGCCAGGTCCGCCCGGCCGTTCTCTGCGCTGTCCTCCGCCCCCTCGCTGGCGAGGCGCAGGGCGCTGTCCCCCCCGGCGATGATGCCCTGGACCAGGTCCGGCTCCACCCCGAAGGTTGGGGGACATTCGCTGGCATCCAGCACCCCCAGGCGGCCGGAGGTGCCTGCCCCGATATAAAACAGGCGGCCGCCGGCCTTGAGCCGCAGGGCAATTTCATCAATGGCCCGGCCAATCTGGGGCAGGGCCCGCAGGACGGCCTGGTGGACGCTGGCGTCCGCCTGGTTCATCAGCCGGGCGATGCCGGCGCCGTCCAGACGGTCCAGGTTCAGGCTGTCCGGGTTCACCTGCTCTGAGGGCAGCCGGGAGAGGTAGTGGTTGTCCTGGGAATTCACGATCAGATACCGCCTTTGTTGCTGTTGTGGATGCGCCGCTTGGCGTTGCCTTCCAGGTGGGTGCGGTCCAGGCAGGGCTTGTAGCCCTCATAGCCCCGGGCCGCCACCGCGGAAAATATGATGTCAATCAGGTGCATCATGCAGATCCGGGAGGACATGGCCGCCGTGCGCATCAGCACCTCGGAGGAGGCCACGTACAGGGGGATGTCGGCCCGCTCGCTGAGGCTGGTTTTGCCCAGCCGGGTGATGGACACCACCTGGGCGCCGGAGCGCTTTACAGAGGCCAGGGTGTCCAGGGTGTCGCTGGTTTCCCCGGAATAGGAAAACAGCACCGCCACGTCCCCGGGCTTTAGGCTGGCCGCCGTCACCACCTGGACATGGGGGTCAAAGGAGCCCTGGGTTTCCTTGCCCAGGCGCTGAAATTTCATCTGGGCATCCAG
>Ga0209510_1000553_pt1 | contig 50136 bp, 41 predicted proteins | sample BiotimSIPDNA_FD_185749 | JGI IMG/M metagenome (GOLD analysis project Ga0209510, IMG submission 185749) | Anaerobic biogas reactor microbial communites from Washington, USA - Biogas_R1 time_0 SIP DNA (SPAdes) (version 2) | ecosystem: Engineered > Bioreactor > Anaerobic > Unclassified | place...
ATCTATGATATGTCTGGTAACGTATGGGAGTGGTGCAGTGACTGGTATGGAAACTACTCCAGTTCGGCGCAGACAAACCCTTACAACAGTACAGCTGGTTCCGACCGGGTGTTTCGTGGCGGCAGCTGGAACGACCTTGCGGCTCTCTCACGTGTGGCGTTTCGCTACAGCGTCTCGCCCTCTATCGCGAGCTACTCCCTGGGCTTTCGTATTGCAAGGACGGTGCACTGATTACACTTTAGCTTTTTTACCTTTTTACCCTTTGCTGCGGCTTCGAGCGCCGGGGCGTGGGCTTGTGCCCCAGGGGCGCAAGAAGACGCAGAATATATCGGAGGTTCTATGGCCTTCAGGATAATAACGGTTCCCTTCGACAATGACAGGGGAGTGTTTCCTGACAACGAGCTCAACACGTTCCTGCTGGACAAGAAGGTAAGGAGTTACCGTGTTGAGTTCTTTATCCACGCCGGGAGGCCGTACTGGAGTGTCTTTCTGGAATACGAAGAAGTAGAGGACAGAAGCGTTGAAAAGCTCACGCAGGCGCTGGACGAGAGGCAGAAGCTGGTATTTGAAAGGCTAAAGGACTGGAGAAAAAGTAAAGGGGAAGGAACTGGGAATGCCCGTGTACATAATCTTCTCCAACGGTCAGCTGGTCGAACTGGCCAAAAGGCTCCCACAGACATACGAGGCTATGAAGTCGATCAACGGCATAGGGGACAAGAAGGTGAAGAGCTTCGGCAAAGAAGTGATGGACATCCTCAGATCCTTTGAGGAGAACAATGACTGACGATTACAGCGCCTTCAGGAAGTGGTACGAGACTCTGAACTGGATAATGGAGAGGACCGAGAAGTATCCAAAAGACGTGAGGTTTTCATTCACTAACAGAATCCTGACCATAGCCGTCGAGATACTCGAGCGACTCATAGAGGCAATATACACCAGAGAGAAGATGGAGAATCTCAAGAGTATAAACCTGTCGGTGGAAAAGCTGAGGATCTTCTTCAGGCTGAGCCACGACAGGAAGTACATAGCTATGAACCAGTACGAGTACATAGCAACGCAGCTTGACGAATTCGGAAAGATGATAGGGGGCTGGCTGAAGACTTGCGAAGGATAGGCGGTCTCTTTGACGGTGTCGTCTCCTACTCGAACCTGTACAGGGCTTACAGGAAGGCGCTTCTCGGTGCCAGGAGAAACGAAGAGCAGGCGCACTTCTACTACAATCTCGAGAACGAACTGGTAACTCTGGGCCGTGAACTGGTTGATGGGACTTATAACCCCGGGCCGTACCGCTATTTTATGATCTTCGACCCGAAAGAGAGGGAGATAGCGATAGCCCCTTTCAGGGACAGGGTAGTCCACCACGCCATAGTCAACGTTCTCGAACCTATATACGAGAGGCGCTTCGTCTATGACTCCTACGCCACCAGGAAGGGAAAGGGAACACTGGCAGCGATAAAGAGGGCACAGTCGTTCCTGAGGGAGAGCCGGTACTACATAAAGCTGGATATATCGAAATACTTCGCCAGTATAGACCGGAATACCCTGCTGGAGATACTGAAGAGGAAGCTGAAGGACGCACGACTTCTGAAGCTTATAACCACGATAGTCTGGAACCCACCGGACGAGGACTGGGGACTTCCAATAGGCAATATGACGAGCCAGTTCTTCGCCAACGTATATATGGACCCCTTCGACCACTTTGTGAAGGAAACACTTAAACAGAGACACTACATACGCTATATGGACGATTTTGTGGTCTTCACTGACGACAGGTCCGGTATCCGCGGTCTGCTGGACCGTATGAGAGCATACCTGAACGATGAATTGGGTCTGAAAGTGAAGGAAAACGGAGTAGTTATAAACACTTCAATGCACGGGCTTGGCTTCCTCGGTGTGCGGATCTTCCCATCGACTATAAGGATTCACAGAAAGAACCTGACCAGATGTATGAGAAAGATAAGATTAAGGGAACGCGAGTATTCGAAGGGCCAGATAGATGAAGAGAGGCTAGTGCGGAGTGTTGGCAGCATAGTCGCGCATATGGCACAGTTCAATACGCTTACACTGCGCCGGAAAGTTATGGGTAGTCGCTCTATGGTTCCAACCGGGTGAAACGTGGCGGCAGCTGGAACAACAATGCGACGAACACACGTGTGGCTAATCGCAACAACAACTCGCCCACTAACACGAACAACAACCTCGGCTTCCGTATTACAGCACGGCATAATGTCGGGATACCCGGCGTCTAAGGATTCCGGGTCTGTGACGAGACCGTCCAGGCGGCTATCCTGCGCGTGAAAGACGCCAAAAAGCGCAAGGCACTCTCCGGGTCAGTAGGGACGCCGAAAGCCCGGGGAGTTATTGGAAAATTACTTATCAATCGTGAAGTCCTTCCTCCACCACTTAATAAGCTTTTCAGTATTCTCCCCGTCCAGGAAGCGGTATAACTCGTAGAAAGAGACTAGACGGTGTCCGTGATAGATTCCTACGATTGCCCGGATGATTAGTTTATCGCTTGTGGGGTATTTTCGAATGTGCTCCTCGAGAAACTCGTCGCCGAGGTAATTTTCTCCTTCGTAGCAGCCGGCAACCTTCTCCCATAGACCGAAATCAGATAGAACCATCACCAGGTCGCGAAACTCCATACGTCACCCCCATTTATCACAGATTCAGCTCATAATAGATGCCATTCAGCTGATCTTGAGTGATACCAATATACCGTAAAGTGATGGCCGGCGAAGAATGGTTCAGCATCTTCTGAATGTACTCCAGAGCCACGCCTTTCTTGTACAGGTGGTAGCCGAAGGTCTTACGGAGAGTATGTGTGCCGATCCCGTCGTCCAAACCTACCATATGGGCGTATCTGTTCAGTAACATCCACGCCCCGACACGGGACAGAGCCTTCGGAGACCCGTTATCGCTCTTGCGGGAGGAGAAGACAGGAGCATCGGGAGACACACTGTCTAAGGAATCGTAGTAGAGCTTCAACGCTTCCGCGACCGACTTGTTTATCACGAACGTCTTCACCTTCTTCGTCTTTATCTCCACTACGTTCAACTGATCTTTAGTCTTCAGGAGTTTGCCACCGTTAAGAAAACTACCCCACTTCAGGGCGAGTATGTCCGAGATCCTCAGGCCGGTGTTTATACCCAGAGTGAAGAGAAGGAGGTCCCGGTAGTTTGACTCCCCCTTCATAATTGCCTTCATCGCATCGATTTTCTTGGTATCGCGTATCGGCTGAACTTCATTCATAACTACACCTCGTAAAATGCCCTGTAATGCGTTTTCTTGTGTGGTACCCTCATCTACCTATACACGGCGACAAAACTTTCAACACGGCGCGTTTAATACAGTGGAAGGCCCAGCTGTACAGGCTTCTCATTCTTTTCCCTCAGGTACGGTGGCTTGACCACTGCATACCGGTGTCTCTGTCGCAACCGTAGCTGTCTGAGTAAGTATCTTCGTGCCCTGGCCTCCGTCGGGAAGACTTTAGTCACGAACGTCGCGCGTTCGGAGATCCTTCCGAAAATGATGGTGACCGGATAACCGACAAACGTGGTCTGGTGTTCGTCGCTGATGAAATAGAACCTCTTCACATTCTTCTCGGGTATCACTTTCTCCAGGTAAATCGATGGCAATTGCGGACCTCCGGGATGGATTCGATATATTTAACTTAAGTCCATTATACTCAATTATTAGTTAAATACAAAATCGGGCGTCGTAAAAGCTGCCCGGAGTGATCCGGCTGAAAGCCTTCAAGGGTCAGGGAAAGGGAAGAATCAGCGAACTTAACACAATAGCCTTGTGTTAAATTAACTGGTGAAGCCAGAGATTCGGATTGATAAGGCGATGACACAATTACATTGAAAGGGGGCGATCTAATGGATACACGTCAGCTACTGAGAAAAGAAATAGAAACCATACCCGATGCTCTCGTAGAAGAAATCCTTCGGTTTGTGAAGGCATTGAAAGAAAGGAATCTGCCTGCCTTAAGTCGCGGGCTACTGGATGCTTCGGAGCCGGCTCTTGCCAGGGCCTGGCTAAGGGACGAAGAGGATATAGCGTGGAAAAACCTGTAAAGTATCTATATGCCTTCTTCTCAGTCCTTCACACTGGACACCTTCCCCACAATACCCTCAAATCGTGCGCAGGATGCCCCGGGTTGCATTTTTATATTCGATATAGATTTCTCTCCGACAGGGGAGGTTAACTCAACAGCGGGCATTAAAATGCGAATGCTTGTACTACCCCTGTTTTTATTGCGATCACTTTTCCAAATAATTTTGTGCATATGTAGGAATACTTGAATCCAGATTAAGGTCGTCTATAAATTGGTGATGGAGCGGCACACCGGAGACGAGAGAAATGATTGTAACCAACAGGTAGCGCGTTTCTAAAATGTAGTGCTAAGTAAGACTGGCAGCCGGACAGCCATGGCACTAAAAAGTGTTAAGAAAAGTTAACGTAATATGGCGAATGTTGGTGTCAGGTTCCCAATGCCGTCTGGGTAAAACGGATCCCACTGCCAGAACCAGACAAATTAGTACTATATATATCTATTCAGATCGGTTCTGGCACCCGGATCCTTTTTAGCGCGGCCACATACAGAGCCGATCACCGAGATCCGTCATACTAAGTTAACTTTTCTTAATACTTTTCAGTTTGGTTGGTGTGCGGCCACAGTAGTTTGACACCACTACATTCAATAAACAGGTTACCTGTTGTTCAGAAATGGCTGTTTTTTGAAGTCTTTTTCTTCTGTGCATGTCTTTAACAGCCACCCACATAAACATGATAACTTATGTCCGAATAAGAACCCCTTTTTGCCATTTCTTCACTTCAACAGCGCTCTGATAGGCGATCCATGCGGTCAAGCTAAAATGGATACCGGTCTTGAAAAAATATGTGTTTTTCTCTAAAAATCACTGAAAAAACGGCCAAAAAGTATACTTGTGTATGCACTGTTGTTCCATTATTTGTTCCAAATACATACTGTGTGTATAGGGCGGTGATCTCGTGAAGGATATTCAGGAGACAAAAGAGAGACACAACATAATGCTAAAGCCTTCTTCGTGGAAGGTTCTGAAGGAGCTAGGGCGCGTGCAGGGAAAGAGCGCCAGCGAAATCATTGAGACAGCTCTATGGAACCTGATTAAGACTGAAGGCTACAACTCTCTGTACTTCAAAATCATGGCCACAACAGAGCCGTGCGATCCGGAAGAGAATGACGAGCTCACCAGAATACTCGATCAGATGACGGAAGAGGACCTGGAAATCGTCGATAGCTATGAGTTACCGGGTTAGCTTCACGAGAGCGAGTAAACGACAACTCGACAAGCTAGATGCCGCAATCAAGATCAGGATAGACAGAAGCTTTCGGCAACTCGTCAGAGATAAACAGCTAATAGTGAACCGTCGTACCCAGCTTATAATCCCTCGCCTGCACGCATCACTATGAATGCGCTATAGTGTCATTAGGAGCAAATAAATTGTCAGAGGAGGCTTATATTGCAAATAACAGACGCGGGCGACGGCTACATCTACATTGAATTTCCAGCTTCAGCGCTGGTGGGAAGGCAGAGATCTGGGGAGTTCATAACCTACAGCGACAGGAATGGCCTGAAGAAGCTCAGAAGGCTGCTGCACTCTGATGAGGTCGAAAGCTTCGTCAAGAGGCGGTGTCCGTCACTTTTGGAAGCCGTTACCAGAGATAAGATATTCCGAAAGGTCAAAAGCAGTTTGGAAAAGAAGCGCAGCTCATAGTCAAACCGGCAGCACCTCGCTGCCGGGTTTTCATTTCCCTAGATAATGCACAATATTCTTCTACTTTTTAACCACAAAACTCTTCCGGACTTCCTGTGTTGGAGCAAGAGCGTTGCTCACAAAAGGATGCACGAAATCCACCAGCACTATATCTTGAGGCCTGCGCATAGATTTCAGGCAGTACTCTATAAGCGAAATCCAGTAATTGCAGATCGGGAGGACTATCATAGATGCAAGGTCCTGTAAGGTCGCATTCTCGGGTAAAAAAATTTCTGCTGCTATTGAAATGCACTCCTCGGGCAATGGTATACCCAGGAGAAGTACGATATTGACATCTCTAAATGCTGTATAGTCAAAAGCTATTCCCCGCCTTCCTGGCGGGTATCGCCAGTATTCTTTGGCATAGCCTTTTAGTGCCGGCCTGTCTTTGACCAGCACAATTCCGACCTTTACAGGTAAGTTTATCCCGTTTTCAACGGCTACCCGTGATGCCGTTTCGTCTATAAATTGTCTTAGTTCTCTATCGCTGTGTTTGTTCAAACTATAAGCGAAGCCATTGTCATCTCTCGTAACTCTTAAAATTCTTCCCATTTTTCTCCCCTCTCAGGCCTTCCCGGCCCAACTGTCTGCAACCGTAGCCTCGGCTATCAGAGGGATATCTATGAACCCCTCCCCCGCGCTTTCCATAACCCCCACAAGTATAGTCTTCACCTCTTCTGCCCGCTGTTCAGGGACCTCCAGTATGATCTCGTCGTGAATAATGGCCACAAGCTTCGCGCCGGTGCTTTCCAGCGCTTTTGGAAGTCTGCCCAGTGCGATCTTCATAATATCCGCCGCTGTTCCCTGTACCGGCAGATTCAGTCTTCCGTTAAGACTGGAGGCACTATCCCACAACCTTCTTCGCCCTTTCAGGGTTCGTGCTTCGTAGTGGTTCCCGTTGTTTGTCATCTTATGCCAGTCTCGTAGACCAGTGTAGTGAGCGAAGAACTTCTCCTTAAAATCCTTAGCCTCCTTCACGCTCATCTTCACACCATAACTGCTCTCGGCATGATCGGAAAGGCCCCGGGCCCCCATAGCGAATAGCAGTCCAAAATTCACGGCTTTAGCCAGCTGTCGTTCCTTCTTATCGATATCGGATGGATCCTTGCCGGTAAGAATGGCCGCCGTCTGTCTATGAAGATCCTCGCCCGTTCTGTAGGCTTTCAACATTACCGGATCACGACTTATCGCCGCCACCACCCTCAATTCGATCTGCGAATAGTCCGCGATAACAAACTTGTTTCCCGGCGCCGGTACGAAGCAGCTCCGGAATCCAGGCTCATTGGGAATTTGCTGCAGATTTGGCTTAGAACAGGAAAAGCGTCCTGTAGCGGCCCCAATTTGCCAGTAGGATGGATGGATCCGGCCCGTTAACGGGTGGATGTGGTTGGAGGATTTGTTTGAGAAAGTCGAGAGGGCTTTTGCGATCTTGCGATAGTGTAATATCGCAGCCGCTTCGGGATGCCTGTCTCTTAGTTTCTCGAGTGTAGAGGCGCCGGTGTTATCGACTCTTATACCTTTATCATTCAGGACTTTCAGCAATTGTTTGGGGCTGTTGAGATTGACACCGGCATCGAGAAGCTCTCTACATTCCATAACCGATTTTTCAAGTTCACTCTGAAGAACTGCTTTCAATTTTTCCAGTCTGCTGATGTCAAGAAAAATCCCGTTGAGTTCTAACTCTACCACCGCGGGTAAAGCCTCGAACTCTATCTGGGCAACCTCGGAAAGGCGCGCTTTCTTTATCGCTTCAGATACCGGACTATAAAGCTCCAGAAGAACCGTGACGTCTCTGGCCGCATACTCAAGCTGTTCTTTCGAGAGCCCGCCGGACCAGTCACTTTTCTGCTGCTCTTTCGAAAGAGGCCTCTTCAAGTATTTTTTGGACAGGTCTGCAAGTTTTACGGGGCTATCCGCTAAACCGCAGACGATCAGCTGCTCGGCCAGCATCGTGTCGAATACTGGGCCTTCCACATCAACCCCCGCAACTTTTAGGAACTCAATATCGAACTTCGCGTTGTGGAAGAGCTTAGTGGTGCTCCTGTCTCCAAATAGCCCCTTGAGTGTGGCGGATACAGACCGTCTGTCCAGCGAGAACATATCCAACAACAGTGGTGGTTCACCGGGCGTCCCGATCTGTATGAGCCTTATTCTATCTGTCAGCGGGTCTAGGCCGGTGGTTTCGGTATCGATCGCCAGTAGTTCTTTCCCCTTCAGCTTTTCGATTTCTCTGCAGGCACCTTCGGTCGTAGAAGGTATTCTGAAAGGTTCTGCTACCACCGGTGCAACCTCGGGCATTTCCTTTACAACCCCCTTCTCGGGTGGCTTAACAGACCGGGTTTCGGCCTTATCGACCACACCCAGATTAAGCTGGGCCAATAAATTTTCTACCGTGAATTTCTCTTTCATATTTATTCCTCCTCATCGGCAAAAGATAGTTCCAGATTCACGGGTACGAATGTGTGTGTCGCTTTCTCGTACACAAACAGCACATCCCCGCTCATACCACTTCTGTTTTTCAGAACCGATAACCGCCCATAGCAGGCCTTCTTGCTTTCATCCAGAGGGTAAGAACTCCTCACTTTTGAAAGTGCTATCTGCCTGTCCAGATGGTCGCTGTAGGATCTCTGCAGGAGCTCCAGCTGGTCGATTCTCTCCACACTCTCCCCTTTCTTACCTGTCGAGACCTTCTCGACCTTCCCGCTCTGAAGGAGCATCACGACATCCGCGGCGTGGGCGATTTTGAAGCTCTCCCGTAGAGCCGACATATTCAATGTACCGGATTTAAGGGCATCAGTGTATGCGGCTTTTGTGATGTCCGAGATTGCAACGACCGCCACGTTGTCGTCCCGGGCGAGCTGTTTCAGCTGAACGGCGACCTTATTCATTCTGAAAGTCTCGTTGACACCGCTGTCTAGCTTTTCGTCTCCGCTGGGGACAAGTTGCATATAGTCGACCACGACCAGCACCGGGGAGTCTTCAGAGAGAGCCTTACTGAACCGAAAGCTCCTGATGAGACCGCTAATAACCGCAGCAGTCGTGTCAGGTCCGGCCTCTATTATAGAGAGATTCTCTCCCACGGCATTTCCGTAAGTAGCGGCCGCTTCGAGCAGCTGGTCTAGTGTAAGTTTACCCTTGCCGGCGTCGTACCTGTTCCAGGCACGCTTTTCGATGAGTGTAGAGTCAATCCCTCCCGCTCTTGAGAGCCCATCTCGTATGAGCTCCTCTTTGGGCATTTCGTACGAGATGAACAGCACCGGGAAGTTATGTTCGGCGGCATAATCACCGAGATTCGCGCAGAACGTCGTCTTCCCCGCACCCGGAGGTGCTCCCAGAACGTACAGCTTCCCACCGTGGAGGCCGCCGGTGAGTATGTTGTTCAACCAGGGAGAGGGTGTTGGTATTGAGCTCGCGGGCATTGTGAGAATCGATTCAAGATATGGGATGAGCAGCGGCCCCACAAGCTCGGCCTCCCTTGCGGCCTTTCTGAGGAGGAAATCTCCGGCGTGCCTCAAGTCGACCAATGTGTCCTCCAGTGGTTCGGTGAGGTTCAACACAGCTGTCCTGGCACCGGCCAGTGTCTTCAACAGCTGTCGCCGTAGAGCGACCTCGCGGATCCTGGTCTGGTGTGCCTTAAACGTTTCCTCCGAGCAGGACGGCTGCTCCATAAGGGTATCAATATAGGTGCTGTAAGCTTCTATTTGTGAGTGCCGGTCTTTCTCAGGTAGGAGTCTCTCAATTTGGCTGAGCACGGCTCCCCTGGTCAATTGCTGTTGCCCGTCGGTACAGGCTTTTACGGCTTTCCATAATGTAGTGTGGTCCACGCTCATCCCCTCCACTGAAAACCGGATACGGGAATTGTCGTATCGAGTAAATTGGGCGCTTTTTCGGGATTATGGAAAAGGAAAGAGAAGAACTCCTTCTCGGCTTCGAAATCCAGGCGGGAAGGCACCCAGCCAGCGCCTTTAGCACCAGACCACGGCCAGAAAGGACAGCCCCTCCCCCGGCAACCATCATCGGCAACCAACTCCTTACTAGCCCTGACAAAACCACAACCCCAGTGGTATTTGGAGTCGTTTTGCCGGACACTCCGGAGAACCCCCGTGAAGTTCGAAACTTTCTCCCTTACCGTCTTTTTCGAAGTCGGATGTTCTGGTGAAGTCTTCCCGGCGACGATTCGGGCGATCTCTGTACCCTGCTCGTCGGAAAGTGAGCTGTCAACGGTGTAGTTGGCCAGAATCATATTGGCCTTATTGTACTCCAGGTCTGAAGGCACACCCTTCTCCAGGAGATAAGCTATACAATGAGGGTGCTCACCAGGCGCCAGGAGAGAGAAATCGACTTCGTGGGCGGTGTCAGTTTCGGGTTCGCTATCCTCCGAAGGTTGCATCTCCAACGCCAGCCGGTACAGGTCCTGGGGAGAGTTCTGTTCGATTTCGTCAATAATAGCACCCTGATCTTCGGGTACAACGGGATAACCTTCTTCGTCCCATTCAACCTCGTCTGCCAGGAACCCGCAGAGACGGCCTGTCTTTGTGTGAATCCCCCCAGGCAGCTTTACCGGCTGACCGCCGCTGCCCTTCCCGTCGGCCTCAACTTCTCCGGGGAGTGGGTAAATCTCTCTAGGCTGATAGCCAGATTTATAGCACACTGCCTTAACTGCTGCGTGCATAGTCTCGGACGGAATAGGCTGCTCGCTGAAAAACCAGACGTGGAAGCCCTTGTTTCCGCTGAATTCAAGGTAAGCCTTCAGTCCCTCTTCGGCGGCGGTGTCCCTTATCCTGTCAGCCAGATCGTAATTGTCCCGCAGCTCGTCCTTTGTACCGTCGATATCCACACATCCCGCTTTTGTCAGGGAGGTCGTGACCTGGGAGAGCCTTACAGCTATAGTTTTGCGACCCTCCAGGTGTGCTTTCAACACTGCATCCGTCAGTTCCAGGGCGCCGGTGGAGGTGTAACCCTGGCCGTCATCGTTCTGGACGGCGTAAAGCTGCCCTGCGTCGTGAAGAAATAGTTTTTTGTAACCCTGTAAGCTTTTTTCCATCGTGTGGTTCCTCCTCTCTTCTCATTGTCTCTAGCTTACAATGAGCGTTTCAGGGCTCTGCCCTGAGACGCGTGCATTATATTTATTATATTTATTAGTGTGGCCCTTTCCTTCGAAAGGGGCTTAATTGGCCAATTCTGGAGGTCGGGTATGTAGGGGGTCTCCCTGATTTATGTGGGGGTCTCCCTGATTTGTGTAGGGGGTATGCCTTCTATGGTTTCCGCGGTAAGTGTTTAGCCATGAGGTTCTACGACATTTTTGAAGGGACACAAGTTTTGTGGCCCTTTTTAAGGGTGTATGTGTCCTTTTTTCCCTGCTTTTACTTTTCACTTTTCATAACCCTCTTCATTTTTCTAATTAGAGAATCGGCGGGTTCTCTTTCGCCCCTTTCTATCTTTTTGTAGTAACTGAGGCTTATAGCTAGTTTCTTCGCCATCTCTCGCTGAGTCAGGCCTCTCTCTTTTCGGAATGCTGTGAAATGACTGATAACCGAAGTCGCTTTCTCCTTTTTTATTTTTGGTTCAGTCTTAAAGTAGAATGTGACTTTACTTCTAAGGACGTCCACCAGATCGTCACTGGACACCCTTCTTTTACTTACCGCTTTTGCCAGTAGCAGTAGTAACCCTTCAGATTCATCGGCGACATTATATTCCTCGGGTACTTTGTCTTCTGTGTCATAGAAGTCGTTTGTGATAGTCCATCGCCAGTCAAGAATTTCTGATAGTGTCTCCAGAGCACTGTGAAGGTTCGTTATAAACCGCCTCCGCTGCCGACTGTCACCAGACAGTATTTTCTCAACCTGTCCCGGTTCACACATAATCCTAAGGAGCCTCTCCCCTCTGATTGTAAGAGTGCTGTTATTCTTATTCTCGTTGATTCTTTTCAGGTACAGCACCGAGCACATAAGTCTGACGATATCCGGTCTCTTCTGCCAAAACTCTGTTATGACATTAAACGATTCTTCAGCGATAGTTGTGTACTGAAGATAGCCTTCTCCGTTGCTAAGGAATTTGCTCGCCCAAAAGCCCGGAATAACTTCAATTTCATAATCAACTATCCTGCCGTCTTTAACTACTTCTTCTATCTCCGTCCTCCATAGAAGGTCCGGTTGTATATTAAAACCAGCTACCTTCCCTTTAACCGGCCAGTCCAAAGTATAGGAGAGGCTTGAGATCAGCCTCACTCCATAGAGTATCTTTTTCAACCTCTCCTTTGGGCTCTTTATACTCTTCAATCCGCATAGGCCAGATATTTCCGACAGTCTTACAACGAAACTCCTGCCCGGGTTTGAAGATACTGCCGCGTATGCGCACCACAATAAGTGTATTGCCACCATCCACCCTTTCTTCTCCTCCCCCCATTCCTGTAACCTCTTCCGGGAGGGACTGCTAAATGTACTCCCGTTATCTGAAAACCAAATCACTACCCTGTCATCCGAGAACAGAACGTCCCCCCGCTGATTGCTGTTTTTTACCTGACCTGAAGTACCGAGTATGCTCTCTGTGACCTTCATCAACAGGTAGTTGGAAGCCAACAACGTTTTTCTTGTCCTGCGGCAGAAAAGGGGCACTGAACGCATCTTCATACACCTTTTCTCGGGGCACCCTTTAGGCGGGGTTTTGTGTTGGGGTGCTGATCGCTCCACCCATTTTGTAGAAAAAACCCTGATTGCTTCATTTAGGGCTGATTTGTAATCTGTACTGAAATTACGTAGAAATTCATTTGTGTTTATAGCAGTTAAGAGCACGGAATGATGTTTGGTCCCTGGGGCCCTCTTTTGGCCCTCTTCAGTGCCTTTCCGGGCCTCAAACCCACTGACAACCCACTCGTATTGTGGTATAATGAATTTGGCATAACTATTATCTATGGCCGTCTTGCAGGAGACGGCTGTTTCTTTTTTCATAAATTCCCTCCTGTTTCCGCACGAAAGACCTTCCTCAGGTCTGTTTCTTATCGTATTCGTCTAACAATGCGGCTTTCAACTCTTCCAGTTAACCAGGTTTTGGTCCCTCGTATTACAAGCATATACCCGGCGTGGGTACCCCTGCAGACGAGGGGCAGTTTTCCATACCTCCGTTTGGGGACACTGATGTATACTTATTTTTCGTGCCGATGGGGGTTCCTCCGGAAGGAATCGATCAGCTAAAAAGAAAACAGTGCCATTGAATCACCTCCACAGATTCGGTAAAAGAAAAATTTGAATGTTTCCACACTCGAAATTTTCCTTTTAGGGGTAACCCCTGTAGAAGTGCTCTAAGGCACTGTTGGTTAGTAGGAAATCAACGGGACGGCTGCCGATTAGAATAAGGTTTCGTATTTCCAGCTGTCCTAACTTGATCGAGGTACACCTCGGTGGCAACCATTTGTCCCCATATTCACTTGTGTCTTAATTATATCTCGTATTCGATTTTTTTGTAGTCATTCCCGGAAGAAAGCAGGTGGTCATAGACCGTGGGTGTGTAACGGGTCACTCCGGCCCAACAGTGACCTCCAGGGTCCTGATACCGATTAAACTTACATACAACGCTTCAGCGCTGTTCATGAGCGGGGAGACATGGATGCCGTACACCATCCCATAATACTGCTGCGAAGGGTGGCAGGTTATGACATACAACATCTTCAGTTTCCGTTTAATCCTGGGGTGTCTGTACAACAGGCGCAGCAGTTCTTGTCGTACTGACCGTCCTGACACATCACTATGGAATAACGCATACCCAGTGTGTTTTTCTCGCCACAAACATGGCGAGAACACTTCCTTTTTTAACTCTCTACGCAACCTCAACCCCACAAGGAGAGGCAGTCTCAACAAAATCACTTTCGACATCGGCACACCCCACTGGAATAGTTTGGCGGGCTAACACACCCCGCCTGTATTATATACATCGCACCCCCGGTTATCGTGCTTTCCCGTTTCAGCACCTCTCCCCCCCTGGAGGTGAATAACCCCGGTGAGACTGCCGCAGACTTACATTCTCCACCCTTAACCCCGGGGCACGGTGGTCGTCTCTATCGAATGCGTACATCTGGATGCAATCCCTCCTTTACCCGTCTGATACAATAGACATTTCTCGAAATGGCGGTGACCGGCTTCTCGTGCACCCTACCTAAAACGGATCCCACTGCCAGAACCAGACTGAATAGATATATATATACTAGGTTATCTGGTTGTGGCAGTGTGGTCCGATTTATCCAGACCACTCTACAAGCCGAACACCATCAGTTGTCAGATCTGGTTAACCTACGCTTCATAACAGGGTGTGTACGGTCTGCAGAGCTTGTTACAGTTAAAATTTCAATTTCTTCCTTCCACTACCCGCACCCACGGGTTTTCGCACAACTCTGGCGGAATTTCTGCCGGATGGTGCCTGCCTGGGGACGGAATCTTCCCATTGCCGGCGTCGGAATTTCCATCCTTTCTGTCCGACAAAACGAAGTTGACCTCGTCTGCCCGGATGTAGGTGTAGCTCGTGTAGGTGTCGTCGTTGTTCTTGACGGTGTCAATGTGGAGACTGCCGACCACCTCTATCGGCTTGCCCTTCTGGAAGTATTGCACTACGAAGTCAGCCCTGCCAGCACCGTACACCTTGACCTGAATGAAATCGGCTGACTGCTGACCCTCTTTCGCCCATCTACGGTCCACAGCTACGCGGAACTCCGCCACCTTGTTGTCCTCGCCGATCTCCCTGACTACCGGATCGGCTACCAGCCTTCCCGTAACTACTGTTAAATTCACAAAAATCCCTCCTCAAAAACGAAGCGGGCCATCTGCCCGCTCCAGCTCACTACAATTATAGCGAAAAGCGCCCCGTCTCTGCAGGGCGCCCCTCCAGGAACGCCTTAAGGTCTCTCACGTATCGCTGCAGAACGGACAGCTGTTTCTGGGCACGAACAGTGCCCCTGCTGGCACCAATTCCCACAGAAACCGCGCCAGGGGACACCCTGTTTTAACAGGATGAGAAATGGCGCTCTACCCTCCTTTTTTCTAAATACATGTTGTGGTGGTAGTTACCTACCTGTTCTCGGCATATGCCGGTCGAGTCCACCTCGCTAATGTTATCGGGTGGTTTATCGTGAACGACACTGGTTTAGACCCTCAACCTGTTTAACCGTCCACCGCAGGGTCTGGTGCTGGTGGCGTCACCCCGGAGTGCCTATATATTCACCCGTAACGTAGTGCCCAAAACACTTAAGCTGGTCAACCCGAGCTACAAGCTCCCTGATTTATCAGGGGGTCGTTGACCTCCTATAATGTGTCGCCTTCTCATTTCTGGTGGCCTAGATTTGAGACGGCAACCGTTTTGTAACCTTCGATATTTCGCTGGACTGTATCTGGGACGGCGGACTGTTGAATGTAACGAAATGGTTGCTGTCCCAAATTTGGGCCAGCAGAATTGGGACAGCAACCATTTCGTAATACCACCCCTCGAAAGGACCTGGACACGAAAAAACCTCCTCGGTGTTGGTATAAAAAAAATAGCCCTCCGGGTAACCGGGGGTCCAGCTCTGGAAAGGAGGTGTTGACCTGTAGGTGGTTTACCTGAAGTTGTACCGAACTCTCTATGGTAGCGGTGTGTAAGGAACCTGTCTGAAAGTGTATTCATACCTATGAAAGGTGGCTGGAAAATACCAAAACTCACGAGAACTTCTGGAAAAATCCCCAGGAAAGGAGGTATCGACAATTACCAAAACAGTTGCGAAAGTCCAGGCTGAACAGATCGCCGGTTCGAAGGTTTCCGTGTTCTCCCTGCTTGCGAGCGTCGTGAAGTATCTGGCAGATCCGCGCGTCAGAAAGGAAGTTATAGGTCTTCTGGAACGCCTCGGACTTATAATGGCGATGATACGGGATTACTTCGCCGGCCATTACAGAAAGCTGCCCGCCAACACGCTCGTCGCGCTTATCGGTGCTCTTATCTACTTCGTCTCCCCGGTAGACACCATCCCCGATATAATCCCTGGCCTCGGCTACCTCGACGACGCCGGTGTGATCGCTATGGTCTTCATGAACTTCAATAATGACATTAAGGCCTACAAAAAATGGCTTGAAGGGACGGATACTCAACGGTAGCGGCCGTCCCGCTAGGGAAGCACCGTAAAGAGGTCCAGCGGTTCGTAGGCGGGGACAATTCGATGGTACTGTACTCGCTCCGGACAGACGCCTTCTGAAGGTGATGGGTAAGGTCGAGAAGGAGATACACCCCGAGAGGCGGGTACCTTTCAAGCTGTACAGAGGGTGACTCGGGAGAGGGGGGAAGCTCTCCCCTCTCTTTAGTCCCTCTGGGCCTTCCTCTGTATTAAACGCGCCGTGTTGAAAGTTTTGTCGCCGGGCATAGGTAGATGAGGGTACCGCACAAGAAAACACGTTACAGGGCATTTTACGAGGTGTAGTTATGAAGGAAGTCCAGCCTATACGAGATACGAAGAAGATCGACGCGATGAAGTCCATTATGAAGGGTGAATCCAACTACAGGGACCTGCTTCTCTTCACTCTGGGTATTAACACCGGGCTGAGGATCTCGGACATACTCGCCCTGAAGTGGAGCAGCTTTCTCAACGGTAGCAAACTCCTGAAGGCAGGGGATCAGTTAAACGTGGTAGAGATAAAGACAAAGAAGGTGAAGACATTCGTGATAAACAAGTCGGTCGCGGAAGCGTTGAAGCTCTACTACGATTCCCTGGATAGTGTGCCTCCCGAAGATCCGGTATTTTCCTCCCGCAAAACAGCCGACGGTACCCTGAAACCCATAACACGTATCGCAGCCTGGCAGATGCTTAATAGATATGCGAATATGGTGGGGCTGGACGATGGGATCGGCACGCACACACTCCGCAAGACCTTTGGCTATCACCTGTACAAGAAAGGTGTGGCTCTGGAGTATATACAGAAGATGCTTAACCATTCCTCGCCAGCGATAACCCTGCGGTATATAGGTATCACCCAGGAGCAGCTGAACGATATCTATGTGGAGCTGAATTTATAACAGTTTGCTACTCCTACGATGTCGGACCGTAATTATCCTGAAGGCCATATAAACTCCGGGGCCTTCTGCTCCTTCTCGCGCTTGCGGGCTACTCCGTGCCCGGCGCTCGAAGCCGCAGCAGAGGGTAAAAATGTAAGAATGCTAAAGTGTAAATCAGGGCACCGTCCTGCAAATACGGAACCCGAGGTTGCCGCTCGCGCTAGTGGGCGAGCTGTAGTTGCGAAACGCTACCCGTACGTACACCGCATTGATGCCCCAGCTACCGCCACGATTCACCCGGTAGGAACCGCTGTTGTTATACGGGTTCGTCTGTGCCGAACTGGAGTAATCTCCAAACCAGTCGCTGCACCATTCCCACACATTCCCGGACATATCGTACAGGCCCAGCTCGTTGGGTGCCTTCTTTCCTACTTCTTGTGTCTTGCCCTCCGAGTTTGAAGCGTACCAAGCAACTTCATCTACGTTATCGCTACCGGAATACTTGTAACTCTTGCTCTTGTTCCCTCCTCTGGCCACATACTCCCACTCTGCTTCTGTCGGTAGCCGGTAACCAACTACCTTAGTTATATCTGTTGTCAAATTACCACTTGAATCAAGTAATTGCCCTTCGTCGACTTCTCCCTCTAGTCTATATGCAACGGGAAGGCCTTCTTTTTGGCTCAACCAGTTGCAGTATGCTATCGCGTCCCACCAAATCACGTTTATTACAGGCCTGCTTTCCCTTCCCCATCTCCAGTCGTAAGGCTTACTCCTGCCAGTAGCATTGCAGAAAGCGTCGTATTCGTCGAATGTAGTCTCATACTTGCCAATATAGAAGTTGTAGGCGAACGTGACTTTGTGAGCAGGTCTACAACCATCCCATAAGTCACCAAATTCATCTCCCATCGTGAAACTGCCCTTCTCGACAAGGACCATTCCCTCAGGAACTGTTAGTGTTGTGAACCTCCACACAGGTCCCTCAGTCGTCGCTCCCTTACTGTCCTTGGCTACAACCTTCCAGTAATAGGTTGTTCCAGCAGATAGATTGCCCTTGCTCAGTGTCTGTCCACTCTGGCTTATAGATATCTTTGTTGTCGGTTTTGTGTTGGTGTCAAGATAAACATCATAAGTGACCGCATCTCCATCCGGATTACTGCAGTTCCAGGATAGTGTCACTGTAAGCGGTTGGTTAGTGGCTTTACCAGAGGGACTGGGGTTGTACGGAGAGAGTGGGGGCCTGTTTTCCCCTTCATACGGCACCGTCCTGCAAATACGGAAGCCCCAGGTGACGCGCGTGCTAGTGGGCGAGACGTAGTAGCGCAACGCTACCCGTACGCCCGTCGCATTGTCGTTCCAGTCACCGCCACGAAGCACCCGGTAGGAATAACTGCTTAGGACCCGCTTCTGTTGTACGGAGTTGTACGGATTCGTCTGTGCCGAACTGGAGTAATCCCCATACCTGTCACTGCACCACTCCCTTACGTTGCCACTCATATCGTACAATCCCAGTTCATTTGGTACTTTTGTTCCAACCTGATGTGTCCTGCAATTGTTCTTATCGACTCTGCGCCAGTCGTATTCGCCCGTGAGATACTTATCTCCTGAGTTCTTCCCGTACCAGGCTACTTCGTCGGGATTGTTCGACCCGGCATACTTGTATCCCTTGCTCTTGCTACCACCCCTTGCAGCGTATTCCCACTCTGCTTCTGTAGGAAGCCTATAGCCGGCTACTTTAGATGGATCGGTCGTTACTCCCCCATCTTTGTCTAGAAAGTTCCCCTCATCATCATACGCTTTGGGGAGTTTTTCCTTGTCACTCAGCCAGTTGCAGTAAGCAATAGCGTCGTTCCAGCTCGCGTTTATAACGGGTTTCTTTCCCCTTCCCCAGCCTTCATCTTCCGGTTTGCTCCTGCCAGTAGCCTCACAGAAAGCATCGTATTCATCGAACGTTACTTCATACTTGCCAATGTGGAAGTTGTACGTGAACGTCACTTTGTGTGTCGGTTTTTCATCGCTACCTCCATCGGGGTCGCCCATCGTGAAACTGCCTTTTTCGACCAGGACTGTTGACGGAAGCGTTCTAGCTAGCTTGTAGGGTAAAACGTCAATGTCGCGAGTACTAAACCTCCATAATGGCCCTTCTGTCGTCGCTCCTTTACTGTCTTTAGCTACTACCTTCCAGTAGTAGGTTGTGTCGTATGATAGGTTGCTTCTATTAAGTGTATTCTCAGTCTGGTTGGATGAAACCTTTGTCGTCGGGGTGGCGTTGGTATCAAAATAAACATCGTAAGTCATAGTATCACCATCTGGGTCATAACTATCCCATCTTAGAGTAACCGATGTTGTCCAGACAACTACCTCGTTTGAAAGGCTAGGGTTGTACGGGGCAAGAGGTGGTCTATTTCCTCCTTCATATGGCACCGTCCTGCAAATACGAAAACCCAGGACGTTGCCCGTGAAGGTGGGCGAGCTGAGGGCGCGATACGCCACACGTGCTTCCGCCGCGAAGTAGTTCCAGCTGCCCCCACGTATCACCCGGCCGGAACCAGCTGTACTGTTATACGGATTCGTCTGCACTGAACTGGAGTAGCTTCCATACCAGTCACTGCACCATTCATATACATTTCCGGACATATCGTAGATCCCCAGCTCGTTGGATGCCTTCTTTCCTACTTCTTGTGTCTTCCTTCCAGAGTTATCCCAGTACCAGGCTACATCATCTACGTTATCGCTCCCGGAATACTTGTATCCCTTGCTCTTGGTCCCACCACGTGCCGCATATTCCCACTCAGCCTCAGTAGGCAGCCTGTAACCTTCTACTTTGGATGGGTCGGTCGTTATATTCCCATTCTTATCCAGCAAGTTTCCTTTATCGTCATACGCTTTTGGAAGGTCTTCTTTCTCGCTCAACCTGTTGCAGTAGGCTATTGCATCCCACCAGCTGACCAATATTACAGGTCTCTGTCCCCTTCCCCAGCCTACATCGTAAGGTTTACTCCTGCCTGTAGCACTACAGAAAGCGTCATATTCTTCGAATGTAGTCTCATACTTGCCAATGTGGAAGTCATATGTGAGTGTCACCTTATGAGTCGGTTTATCAGTGGGAGATCCATCTCCCCACGTGTCACCCATCGTGAAGCTGCCCTTCTCGACAAGGACCATTCCCTCAGGAACTGTTAGTGTTGTGAACCTCCACACAGGTCCCTCAATCGTCGCACCTTTACTGTCTTTAGCTACTACCTTCCAGTAATAGGTTGCGTTATACGAAAGGTCTTTTACACTCAGTGAGTTTACTGTTTGGCTAGATGATACTTTTGCTGTCGGGTTGGCATTGGTATCGAAATATACATCATATGTAAGTGTATCTCCATCCGGATCACTGCAGTTCCAGAACAGTGTCACTGTAAGCGGTTGGTTAGTGGCTTTATCAGAGGGACTGGGGTTGTACGGAGAGAGTGGGGGCCTGTTTTCCCCTTCATACGGCACCGTCCTGCAAATACGAAAACCCAGAGTGCCATTCGTGTCGGTGGGCGAGCGGCCGTTGCGGTAAGCTACCCGCACCCACAGCGCGTCGTTGCGCCAGCAGCCACCACGCTTCACCCGGTCGGAACCAGTGCTTTTATACGGATTTGTCTGTGCATAACTGGAGTAATATCCATAACAATCGCTGCACCATTCATATACATTTCCGGACATATCATAGATACCCAGCTCGTTGGGTGCCTTCTTTCCTACTTCTTGTGTCTTGCTCCCCGAGTTCTGATAGTACCAGGCGACGCCACTAACGTTCTTGCTACCAGAGTATTTATACCCCTCGCTCTTGCTACCACCCCTTGCAGCGTATTCCCACTCTGCTTCTGTCGGTAATCTGTATCCCAGTACCTTCGACGGATCTGTAGTTACTCTCCCTTCTTTGTCCAGTAGTTTTCCCTTACCATCATATGCCATCAGAAGTTTCTCTTTCTCACTCAACCAGTTGCAGTAAGCTATCGCGTCCCACCAGCTGACGTTTATTACAGGTCTGCTTCCTCTTCCCCAGCCTTCGTCATACGGTTTACTCCTGCCGGTAGCCTCGCAGAAAGCGTCGTACTCGTCGAATGTAGTCTCATACTTGCCTATGTGGAAGTTGTACGTGAACGTCACCTTGTGGGTAAGTTTTTCATTATCGTGTCCATCTCCCCAGGTGTCACCCATAACGAAACTACCTTTCTCTACAAACACTAAATCTAATGCCATTCCTATACCCTCTTTTCTATATTGGGTTTCATCTTACCCTTCAGGTATCTTCCACACGATAGGTTTTCACCTTCTTGTCCAGCAGAAACGTGTTGAGCTCGTTATCCGGAAACACTCCCCTCTCACTGTCGAAGGGGACCGTTATTATCCTGAAGGCCATAGAACCTCCGATATCTGCGTCTTCTCTCACTTGCGGTCTACTCCGTGCCCGGCGCTCGAAGACGCAGCAGAGGGTAAAAACGTAAAAAGGCTAGAGTGTAAATCAGGACACCGTCCTGCAAATACGGAACCCCAGGTAATTGTACGCGTTAGTAGGCGAGCTGTAGGCGCGATTTGCCACCCGCACGCTCGTCGCAATGTCGTACCAGCTACCGCCACGACTCACCCGGTAGGAATCGGCTGTACTGTTGTACGGATTCGTCTGTGCCAAACTGGAGTAATCTCCATACCAGTCGGTGCACCACTCCCATACATTTCCACTCATATCGTACAAGCCCAATTCATTAGGTACCTTCTTACCAACTTCTTGGGTCTTGCTCCATGAATTGTCCTTGTACCAGGCTACATCATCTACATTATCACTTCCAGCATACTTGTAACTCTTGCTCTCGTTCCCACCCCTGGCCGTGTACTCCCATTCGGCCTCTGTCGGTAGTCTGTATCCGACTACCTGAGTAATATCTGTCGTCACATTGCCATTTGCGTCTAGCAGACTTCCATAGAAGTCTGGTCGATTTCCATAGAAATTATAAGCCTTTGGAAGACCATCATTCTCGCTAAGCCAGTTGCAAAATCCGACCGCATCGAACCAACTGACATTGATTAAGGGTCGCTGTTCTCTTCCCCAGCCTTCATCGTCCGGTTTTTTTGCACCTGATAACCGACAATATTTGTCATAGTCAGCGAAGGTGATTGGAAACTTACTCATAGAAAAGTCGTAGGTCAGTTCGCACATAGTTTTCTTGATTCCGCTTTCTTCATCTGTATTGCCAATAAGGAACGATCCCTTTTTTACATATACAAACTCCATATTTGAACCATAGGCGTTGGTATGTTGAGATCTACTGGAAACAGCTTCTTGTGTGCCTTTATCTATTTGATTAGAAGAATTTGAGGAACGAAGAGTATCAGGCCTCTTTTCAGCGAGTTTTTCGCCACAACTCGGACAAAATAACGCACCGGCAGGTACTTCCAAACCGCATTTTGTACACTCTTCAATTTGCTTAGCCCCACATTTTGGACAGAAGGAATACTTCTGTTCAAGCTTCGCACCACATTCGCGACACCTGTCCGAATGATCTTCAAGTAAGGGACTTCCACAGTCGGAGCAGAAGTCATTGTCTGCCTTATTGAATCTTCCACATTTCGGACACTGAATTTTGGCGTTCATTTTTAGGTTCGCGAAAGAAGGCTCTTCAGTGCTAATGCTCGCCTGTCCACGCAATGAAAATTGTGGGGTCTGGGATATTAGAATCCTCTCAGTAGTATTTCTATTGCTGTCAATCTCTTTCTGCATATACTCGCTTCGAAGGTCGTTGTACCTCTGATTGAACTTTACTTCTTGCTCTAAGTTATCGGTACGTCTTTCCACATTATTCACTTTGGTATCAGTTGTTAAATCCTTGGATAGTGCTAAAGCAATTCCTGCGATTATTGGAGAAATTAGCGCTGCTAGAAAGAACCATCCGACTGCTGAGCGACCTCTGCTGTTGGCGTATCCTGCTACTACTCCACATATTATTAACCAAACTACTACAAACATAATTCTTCGCCTCCATTCTACAGTTTTTCGCTGTCACTTTTTACATACCGGAAGACGCGTCTTTCTGTTTTCTGTTCGTTAAGGCCTACCTGTGCATTATTATTGGAAACAGTGATTCTTTTTTTGTGGAAAAAGGAAGTCAACTCACCAGAAAGTCTAACTCTGATCATATACCTGCTTTTTGGAAGAATCTCAAGGAGGCTATTAAGATCGTTAACCAACTCATGGATAATGGTAGTGTCTTTCATCAGAACTCTTTCTTGAGACTTCACTTTGATACTAATTGAACCTTCTTCATAGTCTGTTTCTTGTTGCAGAAAGTCATATTTGTTGTAGAAGGTAGACAATGCCGTTTCAAGCTGTTCTTTGTAGGAGTTATCGGTATTGCAACTTAAATTACCCATTCTAAGAGCCTTGATCATGATTATTCCGTTGAGTGTAAGCTTACTAATAGAAAGTATTTCCTTCAGCTTCCCTGTTTTTAGAAGTACAATCAATACAACAGATACAGTTACAATGCTAGCAACTAATATCCAGATAACCAAAATAGTTACCCCCTAATGACACAAGCTCCCAAGACAGCCTGCTTTTAGTAGTTTCTATTAGCAAACACCGTCGTTATCTACCACAATGACGGCCCCCCTTAACTCTCCTGAACAGCTCTCTCGAAATATGAAATGAAGTGTAAAACAGAGGTATGACTAAATGCTTTGGCAATATTTTAGCATTCCAGAGTACAGTTTCCGTAATTATAGCTTATTATAATGTTTGGGCAGATTCAGGTTATTAGATAGCTTATAAAAGACAATCTTAGTGTTGCTTCTTCCGTAAGGCTTATTGTGTCTAGACTATGGGAAAGCAGATATTTGTACTTTTGGTAAATACGGTCAATCAGTTGATTAAAAGATTTACATTTCCCTCAATCCTCCAACCTCGCACGCATAAACGCGTCTTCCGGTCTGGTGCTGTTGAGGCTGTACCTTACACCGGATGAGTAGCCCGTCGGCCATCGTCCCAGATCGTGGACCCATCCTTCGTTAAGAGCAGAAGGCACGTTCTCAGATAAAGAAGAAAGATAACCGGAGCTGGTTATGACGTCTGTAAGTTTTAGCTCTTCGGGAAGGAGTTCGTATAGTTTCAATACCAGTTCGTCGTTAACTGCCTCGTTGTGGTATGGAAACCTGCTGCCCATAAAGGTACAGTCTTCAACCTGCACCGTTGAGCGAGAACCATAGTGGGTTGGGGGGAAGGTGCTACAAAGAGGAACCCCGGTCATCGGGTTTTCTTTTTGCTCCGTACTATTAGTAAGTTATCCTAACTAAATCGACGGGGGATTACACAGTAAAAGTCTGAACATACACACCGGCCATGGAGGCGGGAAGAATGCCCCCGAAGTCTAGCGGTGAAGAGTCACCTCGCAAAATCGATTTATAGGGGGGCCTTCCCTTCCAGATACAAGAGGTACCCTTGCGAGTGGAAAATGCAAATACACCTCAAAATAAGCCCGATTTCGGGGTATTCTGCTCATATCTCACTGTCGGATCGGGACAGCGACTGGTTTCCCTCCGATCACCGGCTCATATATGCGCCACCATCGGGGAGTAATCTCCCGGGGTAAAAAAAGAGGGGCTGGTTAGGCCTCTCTTTTTTTTCGCTTCAAATATCCCGGATGGGCATCACCAGGTACTTTTCAGTTTCTCCTTCCTCTGGAGTCAGCTGCAACGGTGAGTTAGCTTCAACAAAACCCATTGTGACCAGCTCGCTATCGATAGCGGTCAGGGCATCCTTCAGGAATTTTGGGTTGTACGTGGCTTTCATCTCGCCTTCACCCGCTACTGACACCTTGTGTGTGAAGTTACCTTCACCAATTTTGCCCGATATGCAGATAACCTCACCATCTCTAGTCAATCTTACCTTATCGGCTCCCAACGAGCGGTTGACAGCCTCCAGCAGCTCCTCTCTACTGACCTCCAGGGTCGCCCTGAAATCACCGGGCAGGATTCTCCTGTAATCCGGGAACTCGAAATCAGGTCTTGGAAAGACCAACTCGAAGTATTCAGAATGAATCTTCAGAACACTCTTGTCCGCCCGGACACTAACCTCGCAAGCGGGCACAAGCCGTATTACGTCCTGCAGAAGCCTGGCCAGCACCAGTGGAATCATAACCGATTCTTCTCTCACGCCCTTCGCAGAAATATCAGCATAAGCCAGTCTGAAACCGTCGGATGCAACGGCACGGAGCCCTGTCTCCTGGACTTCCACAAGAACCCCGTAGAGATTCCGCTTATTCTCGGAAGTTGCCGAGAAGGGCAACACTTTTCTCAGGGCCTTCTGCAGGTCCTCCGAATAGACTGAAGCTGTCTCCTGCTTCACATTGGGCAGCGCGAGTTTACCCGGTGTGAACGGCAGCACGATCTCGCCACTGTCAGTGTTAATTATGACTGAGCCATTAGTAGCGATCTCGATGATTCCCTTAACGCCGCCGAGGATATCCTTCAAACCCTGGAGGTCGATCTCGCAATCGTCTTTACCGATGGAGTCCGACGGTAGTGTGACCCTGAGACCGGTTTCACCGTACATAGCTGTAATACTGAGACTACCCTGTCTTACGGACAATACAGCTTCTGCAGTGTTCAGCTTAAGCTTCGAGAAGAGTGCTACGGCTTTCTTCAGCTGCGTTCCCTGTATCCTGGCAATACTGCTCGCGATATTTGTCGTCATAGCACACCTCCTGCGGCTTTGTAACTTTCCAGGGAATATATCGGCAATGAATCGCTCTCGAGCGCGTTGTCCAGCTCGTCTAATATCAGATCCAGGAAGTTAGTATCACTATCTGTGCGGTCAACGCGGAACACGCAGCCCTCGAGGGCCTTCCTCTGGAGCCCGTGTTTCTCGACACTCTTACCTACGTAGCTGATATCCACACAGATGATTGTGGACTCACACACGAAGCACTGGTGGGAGAGATCGTCCACGTGCCACGTGTAGAAGGCGTCGGGATTGTCGGCAATCACCCGGAGCAGCCTGATCTCCGATTGGCTCACTATGAGCGACTGGACGAGCTTTTCATCGACGAAGAACGACAGCCCGACGTTGGGCTCCTGCCTCTCTTCCGCTATTTCGGGGCGGTACCTCTGAGCCACAATAATGAGTTCCTGGCCTTTTCTATCGCGGGTTTCAACCGTTGCTCTCTGCATATTCCTCACTCCTTTCATAAGTCTTCAGTAATGAGTTGCTTATCTTGTCTATCACCTTACTTGCCTTACGCAAATCTTCCGTGTTGTTGATGTATCCTGCGATGTAGCCCGCCGAAGGTGCCGTAGCGTCGAGACCGAACTTCGATGCGGCGATGAATGCGGAACACTCGACAATGACTTCTTCGAGTTCCCGGGGCAGTTCTAACTTGTTCTTCCATACCAGGTAGTGCCCCGTTTCGTGTAGAAGAGTCAGTGCTCTGTCAGCTTCTGACTGACTGCTGGATATAGTTATGGCGAGTTCTTTAGAATCGAAGTAGCCGCTCAGGCCTTTCCGGAGAGGCCTCTCAATAACCGGAACCGGGGAGAATTCCAGGAGACTCAGATAACCAGGGAAGTCTCGGTTCAGATGGGAGACAAGGAAGTCAGGCGGCGCATCGGTTTGAGATACATCGAAGACGTGTCCGGTGGCGAACCCTACGAGTTCGTCATCCTTAGTACCGTCAGGTTTATCGACCTTGCGGAACCTGGGAACGATTATGGCCAGTCCCTTCTCTCCCTTGAGGACAGATATACCCAGTACGTTCCATTTCTTGAAGGGCAGGACGTATGTCACGTTCTCACGCTGACTCTGGATCAGAATGCAGTTCAGGTGCGAGTAGTTGTGCTGCAGAGCCTTGAACTTCAGTGCACGTATGAAGGCCTCGCAGTTAACGATGGTGTCGAGTTTTGTGTCCAATTCTTTCTTCGTCAGTTTCATCTTTTTCACCTCCAATTAGTGAGGGCCCCCGAAGGGACCCTCATATTAGTAACTCTTCTGCCAGACGGAGCAACTCATCCTCTGGCGATACGTTCTCGCGACGTTTCTTCAGCTCTCCTATCGTGGCCTGAATAGAATCGATGGAGTTAAGGTCGCAGGTCTTCTTCACCTGCGCCGTTAGTGTGGTCAGATCCATACCCAATAACTCGGCTGTATCTTCGATCTCTGCTTTCAGTCTGTACCGGGCAATCAGCAGGTCGGTGTGAGCGATGAGAGCCTGCAGGTCTTTGTCTGTGGCATTAGCGAGGTCGATGTTTCTTATATTGCAAACCTTCTTCAGAACACTGTCCCTGTCACCCCCGGAAACTTCTGCCAATTCAGCAGCTTTCGTCATCAGGGCATCTTTCAACTCCGAGGGTGCTATTACTGGCCGGTCACCTGATACAACTTCCACCTCGTTTTCACTTACCTCTTCCGGTAGGTACAGACCGGAGATGTCGAATGCGCGGCGTAGCGTGGAGGCCTCTGCCACTTTCTGGATCATCACCCTTCTCTTCGTGGGCCACAGCCCCTGTCCGGTAGAGTATTCGCTCTCCCACACTTCGCATATGAAGGGCTGCTCCATATCTTTTCTGTACACAGTGCATACAGCCACGAACTGCGAGGGACGCTTGAGAACCTCGACCTTCTTTTCCTTGCGGTTATAGTAGCGGATCTCGAAACCTATCGGTTCTTCCCGGAGCTGTGTCTGCATACCATTGAAAGCTCCGGAGCGGTGGGCGATATGCAGGAACCCATCACGGCCGGTGAAGATGTGCGCGTCATCACCATACTTTATAAACCATATCTGCCGGGTGAAGGGGTCGAGGTCATACCGGGCCGCAAGGTGCAGGAATAACTTCAGTTCATCGTCACTGGCGCCCTTAGCGACTGTCCGTTTTATGAGTTCTACCTGTTCCTTCGACCACGGAGATTCACTTGTCGTTACCGGCAGCATCGTTTGTCACCTCCAGAAAGACTATGGATTGCTTCTCCTCAACTGTGAGATACTCGCTCAGCTCTGATAGGGCAGGAAGGTCCGGCTGCAGCATCCTCAAACGAGAGATGATACTGATTTTTGGTTTGTAGCTTACAGAGAAGATTTGAGTAGCGACATCCGGGTACTTGCTCACGATTATTCTTGCGTCCGATTGGCCGATCCTGGCTTCCGTGGTCCAGGCGAGTTTGGCAGTGAAGTCTGTAAGCTCCACCTGCAGAGACTGTCCTCTGTCAGGTCTGCTGACAGTGCTAAAGATTTGAGTCTCTAGTTCCTTCTTCTTGTCTCTGAGCCGGGCTTCGAGATCCTTAACCTGCTTAAGCTGCAGTAGTAGTGTGGTAGTGTTTACAGTTTGAACACGCATACACATTCCTCCTTGTTGGCGCAGAATTAGAAAGAGAGCCGGTTGGGGGCTCTCTTCACTAGCTTTTTTATACCAATCAGGAGGAGGGTAATTTAGTACAGGCCTTTCAATATATACCTTTTAGAGTGTTATTGAATAGATAATTATCTAAAGAAATAATATTCAAAATGATATATATCTAATAGCATATTATGTTATTAGATATATATGCTATTAGATGTTAGTGGTCTCCTCCTCTTATAAAGCCAGTTTCGCTTTCAAGGCCCCCTCTTGCTTTCTATTTATCAGTTCACTACTATTACTTTGATTACTCCTATTGCTAGTGTTATACTTCCAATAGTGCTAATGAAAATGGTGGTGGTGGTACGTGAAAGTTGTAGCTTTTGGAAATTACAAGGGTGGCGTGGGGAAAACCACGATTTCTGCAAACCTCGCCATTTCTCTTGCCAAAATGGGGTACAAAATTACTTTTATTGATGCAGATCCTCAGGGTAACGCTACTAGCGCCTTGTCTTTCAAACAATTGCCAACCAGAGGAATCAAGGAAGTCTTGTCTGATGAAACCGAAGCTGGTTTTGATGATGTGGTAACCCTACTCGCGGACACATTATATTTTGTGGGGAGCCCCACGGAAGACCTGGCAATCGATAAGCTCTACGCCTACGACCCAGAGGCCTCCAGTCCCCCCGAGATAGACTTCATTTACGAAAAAATTAGTGAGTCTGTTGTTTTGCAGAATTCCGATTATGTTATTTTCGATCTCGCACCATCTATAACCTTCGCTTTCATCAGCGTTTGTCACGCTGCTGATTACTTGATCGCCCCACTCGATACCGGAGCTCAAGCCGTGAACGGGACAGATAAACTGCTTAGAATCCTCAAGAAGAACAATATTCCGAGCAATAAGATTAAGTTTCTGGTCAACTCCTGGTACAGGGGAAAGAGAGATTCCACAAAAATGGCCACGTTCATAACGAAACAACTCAATTCATTTGAGACCAGGGTTCCACGGAGCTCCTACTTTGAACGTGCCTTACTTCTACTAACCCCTGTGGAAGAACTGGACCCGAAGATCAGTTCAGATAAGTACTCTCCGGGAAATGAATGGAAAAAGTTTGTCAATGAATTTCTTAAATGGACAGGTGGTCAATGATGGTAAAGAAGTCTGAAGAAGCCGTCGATGAGGCGTTGGGCGCTTTTGGACAAAGACTGAAACAAACTGCAGCTGACTACGAGCTTGCTAAGGTTGTGCCCACTACAATATTTAGTGTGGCCAAGAACTTTTACAAAATCCCTAACGAAGTTCTGCGGTGCTTTGTGTTTTCCGGAGAGTTTACCCTTTACCAGATCAGGTTGTACTTGTTTCTCTTCATGGAGGCATACGATGAGCGCAAGCCGACCGGAATGACCGCTCCAATTACTAAATACCGGGCAGCTAAAGTGTGTGGCGTACACACCTCGAGGGTTGGTGATATATTCTCTAGTCTGGTGCAGATCAACGCAATAGAGTTCACCGGAGAGGAGAAGACCCCGGTAACTAAAGGCCGGACCAGAGAAAGCTACAAAAAGAGATATACGGTCAATGTTCCTATCAATGAAAAAGGTCGGTTTGTCTTTGTACCACCTTCGCAGGCATACTATATAAATTCATCGACAGAGGCCCTTCCACTTGAGTCTCTGGAGACTAAGAAGAATCCGAAAGGTAAGAAGAAGAGCCGCTCCCAGTATGTAAACGAGCTACTGCAGCTGGAGTACAACAAGAGTTTTATCGACATTCTTAACGATACAAAAAACAGGATAGTACTCCCAGGTGCTGAACTGAGCGGTAAAGACGTAATTGACGCCATAGTTGAAATCTTTCATCTCCCGGACGATTTGACCGAATCCAGCATAGAGCTTAACGAGTTTCAAAAGAAATTTGCCGCAGATAACTACCCGGTGTTGTTATCCAAAGTAGTAGATAAAATTAAACAAAAATTTACGAGATAGGTTTTGTGCCAATATACATCTAATAGATAATTATCTAATAGAATATATAGCAAAAAGCAGAAGAATACATTTGTGATACTCATCTAAAAGCAAAAGAATACATTTGTGATACTCATCTAAAAGTGAAAGAATACATTTGTGATACTCATCTAAAAGTGAAAGAATACGTTTGTACTATTAGCTAAAAGATTAGTCTAGAGCCTTTCTAAATAATAGCTGAAAGCTGCTTCAAATCTCTCTTATACAATTTTGGCATTACCTTGCATAAAGATCTAAGATATAAGATCTTTAAGAACTAAGATCTTTAAGAACTAAGATCTTTAAGAACTAAGATCTTAAGATCTAGGATCTTCAGGAACGTTGAAAAAATCAATTATGCTTTCGACTCGTCACTAAAAACCTACCACCCTCTCCACCTCTCCCTCCAACTCCCCCGGTATCTTAGTGCCAGAAAGGATGATAGTCCCATAAGCCTGGCCGTATCCCTCCTTCAGTATCTTCTTTATCGCAGCCTGAATCTTCTTGCCTTCCTCCACTGCATAGACCTTTGAGCACTTGAACCTTATCCTGTTTGGCTAAAAGCCATCTTTCCACAGAACCTCGTCGGACTGAAACTGCTTACCAGTTATCTCGCCTATGGCTGCTCCGTCTTCCTCAACAAAGAAGATAAGCTTTTCACCAAACAATTCTCATCAACTCCACACCCCTTCCTTGTACTATACCCAGCTTATATACTAGCTTTCAGTACTTCCTATCAACAATAGGAGAGAGGTATTGAGACAGACACCTTTTCAGCTTCTAAATGCTCCACGAAAACTGTGGGCGTCTCTAGGGACACGATATCCAAAATCATCCCAATACCCATCGCAGGACCGGAAGATGCGTTTATAAGGTCCAGATTAGACAACCGATAAAAAGTGATTAACTAGACCTATCCAACAAAAAGCAAATCGCAGAAGCAAAAACTCACACAAGTAAATACTGCTTTATGCAGGGTGAGCATATGAGAAAGATCCTGTTGTTGCTACTAGTGGTAGCAAGTTTTGCTGTGTTGTTCGGTACGGAAGCTCCCGGATATGTTGAGATAACCTCTTCAGATGGAGTCAAGATTCTCGTGGATGGTGTCCACAAGGGAACGGTTGTCGGAAGCCAGCTTATACTCTCGCTCGCACCGGGAACGTACACGCTTACCGCCCAGAAGGAAGGCTATGAGGACGAAAGCGTTGTCGTGACAGTCCAGTCAGGCAGATCGACATCTGTGAGTATTGAATTGAGCCAGGCTAAGGTTATACAGGAGAAGATCCCGACGGAACAGAAGAAGGTTGTTCTGGGGCAAAAGACAGGCACTATAAACATATACAGCATACCTTTCCCTTCGGCGAAGGTGTCCATAAACGGAGTCAACTATGGGGAGACGGACATAAGACTCACGAACTTTCCAGTCGGAAAGCTAACGGTAAAAGTAGACCCCGGAGGCAAGAGTCTTCAGAATGTTTTCACGCTTAAAGAGAATGAAACCATCGATCTGCAGGTGAACTTCGTTGACGGGAAGATATACCAGCTATTCACCGTCAGTTTTGACTTTCCGGATGATGTGGAAGTGACTATAGATGGGAACATCATAAAGAAAAACGAGTCCGTGGTTTTGATCGGTCCGGATCACCGCGTAGAGATGAGGGTGACCGATCTATCGCGCTATGAACCTTCGAGCGTGAACCGATCAAGAAAGAGCTGTCCCGTCCGACAACGAGGGATGTTCTTGATTCGATTCATGTCACGCACCGCCCGTATTACGTAACCAGTCTGAAATTGGCCATGATATCAAGGCCAGCAATGCCCTGGCCTACATCTACAACAAGATTCACAACCGCGGGCTCGATTTTCTACGACGCGATATTGGCGTAGTAGGGCGACGGCACCGTTGGGTACGCCCGGAACACATGCACGAAAACCGCCTCTGTCCTATCACTTACGTCTTCAACCGAATAGATTTCCGGCAACCCGTTTTGGTCGCTATAGAGATAGTTGTGAATCGTAAGGCGAACGGCATCCCGGGTAGCCTTCTTGTCGCGCCAATGATCAATCCGCAGTTTCTCCGCCTTGAGTGTCTTGAGCAAGTCCACAGCAACCGCTTTGATACGCTCGATATCGCTGGGAGTCAGATCAGGTTTTTTCAACAAATCAAACACAGCAAGACTTTCCTCATCAAGTCCCTCACGCATAGCGCGGCTTTCTTCCTTATCCATTGCATCCACAAATCTCAACAGCGCCTCAAAGGTTTTTTCGATGGTTACACGATCCTTCTCGCGATTATATTCGGCCACAATTTCCTCGTAATGTTTCTGGAAATCGGTGCGCAAGGGATTCTGCTGGAGTAGACGCTGCAGGCGTTTTTCAATGGCGGTCTTAAGATTCTGCACGGTGGTACGCTTGACCGGACTGCGCTCGAACTCCCGGCGCAGGCGTTCGAAGTCGATCCTGCTGATGTCGTAGGTGCCGGTACCGTTTTCTGGCGTTTCTTCTCTCACCTCAATGGCGTCATCCACTAACTGGTTCAGCTGGTGGATGATACCGGTAATATCTGCCTGCTCACGGTCCTGTTGCAGGCTCTTGTAGACGATGTTGATAGCGTCGAAGTCGCCACGGCAATCATTGATACCTTCAATGGTGATGCAGGCTTTGAATTTCGAAAACACCGCCCGGCACATCACCTCAAAACGTTTTCTCGTCTCGTCGTTTTCGTTCGCAGCCTCCTTGGCCGCGAGAATCGCCGCATTCCTGGCAAAACCCGTTTGCTCTATGATCTCATCCAGAGATGCGCTTCGTTCCTCCAGAAATGCCCGGACAAAGGCAATCGCTTCATGAAGATCGGCCAGCAATTCCTCCTCGGGTCTGGCCGGTTCAGTTTCACTGCCGGTGCCGCCGCGACCGACATCACCCGTTCCAGCAAAGGTAGCCAGCGCCTTGCGCAGGTTTTTCAGGATACCGCAGTAATCGACGATCATCCCGTTGTTCTTGCCTTCGTTGACCCGGTTCGCCCGGGCAATTGCCTGCATCAGCGTGTGCGCTTTGAGCGGCTTGTCGAGGTAGAGGGTCGAAAGGCTCGGCACGTCAAAGCCGGTCAACCACATGGCGCAGACGATGGCGATGCGAAACGGGTGTTCCTCGGCCTTGAATGCATCGTCCAGAGCCAGTCGCTGCATGTTCAGATACTGTGGCTGTTTCCGCATGGTCTCGGGAAGGTCGATGCCTTCCTTGATCAGGCGGCGGTGCGGGGTGATGTCCAGCTCCCATTTACGAAACTTCTCGACCTCTCCCTGTTCCTCGCTGACCACGACCGCCATCTGTGTCTGGCGCATCCACTCGATCTGGCGTCGCCGGTACTGTTCGTCCTGCTCGTCCGTGACCAGGGATAACTGCGATTCCAGCTCGTTGATTCTCTCGTTCCAATAGAACTGGATCAGTTTGTACATGCGGACGCAGGTAATTTTGTCAATGCAGACCAGCATCGCCTTGCCGGTTTCCCAGGCCGTGGAATAGTGGCGCACAAAATCACGGGCCACCTGGTCGAGGCGTTTCCCTGCTGTGATGATATGATAGTCGCGCTTGAGCTCCTGCTCCAGGCGCTGTTCCACATCGATATTATCCGTCTCCAGCTCCTCCAGCTTCTCTGCGATCCGGTTGTTCAGGTCGCCGACCGCCACACCGAGCTTGTCACCGCGCGCATCGTAGTACAGTGGTACTGTGGCTTTATCTTCCACGGCACGCTGAAAATCGTAGGTGGAGACATAATCGCCGAATACCCGCCGGGTGATCTCGTCGTCCTTAAAGAGCGGCGTGCCGGTGAAACCGATATAACTTGCATTCGGCAGGGCGTTACGCATGTTGAGTGCGAGTGTCCCGTACTGGGTGCGGTGGGCCTCGTCGGTTATGACGATGAGGTCGTCGCGTCGGGAGTAGGACTCCCCTTCGCCAACTGTATGATTGAATTTCTGGATCAATGAAAAGACGTGTGACTTGTGCTGGGCAAGCAACTCGGCAAGATGCTCGCCACTCGACGCCCGACACGGGTCGCGGTCGTTGTCCACCAGGCCGCAACCGGCAAAGGTCTTGTAGATCTGCGTGTCGAGATCCTCTCGGTCGGTGAGGATTAGAAAGGTGAAATTTCCTCCCAGTTTGCGATGCACCTTACGGGTGAAAAAAACCATCGAATAGCTCTTGCCCGAGCCCTGGGTATGCCAGAACACCCCTAGTTTGCCTTTTCTGCTCTTCCTGTCGCGCACTGCCTCGATGGCCCGGTTGACGCCCAGAAACTGGTGGTTGCGGGCCAGAATCTTCCTCGGCTCCCCGGCCGAATCGTCGAAAACGATAAAATTCTCCACCAGGTCCAGGAAATTAGCTTTCGCACACACCCCCTTGAGCAACGTCTCCATGGCCACGGCACCCGGCTGATCCTCAGCCAGCCGTTTCCACTCGTGAAAATGTTCGAACCGACTGGTAATCGAGCCAAGTTTGGCATCCACCCCGTTGGCCAGCACAACAAAAGCGTTGTGATTAAACAGATGCGGAACTGTGTCTTTGTAATCCAGAAAGTTCTGCTCGTAAGCAGCACGAATATCCTTACTGACGTTCTTCAGCTCCATGAACAACAGCGGCAGACCGTTCACGAACCCAACGATGTCCGCCCGGCGGCGGTAGAGATCACCCCGTACCCACAGCTCCCGCACGCAGAGGAAATGATTATTCTCGGGATTATCGAAGTCGAAGACCCGCAAACGCTGGCGCACCCGTTCTCCATTGGCGTTGTGAAAGGTGACCTGCACCCCGTCCTTGATCAAATCGTACTTTTCCCGATTGGTGGTAACCATGGTCTGCGAGGCTGAAACCGTTACTATATGGCTGACGGCGTCTTCATAGGCACTGGCGGGCAAGCCGGGGTTGAGCTCCTCTATCTTGGCCAGCAGGATACGGGTCAACACCACCTCACGATCGGATTTCCGGCCCAGCAGACTGTCCGGCCCGAAATCCTCGTTATTATAGGCATAAATGGACTCCCAGCCGAGCTCTTGTTCCAGGTACTCGGCGGTCGTCTGCTGGACGAGAGTATCTTCATTGTAGGGGGAGGGAGTCATTCAATGACCTCCCAATAACCTTCTTTTCTTCCACCGACCCGCCGAAGCAAGCCGTCCTTTTGCAGCTTTTGAATATTCCTTTGCACTGATCGTTCGGTAATGCCGATTACACTGGCCAACTCCGGAATGGTAACGGAAGGTTTTTCCCGACAGGCTTCGAGAATCTTTCCCGACGCTTTCCCGACGCTTTCCCGACGCTTTCCCGACTCGGCATCCGTCTTTGCTGAACCCTCCGGTGTAATGTTTGCCAATTCCAGCTCTTCCAACGGTTTGCGATGAACCGTGGCGGTGAACAAGCAGCCATCGTGATCGTCGATAAAGTCTATGGTCGGCCACTTTTCAAGCGCCCTCTTTATTCCCGAACCCAGACCGTGGTAGGGAAGCAGCCCCTTTGCGATATAGGAAACCAGGATTGGGTTGCGGATATTGGAGTTTCCGGTTCGAATCTTCTCCACTGTCAGGTTATTGGGCAGATGGCCGGGGCTGATGATCTCGATGCGGTTGTCGAAGACAAACAGGCGAATTGGGGCACTAACTAGATAATCTCGATGCACCAGGGCATTGACCAGCAGCTCCTCGAAAACCTCCTCGGGAATCTCCGGCAATCCTGGTGCGTTTACTCCACGCCCCGCCTGCACCTTGTGCAAGTTGCGCATGACAAAGGCCAGCACACCCTCGAAGAGTTTCGGCAGCGGCCCGGAAAAGTCCTCGGTGTCGAGGTAGTCGGTGGCGTGGATTTTATTGCCAGGGTAGCGGATCGCCTTGACCACGAATTGCGGCACAATCCATTCCGGCCGCTCGGCGAACATCAGCACCCCGGCCAGGTTCAGCCTGCCATCGTCGGTAGCCAGATTCATGTTTTGTAGCAGCCGGATTAGCTCGTCGGAGGAATCGGGATACTCCTGTTTGTAAACATCACGCAGAAAATCGCGGAAACGCAGCTTGTCCAGCTTGTCGATTCCCGCCCTGGTGGGCAGCTCGTCGCCGTGGAACTGATTGGTGAACTGAAACAGCCGGCGCAGCTCCTCCTTGGAGTTCACCCGCCGCTTGTCGGCCCCGGCCTTGAGCCAAATCACCCCGTTCTTGTCGAAATAGGGTCTGTCGATCCCATTGGGTACCGTCAGCACGATAACGATGCGGCCATTTTCAAGCGCCACGTTCTCGGTCTGCACCGCCAGCGGGCTGCGCACCAGATGGCTGGCAGCATTGCTGATAAGCTGATTGATGCGGGCCACATCATGCACTGAAAGTCCCGGTGTCGAACCATCGTCCGCCACGCCGATAAAGATGATGCCCCCATTGGTGTTGGCAAAAGCCGCCATCTCAGAGGCTAGCGACTCGGCATTCTTCACATCCGCCTTGAACTGGCGGGTGGAGTCTTCACCGAGGAAGATCTGGGAGAGAAGGGCTTGGAGGGTCATGGCACGTTCCTCCGTTTGGCAGTGCGCACGCGGTAAAGTCGCTCGGTGAAGCCGCCCTCTTTTTCGAAATCTTGCGCCAACCGCTCGACCTGGCGGTCGAGGAGCGAACAGGCCACCGTCAATAGCACCAGCGCAGCGTTGGCGGAAAACTCGGGGTAAGTCTTGATGGACAGGGTAGACGCTGTGGACTCCGTGGACGATTCAGCCTTTTGTCCACGCTGTCCAATCTGTCCACAAAGTCCACTTTTCTTCACCACCTCCACCACCCACGCCGCCACCTCGTCAGCGGTCTGGCACCGCCGGTCAATCAGTTCTTGCCGGAGCTGGTTCTCCCGCTCCCACTGCGCCAGCCCTCGCTGGCGCAGAAAATCCTCGTAGTCGAGCTTCAGTTCCTCCAGGCTGGCGCGGGCCACTTGGGTGAGCTTGAGTTCGGTCTTTTTCGATGTCGCCGACGCCTGGGAGCCCTCGGCGATGTTCTGCACGCCCGACCGCGCCGCCTGCACCATCTGGTCACGCGTGCGGCTGAATTTATCGATATAGCGGTCGCAAAACCGCACCGTCACGTCGTAGACCAACTGCGCCACCTGAAAGCTTTTCAGCTTCCGGTAACCTCCGTGTTTGGGGATCAGGTCAGACATAAGTCCTCCCTCTTTTACCATGTCCACACAGTCCACTCCGTCCACAAAATCCGAAATGAGATATCTGCCTATCGTGCCAGCTCATTTCCGGCCCCCTGATAAATCGGCGATGGCTGCCTTCAGTACTTGCAGGCAGATCTCGGCTGTATGTTGGTCGGGTGTGAATTTGGATGCGAGCTGCTGATAAGGATGGATGTAATTGCGGAAATCCCGTAGTTCATGGCTGAACTTCTTGACATCTAGCTTCAAAACCCCCAGTTCGTGGGCGACGTCGATAAACTGCGCTAGCGACCACTCGTGAAACGGCTTGACCTTGTTCTCCTTATCCTTCGGGGAACTGGCGGCCTGGTTGAACTCTTTTGGCTTTTCCAAGGCGACACCAAGTAGGATGCCTTCCAGGATGCTTCCACACAGAAATATTGTCGCCAGCGGAGCAGATGCCAGACAGTGCTGCGCCTCCGCCAAACGGGACTCCAACACTGGCACCAAATAGGGTTCGATGGAAAGGTTCTTGATGGAGATGCTCTGATATTGTCGATGTAGAAATTCTTGCTCGGTGGTTATCGGATCAGGCTGCTTGCCAGTCAGCCGGGCAACAATGTGTGCAGCCTGTTCGTATTGTGAAGAGTCTTTTGTCTGCTCATTTCGTGTGGCTTTGTACTGCCAGACCTCCAGCAATCCCGCGAGTACCTTGCCAACTAATGGATCCGGTTCAGTCTCCCAGAACGCCCGCAAACGCCTGGCCTTGGAATCCCCGTTGAAGTCGTATTTTGGTGCGTAGATGTCGATATTAGCGGTCTCACGGAAAAACTCGGCAAAGGTGTTGTTTGAAAAGTCGAGTACATAGCCGCTCGCCATCCCAAACAGGTCTTCAAAGGTCCTTTTCTCGATTGCCTTGAGATTGCTCATACCGCCACCTCCCCGTTCATGAGTTTTGGCAGGAGAAGATCGCGGGCTTTAGCGAGTCTCTCAATTGTTTGATGAAGATTCGCGATTTGGAGATCTATCGGGAACACATGCTCCATAAACATTGCCGCGATCCGATCTGTTGGCTGTATAAGCTCAACACCATGCAGGTCTTTCTTCGTGATCGCTGCGAAGATCGCACCACCACCAATCATGTCTTCTTTGAAGAAGTGGCTCTTTAGTGCATAAAATAGATAGTTTTGATGATCGCAAATCGATCGGATCGCCGCGAGACCTCTGCCAATGACAATCTTGTCATGCGTTATGTTTATGCGCCCGACTGGAGCTCTCACACTGAAAAGTATGTCGCCGGGTTTCGCGATGCGATTTTGGACTGTGCAATATGTCTGATGCGTGGGGAAACGGACTCCGAAATTGGTGACACCCTGATGAAATGGCAGACCATTTCCATCCTTGTTGTAATAGATGGACTTTGGGCTTTGCCCCATCGTAACATCTGCAATCTCTCTTAACGGCTTCTTCTCCCATCGCTCCGGTACGCCGTTGATGATTTGGGTGTGTTCGTGGCCGGGGAAGCGGAGGTGGACGAACCATTCCTTGTATAGCAGCCGCGCCGCCTGCTCCAGCAACTGAATCCGCCGCCGGTTGTTCTCGATCAGGTCGTCGTAGGCGGAGAGGATTTCAACAATCCGGGATTGAGTTGAACGATCGGGAATGGGCAGTCTGAATGAGGAAAGGATCTTTGCATTTGCGTTTGGCTGTGCAGCGCCGCCAACCTGAGACACTACAAATTGCTTATAAACGTAAGATTCAACGATCCGACCTACATATCCAGGGTCGGCAATTTGACGGTCAACGCGGATACGTACTAAGTAAGAGGCAAACACAGATTCAGGGTTATTGCGGATAAGTTTGGCGTAGCCAACAGTCGCGCCAGTTCGAGCAATGACAATATCACCAGTTGCGAGCGAAAACTTGTTTCTTGCCTTTTCGTCAATCTCACAATATGGAACTGAATCCCAATCAATTTGGGAAGGAACAATGTCGGTAATGCGCAAGAAACGGGGGCCAACATGGTGTTCAGAAGCTGACGCAGTGTACCCATACTGAACAAATTCCGCAATCTCGGCCAAACTCTTTGCAGAAGCCCTTGTCATACCCCCAGCTCCTCGAAATTCTTCTTGATCGTCTCTGCCAGCTGTGTGGCTTCGGCGTTCAGATCCTCCAGTTCCACATGGATCTCGCGCAGAGCCTCCTCGAAATCAAAATCCTCATCCTCTTCTTCGGGAGCAATGCCGACATAACGGCCGGGGGTGAGGCTCCAGTCGTTGGCCTCTATCTCGGTCCGGTCAACCAGTTTGACCAGTCCTTCCACATCGCGAAACTCAGCTTCGGGGAAGCGTTCGGTGAGCCAGTAGGCCTGTTTCCAGAAGTAGCGTACTTGCTTTAGCTGCTCGGCGGCCATAACACGCGCCTCATCGGCGGCCTTACGGTCGCGGATGATATCACGGCCAGCCCAGGTGTCGCTCTCCTTGGCGTTGCAGTCATTCTCGCAGGTTTCTATCAGGCGGCAGGCGAGTTTGTAGAGCAGGTCGGCCTGTTTGACCAGATCACGGCTGGTCTCGGCCAGGGTCGTGAGGCGGTTCACGGCTTTCTTAAGTTCACCATTAGTAGTCTTCTGTGTTTCCCATGCTGCCTGCTGCTCGCTGACGGTCTGCTGGAAGGCATCCGCATCCTCCCTGAACAACAGGCTAGCCTCGTCAAGTTCCTTGAGCGGTTCCGTGTGAGGTGCGTCCTTGACCAGAGTCTTGAGAAAGGGTTCGACACTGCTGCGCAGCGAAGTCAGCGCACCTATGAAATCGGTTATCGGTTCGACTGTTTCGCCATCGTTGTCTTTCATGGTGAAACAGGCCGCACCCTCGACCAGTGTGCGCAGACAGTAGCCCGCCACAAGGTCGAGATAGCGCTGGGTTTCGCCCCGGTAGAGCCAGACGATGGCCAGCAGGTTTTGCTCCTGCTCGGGGGAGAAATCGTAAATCTTTCGGGTTACCTTGCGGTAGATGCTGCGGGCGTCGATCATCAGCACCTTGTCTCGATGCGCTTCCAGCTTGGCACGATTGAGAAACCACAGCTCGCAGGGCACAGTGCGGGTGTAGAAAAAGTTGGAGCGGATGGCGACCATAATGTCCACGTCGCCGATCTCCACTAGCTTCTGGCGTACTCTGGCTTCATCACGCCCGGCGCTGGAGGCCTGAGACGACATAACGAATCCAGCCCGCCCATTTTCGTTCAGGTAGCTATAGAAGTAGCTTATCCAGACGTAGTTGCCATTCGAGACCTTGCCTTTCTTATTGACGCCGGGCAGGCCGAAGGGCAGTCGTGGGTCGCTTCCCACTTTATCGGCGTCGATCTCGTCCACGTTGAAAGGCGGATTGGCCATTACGAAGTCTGCTTTGCCGAGCAGCTCGTGCGGGTCTTCGTAGTAGGTGATAGCCTTCTGGATATCTCCTTCAAGGCCGTGTACCGCCAGGTTCATCTTGGCGAGCCGAATGGTAGTCGCGTTCTTTTCCAGGCCGTAGAAGGTGAGCTTCTCGGTGGGGTTTTCGTGCCGCCTCTCAACCACCCGAGCACTCTGTACAAACATGCCGCCCGAGCCGCAGGCCGGGTCGAGCACCGTGCCGGCGGTTGGTTCGATGATGTTGGCGATGAGCGAGACCAGCGATACCGGGGTGAAGAACTCGCCGCCGTCGTGGGCCTTCTGATCGGCAAACTGGGTCAGGAAATATTCATATATGCGGCCGAAGACATCCCCGGAGACCTTTTTCAGCTCCTCGGGGTTGAGGGTGCGCAGCAACTGTCCGAGTACGGCGTTGTCAAGCTCCTGATACTCGCTCTTGGGCAGCACGCCGCGCAGGTTCTCGTAGTCAGCTTCTATGGACTCCATGGCGTCGATAATGGCCTTGGCACGGTCTGCACTGTCGGGCAGGGAGACGAGATAGTCGAACTGGGCTTTGGACTGCAGGAAGATGGCGCTCTTCTGCGAGAAGTCTTCCTTGGTCAGCGGCCGTGTTTTGCCGCCCCGTGTCGGCAGGTTGGCTTCGATGTTATCCTTGACACCCAGAAAGCGGCTGTAGGCGTGGCGCAGAAAGACCAGACCCATGACCGGCAGAAAGTATTCGTTGCTGGCATAGTTAGAGTTGGCCCGCAGGGTGTCCGCTGCGCTCCAGAGGCGTTTTTCAATGGCTTCGATGTGTTCAAGCTGGGACATATTACTCATACCTCCCATGATACTACTTGCACCGTACCTCGCCCTTGTCCCCCATACTGCAAAACAGTCTCTAGATATTCTACACCACTATCGATGACGGCTAAAACCGGCTCCCCATGTAGTGGTTGAAAAGCCTACCCGAGCTGGGTGGCAAACTTTTCTAAGGTCTGCATCTAACACCGTCAGAGTTCAGTAACCAACTTGGCCATATCAAAAGGAGGCCTGGATAGATGTTATCACAAGAAATGAAGAAAAAGGAAATCATTAAGGTACTGGAAAATATAAAATAGAGACCTCAGGAGGCGGTCAGCCTCCATTTTCGCGAAAAACAGACGTGAGGAGAATCGTCAGTTGTAGATATATAAGCTATTCTGGAGGACAAAACGGCATGAACGGAGAGTATTCGTTCGCTCAAACAGTTCAATGCGCAAGTCACACACACGCACATTATAAATAAGCAAAACAAAACTAAACAAAACCAAAAATATTCTTTCTCCTAACGGAGAAACGAAAACTGAGTTTTTCAGATTTCACGAACGGGGAGGGGAATATAGCGGCTGGAGAGAGAAAAAGCCAAAGGGAGGATGTCCACAACGCAGTTTATTCGCCTCAGTCACCTAGCTCCAATCGTGAAGGCAGTCCCGAGCAGAAGGGCATCTTTTCACCTCTAGAAGCTTCAGATGATACAGTGCCGAAGACAGTAACACTCCAGTCGAAATCTTCTTTCGCAGGTCGATTCTGAAGAACAAAATACTGAAGCTGGTTCTTGACAAGCTAAGACATTTTCTGAATAGCCATACAATGTCAGATAGATCAAAACGGATATAAATTTTCAGTTAACCGCTCCAAAAAAAACTGTGAGCGTCAGTTTCTTCGCTTGGTCGAACGACAACATCGTTGTTATAATCCAGTTACCCAACACGGAGGTCCCAGTATATGCAGTCTAACTCAAGAACACATCTGAACAGGGCGTTCGATCATCTGGACAATGTCATCTACATAATGGGCGAAGTCATAAAGGGAAGAAATGCCGAAGAGATCAGGAAACATCTGGTGGAAGACGATCCCTTCAACAGCTCGAGAGAGTACAGAGTCTATATAGCTAACTGGCTTATCGGCGACTACGTCAAGGGCTTCTCCCCCGAGGCTCTGGATGTCTTCGCACGCCTAATGACTTCGGACAGGATAGAGACCCGGACGAAGAGGGAGTTACTCTTCTGGAAGAACTGCGAGAGGGACTCACTCGTCAGGGCGATCACACTCGAGCAGGTGTATCCTGCCTACCACAGGGCAGAGGCCTTCTTAATGCGTGAGGACGTGGTCGGTTTCATCGTCAAGAAGATGGGGTTCACAGAGTATATGTCAGACAAGAGGATCACAAACTACCTCTCCATAACATCAAAGCTCGGTATTGCCGAAGCTAACGGCAAGAACATAGACCTGCGCTACTTCCGCCCCAAACGAGAGAGCGTTACCGCGGTGCTGTACTTCCTCTTCAACTCAAAACTTTCACCCTCGGCCATTCTTAGAGCAGATGATTTCAAATACCTGCTCCTGGACGAGAGGGACCTCCTCTCTTATCTTGCCGATCTGGATACTTCCGGTCTCATAGAGTTCGCTATGGCCGGAAACGTCGTGAGGCTGGAGCCGAAGATAGCTTTCGAGGTGTTGCCCGATGCACTCGCGCGATAACCTTTCACTCTCAGAGAAGCTGGATATGCTCTCAGATAAGCTCTCAAGGGCGGACTCCCTTGTCAGCGAGACCGAGGGTTCCAGAGTGATCGTCCTCATAGTTGCCCCTAAGGAAGAGGCGGCTGCAGTACGTGAGCTGAAGATGCGTTTCGAGGGTAGGATAAACCTGCTAGATTTCGGGGCCAAACTCGTAGAGACTGCTAACGGTTACGGTATGGAGAACCTGGAGGCCGACTTTTCCTTTCTTGGAAAGGCGAGCATAGGCGACTTCTCGATGCTCCTGCAAAAAAGTCTTATCGGGAGTATCGTGGAGTCCTCACAGTTGAACCCGCTAACGGCCGTACACAGGCTCGGGGTAATCAACGGCTTCTTCGGTCTCAACCCGCTGATCGAGGGCGTTACAAACAAACTCTTAAATCCGGCGGTATTTATCTATCCGGGCAAGAGGAAGGACCATATACTGACCTTTCTCGACGGAAGGCACACGACATCGGTTTACAGGGCGTTAGTGATCTGAAATAGACGGTAGGGGGTCGGGTAGATGACGATAAAAGAGCTTCTGAAGATGAACATAGAAGAGGAAGTCCCTCTGGTAATAAAGGCGGGGGACCAGGACCTCGCACTCGAGCAGAAGGAAATCTCCCAGTACATAGTGACCCGCCAGATAGAGAGCCATCTGGAGAAGTTTCTGGAGAACTACAAACTCCCGTCCACAGACAAGATAGGCGTGTGGATCTCGGGCTTCTTCGGTTCTGGAAAGTCATACTTCGCCAAGATACTGGGTTACCTGCTCTCAAATCACACTCTTCCCAGAGGGATAACGGCACGTGAGCTCTTCAACGAAAGGGTTGCCAGCTGCGCCAATCCCGAGTTTATAAAGGCGAGTATAAGCGCGCTCAACAGCATACCGGCCGAAGTCGTTATGTTCGAGATAATAGGCGAAGGCTCTATGACCGGAGATACCGTGCAGCAGGTGATGTTCAAAAAGCTCCTTCAGGCCGGCGGTTACTCCGGCGTCCCTACCGTGGCGATTATGGAGTACGAACTGGACACCTTCGGTCACCTGGAAAAGGTAAAGGAGTACGTAAAGACCCAGAACGCAGATTATGGCCGGGTAGTGACGAACACCGGCGAGTTCCGCCGCTACGCCACCGGGGCAATGAAAGCGCTCGGGTACAGCCCGGAAGAGGCCGACGACTTCCTTAAATCTGCGGTTGACAAATACGAAAACCTCACGCCCGTTGACTTTGCCGAGCACTGTGCAGCCTATGCAAAGAAGACAGAGAAACGCCTCGTCTTCATCATAGACGAGACGGGCCAGTACGTGACCTCCATAAAGGACAACGACGACAGGATACTCGCCTTACAGGCGGTGGCCGAGGCCTTCTCGTCGAAAGGCCAGGGCTCGGTCAGGCTAATAGTGACCTCACAGGAGAAGCTCGACCAGTTAATAGCCAACAGCAACTTCGACAAGCGCAAACTCGGAAAGCTGACCGACCGCTTCGAGATAAGGCTGGACCTCACATCCGAGAACGTGGACGAAGTGGCCAGAGAGAGGCTTCTGAAGAAGAAGATAGAGGCAGAGTCCCTGTTCGAAAAAACTTTGCGGGAAAACCAGGGAAACATAAACACCATAAGCGACACCAACGGAAGTTACAAGAAGACCGAGACGAAGGACCAGTTTATGAACTACTATCCCTTCCACCCGTACCAGTTCCAGCTCATACCTGACTTTGTACAGAACGCCAGGGGCACCTCTTACCAGCAGGCGACGGCCCGCAAGTTCATATTCCTGGTCGATTCCATACTGAAGAACCTGAAAGACGAGGAGTTCGGCAGGATGGTGAACGCCACCGACCTCTTCGACGCACTCGGCACAGGCTTCTTCGGTGCGGAAGTAATTGCCCTTGTAAAGAGCGCAGACGACTATATGGGCGAGAGCGTAAAGGCCTCGGACATACTCAAGGCGCTCTATATACTGAAAAACCTGACAAAGATCGGGGCGAGCGAAACGGTGATTACCCGTATGCTCTGCAAGAACATCTTCGACAGACAGTACGAACTCTCCAGGGAAGTCAAGGATGCCCTCGATTACCTTGAAAAGACGAAATACATAACACGCTACAACGGAGAGATAAACCTGGTAACGGACCTGGAGAGAGAGTTTATAAAAGAGATGGAGAACACGGTAATAGACATACCCAAAAGGAACGAAGAGATAGTCCGCCAGCTCCAGAGTATCTTCAACTACAAAGAGGTCCAGTACGCCGACGGTCCGTCTGTGCCTTTAGAGTGGCTCTTCGAGAACAACTCGATCGTCGGGAAGAAGAAGGGCCTTAAGGTGAGCGTCTCCCCCTTCACAGGCGTGAGTGTGGAAGGTCCCGAGTTCGAGTCTATGAACCACAACGATACGGTCTATCTAATACCCCAAGAGAACGACAAAATAGACACTCTGGCCCGGGAGATAAAGAGGATCGAAGTCTCTTTAGACTCATTCCGCACATACAAGACAGGCGGTGACACCAGAGAGATACTGGCAAGATACTCCGAGACGATGGAAAGCAAGAAGAGAGAGCTGGCCGGAGAGCTGCGCCAGAGCCTGGAGAAGGGGAAGCTCGTCTATTACGGCGAGACGATCTCCGGTGGCAACGCCCTGAACAACTTGAAGGCGCTGATAAAGGAGAGGGTGATCCCGGCTTACTACACGGAGATTACCGCGACGACCGCATCGTCAAAGGATACTGAAAACGTGCTGACCAGAACCCAGGACTCGTTGAAGACAGTACGGTTGGACGAGGACCACCGTGTCTTCGACGAGAGCGGCGAGTTAATAGAGACCCACAAGATAATCTCGCCCGTCATACAGTTCCTTAACGAGGACAGGACGGGCCTGGACTTGCTGGACAAGTTCACGACCTCTCCGTACGGCTGGACACAGGAAACCGTCATCTACTCGGTGGCCTGCCTTATGCGCGGGGGCAAGATAACGCTGAACAACATAGACTCCTATGGAAAGCCCGACGTGCATAAAGCCTTAAAGGGCGTGGGTGAGTTCAAGAACGTGAGGATACGCAAGAGCGTCGTTCTCTCCACAGAGGACAGGAGCAGGCTAATGCAGCTTATAAACCCGCTGCTGGACGACGGAAAACTCTCTCTCCAGTCTCCGAGGAGCGAGTTCATCTCACGTGCTCAGGAGGGCCTCAAACATCTGGACAGGAAGCTTAAAGAGCTCAAGGGAAAGATGGAAGAGCTCGGTGCGACCGTTAACTGGGAAACGGATAAGGCGAGGGTGCTTATAAACCTGCTTATCGGCGGCGGCCACGACTGCCTTGACAGACTGCTGGGTGAGAGGACGACAGTACGCGAGCTGAAGGAGACGGCCGGCAAGACCGAGGAGTTCCTGGAGGCAAACTACGAGCAGATAAAAAGACAAAAAAGCTTTCTCAAAGACATAGAGGGTGAGATAGCCAAAAAAGCCTTCGACGGTGAGCAGACCCGGGAGCTCTCCGCGCTCTTGAAAGAGTATAAGGACACTCTGCCAAGCATCGCCTCATTCGGCACCGATCTGGACAACATCTTCGAGAGACTGCGCAACACCTATAAGGGCTACTTCAACCCCGTCCACAGCGAAAGGGACGAATGGCTGGACAGGATAAACGGGTATCTCGATTCTATACAGGACGCGAGAAATGGATTGGACAAGAGGGCGGCGGACCAGGGCTGGTTCAGAAAGGTCAACCCCTCCTGCGGGCAACTGGAACTACGCTTCTCCACAAAGTGTGAGCACTGTCACATAGGATTCCGTGAGGCGAGACTGGAGATAGACAACCTGAAGGGCAAACTCGAAGAATTGAAGGCCGCTTATGACAGGTTTATGGAAGAGAGGCCACCCGAAGAGCCGGGCGTTACCACACCAACCACAGTTAGACGCGAGAGGCTGAAGCTCAAGAGAAGGCTCACATACCTGCAACTGAAGAGAGAGCTGGAGAAGCTGGCGCCGAACGACAACACAGAACTAGAGATAGAGCTGGAGGACTGAATATGGCCGACCTCGAGAGGACGATAATACAGATACGCGAGACACTGGAGAGATCGTACCCGCTCCTCCTTAAGCAGTGCGGAATCACCGAGAGCGGCGATATGGGGAGGTCTCTTCCGGGCTCAGAAGAATTACGTGAGCAGATACTCCCCATAGTGCAGGCCGACGAAAAACAGCTGGGCGTAAAAGAAGCCAGAGAGAAGTTCGTTCAGGAGGCATCGTTCACCACTCTCAACAGGCTTGTCGGGCTTAAAGTGATGGAAGCGCGTGGCCTTCTGGAGAGGACGTATGTTACCAAGAGCATAGACACCGGAGGAAAGAGCGAGGCCCATTACCTCTACCTGAGCAGGAACCCTCAGGTCCAGAGAGAGCAGGGCCAGGGCATTAACACAGTGCTCAAAGAGATATTTCAGGAGTTATCTCAGGAGCTGCCCCAGCTATACAACGGCAGCCGTTACGGCTTCCTGCCACGCCCGAACGACACCGTGGCGGTGATAGACCAGATAAACTCCATTGACCCTGAAGAATGGCTGAAAGACGACATAATAGGCTGGGTTTACCAGTATTACCAGGACGCAGAAAAGGCGAGGATCTACAATGAAATCTCGGCCGGAAAGAGGGTTGATTCCTCCTACAAACTCGTCAGTGTCACCCAGTTCTACACTGAAGACTACATAGTCAAATACATACTGGATAACACACTCGGCCGTTACTGGCTCGAGATGCACCCGGAAAGTCCGTTGAGGGATTTGCTGAGATACTATGACACAACTGTCCCCGCGAAGAGCCGCGACAAGAAACCGGTGGAAGAGATAACGGTTATGGACCCGGCCTGCGGCAGCGGTCACTTTCTCCTGTACGCTATGGATCTGCTCCACCAGATGTATCTCGATTCCGGGCACACCGAGAACATACCCCAGAAGATAGTAGAGAACAACCTCTATGGATTGGACATAGACGAGAGGGCGATACAGCTCACCGCATTGAGCCTCTACCTGAAGGCCAAAAACCTGTCCAGAAAGTCCAGGCTGACGGGATCGAACCTATACGCACTGTCTATGGACCACTTCGACGAGTCCGACCTTATGGTCTCGATGGGGATGTCGGACCTCGCCAACCCGGTGGTCCGCAACCTTATGGACACGCTGACAAGCCTGAAAAGACTCAATATGATCGGCTCCTTATTCAGGATGAAACCGGCCGGAAAGAAAAAGAAGGTGGAGAAGACCGCCGCGCTTATGGAGACCTCCGACAGGTCAATGGACGGTCTTATACAGAGGCTGGTAAACACGATAGAAGAGAAGCTACCGGCGCAAACAGACGCGGTCTCGGCTCTTCTTAACGGCGACTATGCAAAACAGTTCAACGCTATAAGGCTATTGCTGGGCGAATATGACATAGTGGTCACCAATCCGCCCTACAGGGACTCGGGAACACTGGCCGACGATATGAAGACCTTCCTGAAGGACTACTACCCCGATTCCAAATCGGATATGTACTCGGCCTTCATAGAGAAGTGCCTTGACCTGACGGCCGTAAGTGGCTTTCTTGGGATGGTTACTATGCAATCCTTTATGTTCATCTCCTCTCACGAGAAGTTGCGGAAGCTGCTTCTGGAGGGGGCGAGGATCTCGTCTCTGGTACACTTAGGGCCACGGGCCTTCAGGAGTATAGGCGGCGAAATAGTCAACACCGTTATGTTCGCCATAGAGAGGGGCAACGGGCATCTGGAATCATCCTTCCACAGTGTGAAAGACCTTGACTACGACGAAAAGGTGAGGACGATAAGTGAGACACTCGCAGGCAGGGTGCCACAGAGGGCCTACACGCTAAACCAATCCGAGTTCAAGAAGATCCCGGGCTATCCCTTCGTTTACTGGATAAGCGACAGGATAAGGGAGCTTTTCAGGAAGTACAAGTCGCTGGAGGCCTATGCCGATGTTGCTTTGGGCACAACAACTGGAGATAACGACCGCTTCCTCCGCTTCTGGTGGGAAGTTAAACAGGAAGACATCTCGCTAGACTACAAGAGCGATAGAAAGAAATGGGTGCCTTACGCCAAGGGAGGACCTTACAACAAGTGGTACGGGAATTTGTGGTGGTTAGTGAATTGGAAAGATGATGGAACCCTTATGAAAACATATGGAAGAGCGTTTGTGAGGAACGAATCCTACTACTTCAGAGAGGGGTTGACTTATTCGTTTGTCAGTTCTTTCGGCTTTAGCTGCAGGTATATGCCGAAGAACTGCATATTTGATGTCGGCGGTTCTTCTATGTTTCCAATCAGTGGTAGTCCTCAGGAGTTTTCAGGTATTATCACAAGTAAGCTCATCTCATTCGTGATGAGGATTCTCAATCCGACAGTGAATTATCAGGTAGGGGATCTGAAGAATATACCCACGGCGCATCCATCAGCCCTGGGGAGTAAATCCATAAGCCCGGACGAAATTCAGTCTCTTCTGGGTAGTCTCTCTTCTCGTTCTCGGCTTTTAGCTCCACCATCCACAAGTCACCAATCACTGACCACCGCTCCTATCACTCTCTCCTCTCTTGCTCAGGACTGCATAGAGCTGAAGAAAGAGCTGTACGGCTTCCACGTTATGGAACGCGACTTCAAACACGATCCGCTCACCTGGGGACTGAAAGAGTTGCGAGAGGAGGGCAGGCCTGTCAGGGTAAAGGACGCCCTGAAGAGGTTCTTCCTCCATAAGGCGGATCTCGAGGCGCGACTTCTAATAAACGAGGCGGTAAACGACGAACTCGTCTTCAAACTATACGGACTCCTGCCCGAAGACCTCACACTTTTGGATGTGATTACACAATCAGGGCTCTTGGGATCGCTCACGGAAGATGCGCCTTCTGCTCTTAACGAAG
>Ga0209510_1000558_pt1 | contig 49891 bp, 44 predicted proteins | sample BiotimSIPDNA_FD_185749 | JGI IMG/M metagenome (GOLD analysis project Ga0209510, IMG submission 185749) | Anaerobic biogas reactor microbial communites from Washington, USA - Biogas_R1 time_0 SIP DNA (SPAdes) (version 2) | ecosystem: Engineered > Bioreactor > Anaerobic > Unclassified | place...
CCTGGTGGTTGTAGCGCAGTTGACACACCCGTTCCCATTCCGAACACGGAAGTTAAGAACTGCAGCGCCGATGGTACTGTGTGGGAGACTGCATGGGAGAGTAGGTCATCGCCAGGATTAATTTTTAAGAAGCCTCCATTTTTTAATAAAATGGAGGCTTTTTTATTACCAGTTCAAAATTAAAGATATCCCTAGCTCGTATAAATTGGCAAAAAAATAACGTGTTAATATCAAATCGGAAAAAATAAGAACTAATATCAAAACAATATCTAATAAGAAATAATCTGAAAAAATAACAAAAGAAGAAATGGAATTAAAAACTCCTTATATTTCAAAGATTATCTGATTAGGTATTATTTCTGGTTTTTTTTGATTGTTTCAGATTCTTTTCAGTTTGTTTCTATACCTGAGTTGATGCAAAAAAGTAAGGAAAAAAAACTTCCCGAATATTATAGTAATTGAGTAAAAATCGATTTATGAAGACAGGGATAAAGTGGAAAAAAAAGATCTCTTCAAATTGATAGAAGAAGTAAAAAAGAAAATAGGGAAAGAATTGTTGTCGGATGAGGAATTATTACTTCTTACTGCATTTGAGATTTCTCGTACCTATACCTATGAAGAAAAAAAGAATTTACTGTAAAATGATCCTATGAAAAAAATACTCGTTGTACTTCCAAACAATCTGGGAGATGTAATAATGACTCTTCCTGTATTGGAAGCACTGAAAAAGAAAAATAAAGATCATCAGATATCATTTTTTGTCGAAGATGGTTTTGAAGGTGGACTGGTAAACTACAAATTTTGTGATGATATAATTCGATTTAAAAGAAAAGAAATCCGCGATAAGATACGATCTGATTCATGGGAGAATGGAATCGGACTTTTAAAAGAATTAGTACAGAAATTAAAAGATGAAAACTTTGAGCAGATTATTAACCTGAGTCAGATAGGATATATTTCCCATTTTGTATCACTTCTTAATGGTAAAAAGATCATTGGACAGAATTTTCTTTCCCAGGGCAATCACTGTATAAGAGATAGCTGGTCGGCATATCTTTATGCCATACCATTTGGCAGATACTACAATTCACTCCATGTAACTGACATATACAAAAGAATCGCAAATGTTTCAAATGTTCCTTCTTCCGACACCGGCATTACCATAGAAGATAAAGAAAAAGAGCAGATAAGGAAATATATTGAATCAAAAAGGAAAAATGATGATTCATCTATAGCCATCTTTCATCCTGGTGCGGCATACGATTCCAAAAGATGGCCTGTTGAGCATTTTATATCGCTGGGAAGAAGGATAATAGAGGATGGTTATACGATATTTGTCACAGGTGATATTGCAGAGAGAAACCTTGCAGAAAGATTAAAACATGAATTAGGTGAAAACTGTGTAGTAGCTTCCGGAGAATTAACTTTTAGAGAGAGCATTGTATTAATCGATTTTTCAGAATTTTGTGTTACTTCTGATACCGCAATCATGCATGCTGCAGCATCACTGTCAAAGAAAGTCTTTGCACTGTTTGGGCCTACGAATCCGGTTGAGACCGGTCCTTACTATTCAGGAAACCTCATATTTTCCGGACGGTGTAATAAACGCCCCTGTTTCTGTACTGATTGTAAAAGCAAATTATGCATGAAATCGATTTCTCCTCAGACAGTGTATTCATACATAAAAGAAACACCAGATTCTAATCCTTCGTGTGATATTTACCAGACAACATTTCAAAATGGAGTATATGAGCTTTTGACAATTAATGAAAATGGGGATCCCTATTATTCCAGAACCGGTGCCATGATAACACGCAAGAGTCTGGAGGCTGACACCTCTGTTGATACGCTTTCTGAAGAATATAGGGAGTTATATGAAAATTCAGTCTTCTTTATCAGATCTGTTATGAAAATGAAGGAACATCTTTATTCGTATATTGCCGGAAACTCAAGCACTGAGATTCAACAATTTGAATCTGTTAAAAAGAGTCTTCAGGCCAGCGGAGGAATAAATGAGTTCTGGAATGCAATATTAAATATAAGACTAAACAGTGTGCCTCTCTTGAATCCTTTAAATGCTATCAGGGAAAGTATAATCGCCTGTGATAGCACTATAGCGCAAATCGAAACTGCTTTGTCCAAATGAAATGCAGAGTGTGTGAAAACCAGTCAATAGAAATTGCTGCGCAGAATAAATGGCGCAAATTCTGCTATTGTGACAGATGCGGACTGGTTTTTGTACCAGAGTTGTATTGGATAAGTGTTGAAGAAGAAAAAAAGAGATACGAGCAACACAATAATAACCTGGAAAATGAAGGGTATGTAAGATTCCTGAAACAGATTGTTGATGTGGTTAGTAACATAAGAAAGCCTTCATCTTCACCACGCATACTGGATTTTGGAAGCGGCAGCTCTGCAGTGTTGACCAGCCTTCTTATTGGAAATGGTTTTAACTGTACTGCGTATGACCCGTTATTTGATATCAATATTGATGACGACGGTCCTTCCTATGACATTATAATCTTATGTGAAGTAATAGAACATCTCAGGAACATAGAAGCAGAGATGGAAAAGATAAAGAGACTTCTTAAAGATGATGGCATTCTGATAATAAGAACACGCCTGTATCCATCGGTAGAAAAGATTGAAAATTGGTGGTATGCACAGGATAAGACCCACATAAATTTCTTTGCCAGCCGAACGATAGATAAAATTGCCGGAATAATAAACAGAACCAAGGTTCTACCAAAAGATGAAGATATCTTTGTTATTGAATAGTGGTAAACATCACTGGTTTTGCGAAAAGTTGTTTTCTTCTATGGTGATTAATTTTACTCTCACGCTATCCCTCGAAATCGTAACATAATTAAAAGAAATTGGAATGCCGGATTCTATTCTTACCTGTTGATCAGTCGGAAGAATGCTGAATCTGGAAAATGGACTGGGTGCGCTAGTGTAAAGGATACCGTCACGAAGCTCAGTAAAATGGTGATGAATGTGGCCAAAGAATACACCAAGGATTCGGGCTTCAGATTGAACCAGCAACTTGTGTAAGCGATCTCCGTTTATCATCAACATGTCTCTATCCACCCAAGGGGAGTCAATCGAAACAGGTGGAAAATGACAGAATAATACGATTTCGCGTCCTGTTGAACGACTAAGAAAATCTGAAAGTGCTTTCTCCTGTTTTTCTGAAAATACGCCATGAGGATCAATTTCTCTGGGTCCCTGAGTATCCAGTATCAGGAATATGATATTGTTCAGGGTAAAAAAACGGGATACGCCTGCATTTGCAATACTTTCTGAAAAGCCTGTCTGTAAGTTCTCTACCATAGAGGGGGTATCATGATTGCCATTGATAAAATAGGATGGTTTGATTAGCTTTGAAAAAAGCGATTTGGCAAGCTGAATGGAATCGTCATCAGGACTGTTAACAATATCTCCACTGTGAATTACAAAATCCGCTGCTGCACCTGTTTTATTAATGTGGTTGATCAGTTTTGCAGAAGTCTCAAAAGTGTTTCTTTTATACAATTGAAAACTTTTGTGGTTCCCTATGTGAGTATCGCTGAAATGGATAAATGAGATTGAACTCTTGTCATCCATAATATCTGTTGAATGAAAGATTATTACTGGTTATTTTCGGAAATCTTTTTGGCGATGAAGTGACTGATAAGTTTGCGTTCTGCCAGGCCTATGCCTTTAAATTGAACACCAATTTCAAGAAAATTTTTTGCTGTAGTTTGACTTACGTAAATAATCGTTGCATCGGTTCGGATAACGACCATAGAATTGGGAAGCACAAAAGTAAGTTTTAGCAGTTGACCATTTTTGAAGTTTTGCTCTGCACGGAACTTCATCCCGGTTTCACTTAAATTTAAAACCGGGCAGATCTCTTCAACTTCAGTTTCTGATGGGTGTGTGCCAGGTTTGTATACCTCTACTGTAACGTAATTGGTTTCGACTCTGGGATATTGCCTTCGTTCTACTAAGTTCATACTGAAAAAATAGTTGAGGCGTAAAATATTGTAAAGATCATGATTTGAGCAGATCCTTCTCAAGGTTGTATTTTTAGAATGATCCTTATAATTGATCCGAAATCTGCAATCTAAAATCTGAATTGGTTTGTTATGGTACAGAAATCTTATACCCGTGTTACTCTGGCACTTGATATTGTAAAAAAATTACAGAATGGGCCGTATGCCGGTTATCATGAACTGGCAATTATAAAGCACCAGATAGATCTTTTTGATATAGTCAGTGTAAAAGATGCACCTTCCCTGAGTATCTGTTGTAATAATCCGCTGGTTCCCTGTGACAATAATAATATCTGCTGGAAAGCGGTGGAATTGGTTAAAAAAGAGTTTAAAATAGATAAGTCGGTCAAGATTGAACTGGAGAAAAATATTCCGGTGATGGGGGGGTTAGCGGGCGGCAGTGCAAATGCTGCCACAGTTCTGATGCTTTTAAACCAGTTCTGGCAACTGGGCTTATCGACTGATCAGCTAATGCAACTTGGTAGAAAACTGGGAATGGATGTGCCTTACTATTTTCTGGGGGGCACAGCGTTCGACAGCGAGGCTACCGGAGTATTAAAAAAAATACAGACTGAGCTAAAACTGGTTTTTTTACTGGCAATACCTGATTTTGGGGTTTCAACCGGAAAAGCTTATCAGCAAATCAATTATTCTCTGATAAATATCGATCAGGAAAAAACTGCTTTAATGGCCAAATTTTTGCACGATGGTGATTACCACAACGTCTTGAAATCAATGCACAACGATTTTGAGCATTCAGTGTTTTTAAACTATCCGGAATTGAGAAAAATTAAAGAAACCATGATTAATGCAGGTTGTGATCAGGCCATAATGAGTGGCTCGGGATCAACTATCATGGGTATTACTGATAGCATATCTCATGCTCAGGAAATACAAGAAAAAGTGCCCTTTAAAACGACTGTTGTTTCCACGCTCTAATCTCTGTTTCTATATACCAGTATGTCAGAGGTCCTCAGATATGAGGTGACATCATTGCAAAAAGTTATTATATTAATCGTGAAGAAGAGTTTTACCGGGAGGCTTTTATGGATAAAAATTTCATTGAAAGGACATCCTCTTTCAGATGGAACTCACGCCTTGAATTGTACCAGTATTTCAAAGAAAATTTCAATATCGATTCCGAAATGGTCGACGCTACAATAAACAGAGTGATGGCTGGTTTTAAACCTCGAATGGGACAGATCGTAAAAACTCAGGAATTGTGGCAAAAGGTTGGTTTGGTTTTAGAGGAGTACCATCAGATCGATCATCTTATAAGTGCCTGAAAAATAAGGCATTCAGAAAATATTCCTACACTTAGATGCCAGCTTTTTAGCTGCTTTCATCTTTTTCTTAAAAGCCCAAACATCAGGCTGTCTCCTTATTAAAAAGGATCGCGGTAGGGAAAACCGAAATACCTGAACCCATGGTAGCCATTATAATAATCATCCCAGAAGTAGCTGCTTGCAGTAATGCGGGATACATTGAAGTGAAATATCATATTTTGAGTTGGTTGCCAGTTTATCGAAAAATTAAAAGGAACATTTTTAAAATATTCCATTGAAGAAAGATTGTTGGGAGTGAAATTCTGGCTTGAAGAAAAAGTGGAATGAATAGGGAGACTGAAGTTGAGATTTATCGTAACAGGCGCTGCGAACTTATATTGAAGCATCGTGGTGTATAGACTCTGGGATTTCAAGTCGGACACACCAGAAGCGCTGGCCATACCGAAACTGAGACTATGCTGGATAGAGAGTCGTGATGGATCAAAAAGAGAGTTCCCTGTCTGTTCGGATGAGCTCGTATAGGCACTCTGATCTTGAGCAGATACACTAAAAATTGATAGGCATACCAACATGATTATAGCATTTCTACTCATATTGAACTCCTGTAATAAAACAGTTCCTATTCACACACTTATATAATAGAATATAGTAATTACTATTCTCCTGAAAGTATAATATTTTTTCAATTTTTGTGCCACATTTCCGAGCAGTGTATTCTGAGCGAATACGGTTTATAGAGCATACACTTGATAAGCCAATCCGTTATTGTTTATAATTTAGGAATGGAAAAGGCTGATCAATATAATAATACACCTAATATTTTTGAATATTATGACTATCGCTTATTTCTCAGGGATCTGGTGGAATACGAGAGAAAACGTAATCCTGTATTCTCTAATCGTTACATTGTTCGAAGAGCTGGGTTCAAATCTCCGACAGCCCTGAAACATGTTATCGATGGAAAAAGAAATTTAAGTCTTGAATCAGCCAATAAATTTGCTTCGGCATTGAAAATAGAGGGGATCAAAAGGCATTATTTTCTTACACTGGTGCTGTTTAACCAGACCGAGTCATTGGCGGAGAGGGAGAAATACCTTAAGGAGTTAGTGGAGCTTAAACGCTCAGAAAATCCCTCTTTATTAGACGAAGGAAAATATGATGTTTTATCAAAATGGTATCATTTGGCTATCCGTGAAATAGTGGATCTACCGGATTTTAAAAATTCCGTTAAATGGATCTCCAGGATACTTACCCCTCAGATTACCATGCAAGATGTTGCAGATTCTTTGGATCTGCTTAAAAAGCTTGGCTTAATTCAGAAAAAAGAGGGCCGTTATCAGCAGAGTGAAAACATTTTGGAAACAGACGAACGGGTCAGGTCGGTAAAAGTCGCTGAGTATCATCGTCAAATGATTCAGCTTGGTGCAGAATCCATTACCCGTTTCTCAGGTAATGAACGGGACATTTCAGGAACGACACTGAGAATATCACGTGAGGATGTACAGAATGTGAAAATACTGCTGAAAGAATTTCGCAAGAAGCTGTTAAATCTGGCTGTCAACAGCGCCAATGCAGATCAGATTTATCAGTTGAATTTTCAGTTTTTTCCTCTGGTGATTCCAGATCGGAAGGCAAGGATTGCTGAACGGGAGGAGATGTGAAACATTACTTTAAAATTCTCTGCTCTGCCATCATTCTTCCGTTATTTATTAATTGCGGAGTCAACACTGCTGATGGCGGAGGGGTGATTGTAAATAATCCCGCAATTGCTGGTTGTATCAGATTTCCCGAAGGGCAGAGTGCTTATGGCGCAATGGCCGTGATTGGTCGCCAGGGCTACAGTGGTGCCATAGATACAAATTTTGAGGCAAATCATGAAGGTTTTTCTATCTCCTATAATATTAAAGCTTTGGATACTGCTTATTGCGATGTGCAGGGCAATTTCTTCTTTGAAGACCTTTTTCCGGGTGATTATGTTCTGGTTGCACAGAGTAAGGAAACTGGAATGCTTGCTTTGGCAAATGTAAGTTGTGGCTACAATGAAACATTAAATGTAGATATGACACTGGAAACACCAGCAGAGCTTAAAATTAAACCTTATTATTATAACCATGGAGATTCTTCCAATTTTGTTGCTGCACAGATTGCTGGTACCGGCTTTACGGTGGACGCCGACAGCAGCAGTGGTATATTGAAATTTGACATGGTGCCTGCAGGAGAATTGGAGATCGTTTTATTTCGGAAAAATAATACCAAGGAGGTATTTTATAATTTCAAAACGGCATCTGGGGAAAACTCAACCCTGTTGGTTGATCCACATCGTTCAAACTCGTTTTGGACAGCGATTGAACCGGGGCCCCGTGATCCTTTGGGAAGACCATTTATTCTAAGCAGCTCTCCTTCAGATGGTGCACAGGGTACTATGGTTAATCAGGACAGAAATCGCAGTTTTGATATTGAAATTCAGTTCAGTCATCCCATGGACAGTAAATTTACCAATCCTGCGATTAATGTCAAATCAAGTGACAGCCTGACTGTACTTGATTCCATCTGGTGGCAGGGAGGCAATGTAGCGTATTTGAAACTGTGTACAATTGACGGTTCGGGACAGTGCGTCCGGGGAGATTCTTTGTATAGATCTGGAATAACCTATTCAGTAATAATCGATACCAATGCAACTACTTCACTGGGGGTCAGATTCCCATATCCGGATACTCTGACTTTCGTACCTAAACCATAGGATACTTTATCTACCTATATACGAGGAGGCAGTATGAAATGCAGATTCCGGTCAATAATAGCGATGCTTCTGGCGACAATGGCGGTTAATGCAGCGGTTGTTTTTCAAGATGATTTCTCCAATCCGGGGATTTCAAATCAGAACTGGAGCGTCAGCAATCCTGAGCAGGTTACCATAAATTTTGCCGGGGGGGAATGCTCCGTCACCAATACCAGCAATAGTGCCGGAGTACTGCTTATTCATGAGCTGGATCAAAATCTGCCTACCTTTACTTTTTCGGTAAAAATAAACAGGCCTGAAAATAAAACTGCCGGTTTTTACTTTTGTCTTGGGGTCAAGGATACAAGAATCATAGGCTACGAATTACTCCTTTTTGAATCTAATCAGATTATTATCTGGAAGCATAAGGGTGATACTCCTGTTAGCCTATTTCAGGGACAAAGTGCTTATCTGGTTTCAGGGTATAATGAGATAAAGGTAAGCAAAAAAGCTGATAAATTTAACATTTTCTGTAATGATCAGTTTGTCGCTTCTTTTACGGATTCAGAGTACGGTTCGGGAAATGTTGCACTGGAACTTGGACCTGAAGCAGCAGTAAAATTTGACGATGTCCTGGTGAATGATCAGTTTGAGGAGGCTACGATCCGGACCTGCTTTGCAGATGATTTTAGCAGTGGAGCTCTAGTTGGATGGGTTAAGGAAGGAAAGGGACAGATCGAAGTTAAAAACGACTCTCTGATGATTACTACTACTGATTCGTCTTGTGATCTGGTTACTGATCTGCAACTGAATAATTTTGTGGCGAAAGTGGTAGTTTCTCATAGAAGTGGCTCTGGTAAAGCCCCCTATGGTTTTCTTTTGCAGGGAAGAGCGTCGGATAATAGTATACCTCTAAGCGGCTTTATCATTACCGGCAACAGGATGTATGGTGCCTTCACTCCCAGTTCTTCATCCTACAATCTTTACAACAGCCAGAAAATAAGGGGAGCTGCCTATACAGAAGATGGGCAGACATACTACTTTTATGACACATTGGAACTCTCAAAGCAACCGACTACCGGTTACATCTTTAAAGTCAATCAATCGGCTCTTTGTACCATACCTGAGATTGGCTTTGAAATAACCAATATCGGTTTGTTTTGCTCTGATAGCCTCAGTCTGCTTTTTGATGATTTTGTGGCGGCAGAGGGTACCGAAGCGGTTTGTTCAGGCGGATCTATAGCCATCAGAGAAAAAACCAAAAGTAAAAAAGTGATGAGAATTACCAGAGTTGTTCCTTATGTTGTTGATCCCCTGGGAAGAACGATTCCAAATTTCAGCAATATTGAGATGAAACGCAACTTATCTCCTGGTATCTATTTGGGAGCAGATCAGAAAAAAGCAATACTGAAAAATTAGACTCTTGTCGGGGCAACCCTTGTGGTTGCCCGGGCAACCACAAGGGTTGCCCCGACAAGATCTCTTTAAAAAAGATCTCTCCAAAAAAGTTGTTCCAATAAAAGCTTTCCGACTCATTAAAACTGAAATTGGATCGGATTTTGATATATATTTTTTCTGATCCATCGTAATTATACAATACTCTATCTCGCCAACAGAATGAACAGGAGAAACTGATTTTACTTCAAATGCATACTTCAGCTTCAGATATAGAACCCGAAACCGGGCCTAAAAAGCTTTCTATGGTAGACCAGATAATCGAAAACGAATCTGACCTTCTTGTGTACCTCGATCAATTACGTGAAAAAAAGATCCGGGCAGTAGCCCTTGATATGGAAGGTGATCAGGGATTACTTCGTTACAACTATTCCATTTCGATATTCCAATGTTTCGATGGTGAAAAGAAGGTGATAATCGATGTCCTTAAAGTGGGTAAAAAACCGGGGTTGCATCAGTTCCTTACATGTAATGATATAGTCAAAGTCATGTTTTCCTGTCCCAACGATATTTTCATGACTCAGAATGTGTTAGGATGCACAATCGCACCCGTAAGGGATATAGCTGTGGGACAGAAACTGCTTGGGTTACCTATCAATCTCTCCGATTACCTGAAAATCGATAAAGTTAAAAAGGATTCTTTCCAGAGGGCTAACTGGTTGAAAAGACCGCTAAAGCCGGAGCTTTTGGATTATGCAATCAATGATGTTCTGGAGCTGTTTAATATTGAAAGCCAGATCGAAACAAAACTGCGGGATCAAAATCTGTATGAGAAATATATAGAGGAATCTTCGCTTATCAGTAAAAGAAACTTTGTGGTCAATCAGTTGCGCTTATATAAACAGAAGTTTCCTGGATTTAAAAAGCTGAAGCCCGAAAAGAAACTTCTGGCAGCTAATGTGTGGATATTCAGAGAGCTGATGGGCAGGCATTTTGATATCCCGGTCGGTTTTCTTCTTTCGAAACAATCGATGGCTAAAATTATAAGGAATTCCGAGAATCTGCTCTCCGTTTTAGAAGAGGAAATCAATCGAAACAGAAGAGCTGAGAAAAGAATAGAATCAGGCTTAATTGAGCGGTATTATAACAAAGCAGAAAGCATGAACAAGCGCCGGTAATCCAATGAGACTGCAGATCAGACACGATTGCCCTTCCTGATTACATGATGGGCCTTTTTAGTTTACACGATTGCACTTCCTGTTTACACGATTGCACTTCCTGTTTACACGATTGCCTTTTCAGTTTACACGATTGCCTTTTCAGTTTACACGATTGCCTTTTCAGTTTACACGATTGCCTTTCCAGTTTACACGATTGCCTTTCCAGTTTACACGATTGCCTTTTCAGTTTACACGATTGCCTTTTCAGTTTACACGATTGCCTTTCCAGTTTACACGATGGCCTTTCCAGTTTACACGATGGCCTTTCCAGTTTACACGATGGCCTTTCCAGTTTACACGATGGCCTTTCCAGTTTACACGATTGCCTTTCCAGTTTACACGATTGCCTTTCCAGTTTACACGATTGTCTTTCCAGTTTACACGATGGCCTTTCCTGATTACACGATGGCCTTTCCTGATTACACGATGGCCCTTCCTGATTACACGATGGGCACTCCTGATTACACGATGGGCCACTCCTGATTACACGATGGGCCACTCCTGATACACGATGGGCCTTTCTGTTTACACGATGACAGACGCAGGCTCTGGTGTTACTTTTTTACATCATTGATTTTATCACATTTGCTATGATTTTAATTCCATCCTCAATTTTCTCTTCAGGAGTATAGGAAAAAGCCAGTCTGAATGAGTTATTTCTGGTTCCCATGGGGTCAAATGCGTTGCCAATGACAAATGCTGCTCCCATTTCTATGGATTTCATCAACACTTTGGAGGAATCCATATTTTTGGGCATAGTTACCCATACATAGAAACCGCCTTTGGGTGTGGTCCAGGAGATATTTTCCGGCATATATTTTTCCAGTGCGTTAAGCATCAGTGCAGCCCGTCTGGCATAAACTTTTCTTACCGATTCAACATAGGGTTTTAGTTTTCCTCTTTTAAGATATTCGTGAGCCAGCACCTGATTAAAAGTGGATGTGCATGCATCAGAGGATTGTTTGGCAAGTTCACATTTCTCAATTATCTCTTTTGGGCCAAGAATCCATCCCAGGCGCAATCCCGGACCAAAAATTTTGGCAAAAGAACCAACATAGCAGATTGGTACAGGCTCTTTGGCTGAAGCTTTCATGGGAACGGTTAATGGTTTGTCTTCTTCATTGAAATAGAGCTCACTATAGGGATCGTCTTCCAGAAGACAAAGGTTTCTTCCTTGAAGAAGCTCTAAAAGTGCTTGCTTGCGCTGCTGGCTATAGATTATTCCTGCTGGATTTTGGAAGCATGGGTTAAGATAAAGGATTTTTATCTGAGAAGCCCGTGAGTCGAGTACGTTGCGGAGTTTTTCCAGGTTGATACCTTCGTTATCCAGGGGAATGCCGTAAAGGTTTGCGCCATAGGACATGAAAGCTGCCAGTGCACCAATAAAACTCGGGTATTCGGTTATAACCAGATCACCTGGGTCGACTAAGACTTTGGTAAGAAGGTTGATAGCCTGCTGGGCGCCGGTAGTAATCAGAAGCCCCTGGTTTTCCAGTGAAATACCTCTGGATTGCAAATACTCTTCCAATACTGAGAGTAATGGAGGATACCCGGATGTGGGACCGTATTGCATGGCAATCTGCTTTGCAGAAAGAGATAAATCGGCATATAGTTCATCGATAACGTCGACTGGGAAAAGGGAGTTGGCTGGCATTCCACCTGCAAAAGAAATAATTTTTGGATCTGCCGCCAGGCCCATTAAGCGGCGAATCTCTGATGAGCGCATGCTTTTTGCACTTGCAGAAAACTCGACCATATTGATTCCTTTCAAAAAAGAAAAACGGACTGAAAAAAGCTGAACCGTTGAAAAATAGTTCAATTTAAACAGGTTTGAAAGGTTGTTTTCAATATCGGTAAGGTTGTATTTCCACATAGATGATTTGGGTAATTATTTTTCCGAAGAGAAAAAGTATCACCCAGGCAGAATTGGAACATTGAAGCTATGAGAATTAAAAATGTTATCAGAATTGCTGCTTTTACGGTCAGGGATGAACTCCACAGTCGCAGCTTCTTTCTGCTGGCAGCACTTTCTGTGCTTTTTGTACTGATGATTCGGGGTTGTTTTAATGCTGATATGGTGGTTAACGATCAGAGACTTGATTCGTTGACCATAGGCTGGACGGCATCGATGGCTGCTTTTCATGCAATCTCTGCTGCAGGTGTTCTGATAGGAATATTACTGGGGATGAGAGTCTTTCATCGGGACAATGATAATGGAATGACCGTGACCATACTCTCAAAACCGATAAGGCGAATCGAATACATTTCTGGCAAGGTTATTGGGGTATGGATTCTTTCTTATGCTCTGGTTTTTCTGCTTCACCTGACAGTATATCTAATAATGATTTTTAAAACCGGCGGTCGGATTAGCTGGTTTATTCCAGCCTCTTTTCTGATTTCTTTGAATGTGCTTTTCAGTGTGATTTCGGTGTTGCTTTTTTCTCTTATAATGCCTGATATTATCGCGGCTTTATCAGCAATGGCAATTGCTGCAGTCAGCTACATCTCCGATTCGATCTTTGCTGTATCCAGAACAGAGTTAGTTAAATCTTTTATGGAGCAGATTCAGCAGAACGAACTTTCTGTTGCCTTGTGGAGAATAATCTGGCCCAAAATCGCTTCATTACAGTTTTTTGCTACTTCTTTAATTAAGGATGAAAACTTTTTTGTGATGGGGCCTCTTCACCCGGTATTTAATATTCTTATTTTCTGTGTGGTTGCTTTCTTTCTTCTTTATTGGAGATACACAAAGGAAGAGATCAGGTAGGAGCAATAAGAAGAAATTCCAAATCACAAATCTTAAATTCTAAACAAATTCCAAATAACAAGATCCTAAATCTAAAACAGAGGAATAAGATATAGGAAAATTCGAAATTCGAAGTACGAAATTCGAAGCAGTAACGGGAAGTTATTCAGTATTCTCTTTATTCAATTCAGGCTTTCTTCCCGTTTCGGTTCTTTCCGTGTTTAGAATTTGAATGATTGAACAGTGGAATTTTGTGTGCGATCAGATAAATAACAAAAAAATGTTCCCGGTTACCGGTATTGTCTTCTTTGCTCTTTCATCTGTTTGTAAAATTTGAGATAATTTTGGTGGCGGCTTGGTGCTATCTGGTTTTGCTCCAGCAGTGATTGAATAGCGCACCCTGGCTCTCCATCGTGAATGCAATCGTTGAATCTGCACTCTCCTATTCTACAAACAAGTTCGGGAAAGTAATGAATCACTTCTGTTTCCGGCACATAAGGAATATCTACAAATGAGAGTCCGGGGGTATCGGCAACATAGCCCCCTTGAATTAATGGAAACAGAGAAACATTGGTAGTAGTGTGAGTCCCCCTGCCACTTGTGCCTGAAACATCTCCTATTCTAAAAGTTTTGTCAGGAAAAAGCAGGGATAAAAGGGAACTCTTTCCTACACCTGAAAGTCCTGCAAAGGCAGAGATCTTGTCTGCACAGAGCTGAAGAATATTGTTTACTCCCAAGCCGGTGGATGCAGAGGTTTCTATGATCTGATAACCTATTCTGCTATAGATATCCTCTGTTTTTTTTAAACAATTCAGATCCTGATCTTTCAGAAGATCGATTTTGTTGAATACAATGACAGGCTTTAGATTGTAAACCTGAGCTGAGAAGAGGAATCGGTCCAGAGATTCCAGATCCAGTGGCGGAGTTTTAATTGTTGTAATTATAAAAACCTGGGAGAGGTTAGCTACTGCGGGTCGTTTCAAAAGACTGGTTCTGTTGTGAAGGGTAGTGATCACTCCTTCTGGAGGTGTTTTGTTTATTAAATCGAGATCAACCAGGTCGCCTGCACAGAGTTTTGTCTTGGTCTTTTTAAGTGCACCGCGGATAGTACAGCGGACATTTCCACACCCGGTGTTTACGATAAAAAAGGACTTTTGCTCTTCTATGATTCTACCTGAAATTTGCATATTCTGTTACGTTTTACCCTTGCTTTTGTTTCGCTTCAGAGCGGAAATTCTTATAGTATATTACCCATTATTTCAAGTTTGCCTCAAAAAAAATGATTGCAAGGTAAAAAATAGGGAAAGTCAGAGTTAATCAGAAATAATATTTAATCAGATGGAAAACATCAGAAAAAATCAATTTTCATTTTCTTAATTGGCAGTATATTTCTTTTCTTATTATTTCTGATTAGATATTGTTTTGATATTAATTCTTATTTTTTCCGATTAGATATTTTATTTCAAATTAGGCTATGTAGTATCATGTTTTTTTCAACTGGGATCTTATGAAAACAATTTACTTTGATCTTGTCTGTGGTGCAAGTGGTGATATGATTCTTTCATCGTTGATTAGCCTTGGATTTCCGGTAGAGTTTCTGGAGAGACAACTAAACCGGCTTGGGATAGGTGAGATTCGGATTGGCATAGAAAAAGTGAAACGTAGCGGTATCTGTTGCACATACATTAACCCTCAATGGCAGCAAGCCACTCATTACCGTCACCTGGGGGAAATATTGGAAATAATAAAACGGGGCGCTTTTTCTGAGCGGGTTTTTGAGCGCTGTGAGCTAGTATTAGACCGATTGGCTACTGCTGAATCAACCGTTCATGGAATTGAAAAAGAGCATGTCCATTTTCATGAGATTGGGGCGGTAGATACAATCATAGATGTATTGGGAGTATCTCTGGGACTGGAATTCTTTAATGTGGAGCAGGTACTTTTTTCCACAATTACTGAGGGGTATGGGAGTATAAAGGGTGAGCACGGAGTGATGCCGGTACCAGTGCCTGCAACTGCTCAGATGATACAAAACTTTCGTATAAAGACACTGGACATACCCACCGAACTTTGTACTCCAACCGGAGCTGCACTATTGACCGCTTTGGGGAAGCAGGCTACTGGTGGCATGGAAGGGTGTGTGATAAATTGTGGGTACGGTTGTGGTACAAAGGTTTTTGAGAATCATCCAAACATTCTGCGAGCCTTTATTCTGGAGAGCGATTCTGATCAGGGACACTCGATGGATACGATAAGGCTGCTGGACACCGATATGGATCATGTTTCTGGTGAAATAATGGGGCATATTGCAGGTTTACTCGCAGCTCAAGGGGCTTTGGATGTTTCTTTCAATCCTATATTTATGAAAAAGGGGCGCCCTGGGTATCGTCTTTCAGTAATGGCAGATGAAAGTAATTATCAAAAACTGCTGGATCTTATAATGCTGCACACACGGACTCTGGGAGTAAGAATTCAACAGGTACAAAGAGTTGTGGCGGAAAGGAGTAATGCTGAAATTGAATTTTTAGGGCAGAAATTATCGGAGAAGCACTGCCGGTATAAGGATTATTCATTTTCCAAACTGGAGTATGATGCATTGGAGAAAATCTCTGTTTCTACCGGTAGCTCTATTCTCGATTTAATGGAAAAGTATGTTTTGGCAAAATCTGCCACTCAGGATAAGAAGCCTAAACTTTGAAAGTAAAATCAAGTGATTTTCAAATTCTTGAAATGTGTAGGGTGAATCATGTATTTTAAGCTACTTTTTTCCCTTACCTAATTAATTTCCTCAGGAGGAATGATGAGGCGTTTTTTTACATCAGAAAGTGTTTCTCAGGGACATCCAGATAAAGTATGTGATCAGATTTCGGATGCTATTCTTGATGCCATGCTGGAGCAGGACCCCGATTCACGTGTTGCATGCGAAACCATGGTGACGACTGGTCTGGTGGTTGTTGCCGGTGAAATAACCAGTAAAGCAGTAGTCGATATACAGGGTGTAGTCAGAAAAACCATTCGTGAGATTGGTTACACCGACTCTTCATTAGGTTTTGATGCAGATAGCTGCGGGATACTGGTTTCTGTACATCAACAGTCACCCGATATTTCTCAAGGGGTTAGCGAAGGGCAAGGCTTGCATGTAGAACAGGGTGCAGGTGATCAGGGTATAATGTTTGGTTATGCTTGCGATGAGACTCCAACCTTAATGCCTCTGGCAATTCACTACGCACACAGATTGGTTGAGGAACTGGTTAAGGCACGGGAGAGCAAAAGTATTCCTTATCTTCGTCCAGATTCGAAATCTCAGGTTACTGTAGAGTATGATGATCTTAGACCTGTACGGGTAGACACGGTTGTAATTTCCACTCAACATGCTCCTGATGTAACTCACGAGACTATAGTTAAAGATATGATCGAAAAGATCATTAAAAAGGTGATTCCAGCGGAAATGCTTGATAATAAAACCATCTATCATATCAATCCAACCGGACGTTTTGTAATCGGTGGTCCTCATGGGGACTCCGGGGTTACGGGTCGTAAAATTATTGTGGATACTTACGGAGGATATGGTGCTCATGGTGGTGGTGCTTTTTCAGGTAAAGATCCATCAAAGGTTGACAGAAGTGCTGCCTATGCTGCACGATGGGTAGCTAAAAACATAGTGGCTGCCAAATTAGCCACACATTGCGAAATTCAGTTTTCTTATGCAATTGGTGTTGCAAAACCTATATCTGTACATGTAGACACTTTTGGAACCGGAAAGATTTCTGATCATAAGATTTGCGAAATTATTATGAAGGTCTTTGATCTGCGTCCTTCAGCGATCATTAAGACTCTTGATCTGAAGCGTCCTATATACAGAGAGACTGCAAGAAATGGCCATTTTGGACGTGAATTGCCTGATTTCTACTGGGAGCGCACAGATATGGTAGAAGCAATTCAAAAAGAAGCTGCTTCTTTGATTTGAATTTATTAATATTCTTTTAATGTGAGAAAACCATCATCATGGATAATTGATGATGGTTTTTTTTATTTGTGCATAGTACTTATGGGAAGTGGATAATGGAGGTTAGCCCATTTAAAGCGGAAAATATCGGAGAAGATCTTTAATAGTGATTACACCAGAGATGTCATTGTAGTCTGCTACCAGAAGGCGACTGGTAGATTGGCTATGCATCGTTTTGATTGATTGCAGTAGTGTAGTTGAGTTGTTAATGACGGTTTTCTCTGAGCAGGGGATGGTAAGGTCTGAGACCGAATAATTATGCCACTTGTTTTTAGGTATTTTTTTTATACTTGAGGAGAGTATAAAACCTTGGAGATGATGGTTTTGCAGCACCGGAAAGATACCTGTATGGTATCGATACAGGAAGCGGTGTACGAATTGGTGTAAAGAAATATCTGCCTGAACAGTCACAGGGTTAGGGCGTAGAAAATCCTCTGCTTTTGCTTCTTTGAAGAATTGTCTGAATAGAATAGCCTCCTTATCGCATTGCATTGCTTCTTTAAAACACATAGCTATCATAAGACACCATATTCCATTTATCAGTAAACCTCTCGAAAATGAATAAACGCTAAATGCCACAGTGAAAATTATCACAAATCGGCTGATCGAGAAGATTTTTTCTGCAGCATTTCTGATTTTTGACACGGTGAAGAGGTGATGAAGCGCAACTGAGCCATCAAAGGGGGGAAGTGGCAAGATGTTGATTCCTGTGAGGAATATATTAGTATTGCTTAAGATATGAAAGATGGTGGGGATAGGTGGTTCCCAATTTTGTTGAATTCCTGTTAAATGGAGAAGGTGAAATACGGTTGCGGTGAAGATACTTGCAAGCGGACCGGCAATAGCTACGGAGATGAGGGCATCGTAATTTTGGTTGTTTTTAGTTAACACACATCCGAAGGGGAAAATCGTCTTTTGGCTCTGTGGCAGACCGATCGCTTTTTCGGCTATAATGTGTCCGGTTACATGTAAGAGCACAGAGATAAAAAAACCTGAAGCGACGATTAAAGCCCAGAAAAAGGGGGTGAAATAGTTTGAAAAAAGGAAGGTTTTTGGAAAAAAGTCGATTTCCAGAGACCAGATAACAAGAAAAAAGAAAAGGAACCAACTGTGATGAATTTTAATGCTTCTAACAGTTAAAAAAAGCATTCCTGGTCTAAAGTGGGCTATTATGCTGATTAACTTTTAAGATTTCAGGATATGTTGAATTTTTGTATTTAAAACGGTTGTAGCCGCTTGAGATATCATCTATAAAATCTTTGGAGATTTTAGCGAGTGTGAGAAGAAGTTTCTTGGTACAAACATCTTCTTCCAGTGCTGCGAGGCTGGAATAAAGGTTAAGGTCTTTTTCTGCTTTGTTTTGAGCATATTTAAGTACAAATTCTGCAGACATTTCAGATAAGGGGACAGAGTCCTGCAGTTCACCTTCCTTGATAGTATTGTAATTGTAGAAAGAATAATTACTACCTTTACTGTTTATAGCTATCATTTCCAAAATGACATGCTGTACTCGCTTTTTACCGGCCAGAAAGTATAAGAACAGTTTTACTGTGGAGTTTTTACAAATTTTTGCTTCTGACTCAAAATAAGAAGCTGTTTCAATTATTCTATGGAGTGCAAATTTTAAAAAATCCAGATATCGTTCATTATTTATCTGTTTATTTCCATCTGATATAATTTGAGAGTCTGCGGAATGTTGAATGTGTGTCACAGTAGCTCCTTTTATTTGATTATGATAGGTGTGCTTTATATAACCAACAAATAACGTGCCAGAATGTTTTATAGTTTAAAACAGAGGTAGAGGAATGATGAAAAAAACATTACTGAGGATGTTCTCAATTTGAGAATTTTTACCAAGATGGGAACACCGGCTTTATTAAGCCGGTGTTTGTTGTTGTTGCTGGATCTTATCGATTTTACGATAAAGTGATGATAAAGAGATCCCCAGAGCATTACTGGTTTCGTATTTATCACCGCCGAAATGTTTGAGAGCTAATAAAATGTGGTTTTTTTCGATTTCATCAAGATTCCAGACCTCGTTTGTCCTGGATGGCTCTTTGGTGAAAGTCTTCTCCATTCCTGGAAAATGCGACGTATCCAATTCATCGTCCTGGGCCAAAAGCAGTGCTCTTTCCAGCATATTTCTGAGTTCACGGATATTACCTGGCCACTGATATTCAGTCAACAGCTTAATTACCTTAGGGTTAACAGGCAATTTGGTATAACCGTAACTAGTCAGAATATGCTTTATTAATCCTGGCAAGTCTTCCTTGCGGTCGCGCAATGCGGGAAGGGTGATGGGGAATATACAGATTCGGTAATAAAGGTCTTTACGAAAACTACCGTTGTTGGAAGCTTCTGTTAAGTTGCGGTTAGTAGCACAGATCAGACGGAAATCACTGGTTCTGAGCCGATTTTCCCCGATTCGGCGATAAGATTTTTCCTCGATGGTTTTAAGCAGTTGTGCCTGGACCTCCGGGTCCATATCACCGATTTCATCCAGAAACAGTGTCCCGCCATCGACGACTTCAATCAACCCTGCTCTATCTCTGATAGCGGAGGTGAAAGCGCCTTTTGCATGACCAAAAAGTTCGCTTCTCAGAAGCTCCCCCTTGAGACTGGAGCAGTTGACTTCCACAAAAGCCTCATTTCTCCGGCTGCTGTGATCGTGAATCCAGCGGGCCAGTACTCCTTTTCCGGTTCCGGTTTCACCATGTAACAGAACAACAGTGTTATTCATTGCCGCCACATTTGCGTATTGGACCACTTTCTCTATTATGCTGCTTTCTCCAAAAAAGGGCTCACTTTTATGGGGGGCAAGCCTCTGATAAATGGAATCCCGTCTACGCAGTTCCTCAACTTCGAGACCTTTTTTTAGGCTGATGGCCAGATCATCCATGTTTACCGGTTTGGTCAAAAAGTTGTAGGCCCCGTACTTCATTGCTCGCACGGCAGTGGGGATGTCGCTTACTCCGGTGATGACAATGATTGCCAGATGTTCATGACTAGAATGCAACTCTGAAATCCAATCGATTGCGTTCCCGTCTGGCAATTTTAAGTCGAGCAGAATCGCATCGAACTGTTCTGAGGCGATCAGTTTCTTTGCTTCTCGGAGGCATTTTGCCGTTTCAATGGAATAGCCTCCCTTAGTTAAGTAGCGAGTGTAGCCAAATAGAGTGGCTTCCTCGTCATCTACAAGTAGAATGCGTGGTGTTTTCATGTTTTCTCCCTGCTTGCTATATGACAGTTGCCGGGAAAGATGAGAATGGGAATTTTATAAAAATACTTTCACGATTATTAAGCAGTTCTCAAAAATAATTTGTGAACCAGCTTAAGCCTCTTTAAAAAGTAGCAAAAATGGTGACCTGAACCCGTTTTGTGGTTTAGTTTCGCAACAAAGGCATGATTTATAATGGGTTACCGATATTCTTCCTATTCTGAAAATTGCAATATTTTTTTCTCTGCCTCTTCACAATCAGAAGAATTTGCCTCCCCATTGCAAAACTTATCCAGAAATGAACCCCATGCTTTTAAACAGATCTGCTTGTTATCTCTATTTGGTTTCATTAAGAATCTGGCTTCGCTGATACGAGCCTTCTGCAAATCAATAGTCTTTAGTGTATGAACAGAATTGTCAAGCGAGCCTGCAGTTTCCAATGCCTCGATTGCTTCCTGGTAACGTTTAAGTCGCGAGAAAAGCTTACTGCGCAAAAGGTGAAAACTGGAATTGTTTGAATGTGAGTTCAGTGATATTTTTAAGGCTTTTTCCAGCTCATTTTTATTCAGATACATTTGCAACAGATTAAAATTTACAGTCTCCAGTTGGTGGCTGTTGAGTTTATCCCTGGCAAGGGTTTCAAAGAGAGAGAGCGCAAGGTCGTACTCCTTCTTCTCAAATGCCTTACAAGCCCTTTCATATTGGGAAGGTTGAGGGGATGGAGGTGGTGTAGTTTTGGTGGTCTTGAGGGCTGGTGTTGGCTGTTTGTCTGTTGTTTGTGGTACAGTTTTTAAAGTGTCAACTTTTACCGGTTCATAAACTTGCGCTTCAGGCTTTTTTTCTTTTTTTAAATTAGTTAAAAAGTATGAAACGCCTAGAACAGAAAGTATTGCCACCAGAATCCATGTAAGTTTACCTTTACGAATTTTCCTTTTTATGCTTATTTTGGTGGTTGTAGGGGTGTGGGGGTTTTTCAGAAAGTCCCTTACAACCTGTTCAGGAGACTGATTGGTGAATTTGCGAAGGACATTCATCAATTCCTGATCAAAATCATCTGCACTGAAGTATCTACGATTCTTATCAAGACTTAAGCTCTTTTCCACGATATTGCAGAGTTGTTTTGGTATTGGCAAACCGGTGCTTTCAAGGGGAAGAAAATGTCCTTTAGTTTTTTTCTGAATCAATTCTGCCAATAGTTTTTGTGGGAAGGTTTTTACCCCTGTTATCATTTCATAAAGTACCGAACCCAGTGAGTACACATCAGATCTTTGATCCAGTTTTTCACCATTAAGTTGTTCAGGGCTCAAGTAGGCAAAAGTACCCATTACTTTTGTGCCGACAGTATGCAGGCTGGCTTCACTTGGTCGGGCAATTCCGAAATCGGCAAGTTTGACCTTGCCCTGGGAGGTGATAAGTATATTTGCCGGTTTAATATCTCTGTGTATCAAGCCGTCATAAACTTTGCCATACAGAGTCATGTCACGGTTATAGGCATATTGTAATGCGGTGCAGACGAAATGACAAACGGAGATAGAGAATATTATAGGAAGTCTGGTGTGACGCTCGATCAGTTCTTTGAGTGAGGGGCCGTCCACATATTCCATTTCGATATACGGAATAGAATTCCAATGCCCCATGCCGTATATTTCCACGATATTATCATGTCGCAGATTTGCTGAAATTTTGCCTTCTGTTTCAAGACGCCCCCGTGATTCATCATTAAAACCAGGTTTGAGAATTTTTATGGCCCTGACCATTTCCAATTGCTCATGCCATACTTTATAAACGTTAGCCATTCCACCGGCAGCAATAAGAGAAACGACCCTGCAATGGCCTAAACGGTCGCCCTCATGAAGCATCTGGTCCAAGATTGCCGGATCGGAAATAATGGACAGCTTCCGATTGGAATCGATTCTGGTAGTGCTCATACTTCGTTTTTTCGATTAACGTTCAACATCTGGTGTCTGTCTTAAAACTTCCTTCCTCTGCGATTAGCTGCAACCAGGTTATCTGAGGAGCTATCATAGCATAATTTCGATTATAGCTGCTTTGGTTTTTTAAGGGGCTTTTTCCTCTATATTCTCATAAAGGATCGTTTTCGTACAGATACTATTTTACTGTATAGAAATTCAAAATAGTACATTGTAACACAACTGTTTATAAAAAATGAAGAAAAAGAAAGAAGAATTCTAATTTTTTCCAAAAATGGCGGGTAATATTTTGGTTTTTGCTTCCGGGCGGGTTTTATTTTTATCCCACCCGAGCGATTGCACATTAATTTTGCGACGCTGAGATTAAATGAAGGGATCCTATGAGTGAATCACAAAGTTGGCGCCGGACTCATACCTGTGGTGAATTAACTGCAAAAGAAGTAGGTAAAACAGTAATCCTTAATGGTTGGGTTCATAACTGGCGTAATCATGGCGGCATTATTTTTATCGATTTGCGGGATAGATATGGAATAACTCAGATCGTTTTTAGCCCTGATGCTGATAAAAAAGTTGAAGAACAGGCATCTTCTCTGAGGCATGAATTTGTTATTTCTGTGACAGGAACCGTACAATTGCGACCTGAAAATATGGCTAACCCGCGGATGGTTACAGGACAAATTGAAGTTGCTGCATCCGGTTTGAGAATTCTCAATGATTCCTGCACTCCTCCTTTACATATCAATGCTCCGGAAGCATCAGAATCGGAGGAATTACGTTATCGCTTTCGCTATCTGGATCTGCGCCGACCAGCTATGCAGCATAATATCCTTTTTCGTCACCGGGTCACCGCTGAAGTCCGTAAATACTTGTGGAATAATGAATTTACAGAGATAGAGACCCCTATCCTGATGAAGAGCACTCCTGAAGGGGCAAGGGATTTTTTGGTGCCAAGCCGACTGAATAAAGGAAAATTTTACGCATTGCCACAATCCCCTCAGACCTATAAACAGATTCTGATGGTAGCAGGTTTTGATCGTTATTTCCAGATTGCCCGTTGTTTTCGGGATGAAGACCTGCGGGCAGACCGTCAGCCCGAGTTTACCCAGATCGATGCCGAACTCTCCTTTATTTCTGAAGAAGATATTTTTACCATTTTCGAAGGGATGATGGTCACACTTTTTAGAAACTGTCTGGGAAAAGAATTGACTACCCCGTTTCCCAGAATGAGTTATAAAACCGCATTTCATACCTACGGAACAGACAAACCTGATCTTCGTTTCGGCTTGCCTATTCAGGATGTGACTGAAATTTTTAAAGCATCTGATTTTAAAGTTTTCAGCTCAGTTATTGAATCAAAGGGATACATCGCTGCTATAGCAGCAACCGGCTTTGGTGATTTAACCAGAAAAAACATAGATGCTTTGAGCGCACATGTGGCCAAGTATGGTGCTAAAGGCCTGGTTTGGCTGAGAGTTACTGAAAATGGCCTGGAGGGGCCATCAAGAAAGTTTCTCTCTGAAACCGAAGCCGATTCGCTTCTGAATAAAACAACTGCCAAAGTGGGTGATATGCTCTTTTTAATTGCCGCATCCGAAAAGATCTGCTTTACCTCTTTGGGACAATTGCGTTTAGAATTATCTAAATTGAAAAATCTTGCTGATCCTGATGTCTATAGCTTTTTATGGGTTACTGAATTTCCTCTTTTTGAATATAGTGAGGAGGAAAATCGTTATGTTTCGGTACATCATCCTTTTACTGCACCGCTGGAATCCGATGTTATTGTTTTAAACAGTCCAGAGTATTTTAAAGCCAGGGCCAGAGCATATGATCTGGTTTTAAATGGCTTTGAACTGGGTGGTGGAAGTATTCGTATTCATAGAAAAGAGATCCAGCAGAGGGTTTTTCAATTATTGGGGATAAGCAGTGAGGAAGCAGAAAACAAATTCGGTTTTCTTCTTAAAGCCTTAAGCTATGGGGCACCTCCTCATGGTGGAATCGCTTTTGGTCTTGATAGAATTGTTATGCTGATGCTTAAATTAGATAGTATAAGAGATACAATTCCTTTTCCCAAAACAACAACCGGTATTTCACTGATGGATAATGCTCCAGACAGGGTTTCAGTGGAGCAATTGCGGGATTTAGGGATAACAGTTGAGGGTGAGGATATCTGAAACTGATCGTGGTGTTTTTATAGTAACCGTTTTTTAGTTGATTTAATGAATATGGGAAACTATTATATTAGTTTGTCTTGACCAGTCATCTATTTATACGATAAAATACGGAGGTTGTAATGCTCAAAATTCGCAAACTTACCAGCATAATGGTTATAACTGGTGCCATGCTGATATCTGGTGGAATTTTCGGATGTTCTACTACTCAAAAACCCAGCAGTGAAGAGACTGGTAAACTTGAAGAAGCCCGGGCTGCTGCCGAAAGTGCTGAGCGTAAGCTTTCTGAACTAAGACAGGAACGGATGCGGCTTGAACAGGAACTCCAGAATAAAACATCGAGTGATGAGGTTCCTGCCGAAGAATGATTGGCAGATAGGTTCAACCGTTTCTGACTTGGACATTATCGGGAGCATTTATGCGTGATTTGTCCAGTTATTGTGCACTATTATTGGTATGGTTAGCACAAGTTACAGTTGCTCAATTCAATTCTGAACAATATAAGAGTGAACTCTTTCATGTCCAAAAATCTCTTATGGATATCCGGGTTCAGATAGCTGTAGAAAAAAAGCAGATAGAAGAGCTTAAAAAGGGAATCGCAGCTTTTTATGAAAAAAATGCCCGATTTAACTCTGAATCTGGATTTTCAGGAGATGATGTTGAAGCGGCTCTGTATGAGATAAGCGATCTGCCTGTGGAACAAAAAAAATTAATTCAAACTCAGAGTAGCTTTGAAAAGATTGCTTCATTTCTGAATATGGCTCAAGGCGCAGGTGATCTGAAGGCCAGTAAAGCGGCAGATTATAGTTTTGTTGCTATTAATGAAACGTTTTTAAATACTGCCAGATCAGTGTACAAAAATTCTAACCTCTTCCCTTACATATATTTTAATAAGAAACCGACATTTTCAAACTGTTATAGAAATCAAAAGAGGATCGGATCGACTATTCAACCATTTAGACTCTCTATTTTCAAGCCAGCTGCTGATTATTCCAATAATAAAGCAGATAAGTTATAGCACGCATCGGAGATGGTTTAGCGATAAAAATGAGTTTGTCATCATTGTAATGATTTAACGAGTGTTTCCAGAAATGATCATATTTAGTCCTGTTACTGCATTTTTCAGAGAGGATAATTGAGATTTTCCTCCATGAATAAACGAACAATACAAAATCATTTTAAAACTGATTCATTCAGTTTTATACGAATCTGGAATAAATTTCAAAGTCGTATGCCCTCCTTTTTTTCTACTCCTTTTTTCATTCTGATATCTACATTGTTTGTTGTGGCACTGCTTTTCCCTTACACAGAGACCGTGCCCTCGTTTGTTTTACCTAAAATCGGTGAAGCTTCTCGGGAAACTATTATTGCTCCTTTTACCTTTGATATTGTAAGGACTCCAGATGAACTGGAGAGGGAGAAGAAAAAAGCAAGAGATCAGGTACTATTGGTTTTTGATTTTGACAGCAATGTCAAATCGCAGGTACAGGCTCGTTTTGAGGAAATTCAGAACAGTCTGAACAGACTTTTTATGACTGACACTGCAGATCTGGCATGGATGACCATATACAATTCATTGTCAAAGAAGTTGTCTGAAAACACCCTCAAGCAACTTTTGATCAGACCGGAGCTTCTTCAAATTGCGTCAGAGCAGTCTCAGGAAATCCTGGAAAAAAGAATAAGCTCTGTACTTCTGGTCCAATCCGCAGATCAGTTGCAGAAACTGCGGGGACGCTATAATACCGCTTTTAATAATTATCAGGTGTATGATTTACAATTTATTACCCTGCGCCGCGATTCAGTGGAAATGATTATTGGTACACAGGATTTATCGGTAAAGGAAATCGCACTGGAAAATGCTATAAGCCGCCTGAAAGTAGAGCGTAAACTGGATGCAGCCGCTCTGAATTCAATTTATGAGTTGCTTCTACGGTGTATAAATCCCAATGTGTTAATAAACGAAAAAGAGACTTCGCTACGGAGAAATAAAGCTTCAGATGAAGTCCCTGAAATACTGGGAAAAGTCATAAAAGATACCGAAATAGTGCGCAAGCATCAGGAAGTAACAGCGGAAATCATTCAAAAACTTCGTTCCATGCAAATAGTGCTGGATAAAATGGGCGATGGGCAGGAGAAACGAAAGGTCGCTGCAGAAAATGTAGGAAAATTGTTATTAAGTCTTTTACCACTTTTATTTGCTGCTGTTTATATCAAAAAATTTGAGCCTAGATTGATGAAAAACAACCACCATCTTCTGGCTCTGGCTATGCTTTTATGTATTCAGGTCGCAATTTTAAGAGCGGGATTAGCTTTATCACCAAAGTTTTTCACCGGCTCAGTTGAGATGCCTTATTTTGTTCCGGAATATATTATTCCTGTCTCAATCAGCTCACTTTTAGCCGCGATTCTCTTTGGAATCAATTTAAGTTTGATTCTAACCCTTTTTACCAGTAGTTTCTTTGGGGTATTGATGGGTTTTAATCACTTTTTCTTTATCTACTCTTTATTGGGTGGAATTGTTGCCGGGTTGTTTGGAAGTAATGTACGGTACCGACTTCATTTTTTTAAAGTAATTGCCCCTGTGGGTATGATCAATATCATTCTCATTACACTTTGGCATTTAATTGGTTTGAAATTTACGGTTCTTTCTTTGGTACAGAATTACATTCTGTCTCTGAGTGGTGTGGTAATCTCTGTGCTGTTTGCAATGTTTTTAACACCCGTATTTGAGCGGCTTTTTGATATCACTACTGATATGACACTGGTTGAATTATCGGATATGAATCACCCGATTCTGAAACGACTTTCCATTGAAGCTGCAGGTACATATAATCATTGTGTACTGGTGGGCAATCTGGCAGAATCTGCAGCTTTAAAAATCGGAGCAAACGCTCTTTTAGCCAGAGTCGCCTCCTATTACCATGATATCGGAAAAATTGCCAAAGCAGATTATTTTGTGGAAAACTGTCTGACTTTAGATAAAAGCAGGCACACAGGACTGGATCCTGCAACCAGTGCGGCAATAATTCTGGGACATGTAAAAGATGGACTGGAACTGGCTAAAAAAAATAAATTGCCCAAAGTGATTCAGGATGTAATAATTCAACACCATGGAAATAGCACGATGTCTTTTTTCTATGAGAAGGCATTGGAGAAGCATTCAGAGGGTGAGGTCAAAGAACAGGATTTCAGGTATCCCGGACCGGTTCCACAGACCCCGGAAGCTGCAATTATAATGTTGGCAGATTCAGTGGAAGCAGCAGCAAGGAGTCTGGGGAGCAGTTCACCGGAATTATTAAAAGAACTAGTGAAAAAAATCATAAAAGATAAATTTATCGCTTCTCAGTTGGATCAAAGCGATCTCACTTTACGGGATCTGGATGAAATAGTAGAAGGGTTTATGCCTGTATTAAAGGGAATATTTCACTCCAGAATCGAGTATCCCTCACGTGAAAAGGAGCATAAGGGTGTCAAAACAGAATAACTTTCCCAGAAAACACTTTTTCATCGATCAGAAATTTCAGGGCCGTTATATGGTAACATTTCTGATTCCAATGCTTGTTTTGCTGGTGTTTATGATTTTTACACTTTATTTATCTTCTCAGGCAATTATTAACACCACTGTGCGAATTATCAAATATGATGTTGAAAGCAAAATATCTCTTCAGTTGCAGGATCAGCAACAACCCACGATTGAACGTTATGAATCGTTGCTTGACAGTATTCAAAAATATCTACGCACATTTTCCAATAACCGGGATTTTCGGAAGAATCTGATGAGTTCTCTTTTATGGGTGTTTGGAATAGGAGTATTTCTGGTTGTGATTCAGATTGTCCTTTTAACAATATTCTTCTCACATAAAGTGGCCGGACCGGTATACAGATTCGAAAAAGTATGCAATAACATTATAAATGGCATATATACCGACGAAATTCGCTTAAGGCAGGGTGATGAGATGCAGAATCTGGCCAGGCTTTTTAATGAAGCACTCAAGTGCACTCGTGAGAGGTTGCAAATAAAGGAATCTGATAACCAACTGCAGAATAAATAGAAAAAACATTACCAGAAACATATTGACTATATCAGATATATCATATATATTTATCGTTCTTTGGAGCTGATTATTATGCAGAATTTATTTTCATCTATAAATCACAAGCTGTTAATAGCAAGTCTTTTGTTGCTTGCCTTAGGATATATCCTTCTAGGGCAGGGACCTTTGCATAATCCGGTCTCATTAACGGTTGCACCATTACTTCTTATCGGGATCTATTTTGTGCTGATTCCTGTAGCCATTTTGGCAAAGGGAGAAGACAAACCACCAAAGAAATAGGGCGTTTAGCTCAGCTGGTATAGAGTACCTGCCTTACAAGCAGGTGGTCGTAGGTTCGATCCCTACAACGCCCATTGAAATTGATATTTTCGGACCGGTAGTTCAGTCGGTTAGAACGCTGGCCTGTCAAGCCAGAGGTCGCGAGTTCGAGCCTCGTCCGGTCCGCCATTTTCAAGCCCGCTCAAATGCGGGCTTTTTTGTTGGTTCCTACACATTTGGTGTTAATACAACAATTAATCACTATGGAATTTTTGAAAAATATACCACTCAAAGATAAAAGTACCTTCCGAATCGGAGGAGAAGCGCTCTATTATATTGAACCGCAGAGTCAGTCCGAAATAATGGCTGCAATTAATTTTGCGCAACAGGAACATTTGCCTGTTTTTGTTTTAGGTAAAGGTTCCAACGTTCTGATCAGCGATGCGGGTTGGCCGGGACTGGTGGTTAATCTTTCCAGCAGTTTTTCTAAAATCAAATGGAATGATGATTGTGTTGAAGCAGAGGGTGGCTCTTTGTTAAATACTCTGATAAATCAGGCCATTGATAAGGGCTTCTGTGGCATGGAAGAGCTTGCTGGGATTCCCGGAACTGTAGGTGGAGCGGTTATCATGAATGCAGGGGCATTCAATATGACTCTTTCCGATACTCTGCAATCGGTTTGGGTTTATGATTATATGCAAAACAGAATCGTTGAGTATAATACCGGGGATATGGGATTTGGTTATAGAACAAGTCGTCTGAAAGGCAAAGAAGCGATAGTTCTGTCCGCATTATTTAAATTTTCTAAAAGATGTCCTAAGCAGACTCTGCACTCCCTTCGTCAGGAAATTCTGCAGAAAAGAAAGCTTAAACAGCCTCTGGAATATCCTAATTGCGGAAGTGTTTTTAAACGGCCTCCAGGAGCGTTTGCTGGCACTTTGATTGAGAAGTGTGGGCTGAAGGGATTGCGGGTTGGGGATGTAGAAGTGTCCACAAAACACGCAAATTTTATTGTCAACAGAGGGGAAGGAACCGCAACCGATGTCCGCAAACTGATTAAGCGTATCCAGGTTGCAGTTTTTGAATCTTTTGGGATAATTCTGGAGCCGGAGGTGATCTTTATCGGTGATTATGATGAACCACTTTTAGAGATCGACAAAGATGAAGGAGAAAAATGATGCTACTTACTGTACTGAAGTTCATTACCGGGCCTATTCAAACCAATACATATCTGGTGTATAATGAAAATAAAAAAAGCTTTATTGTAGACCCTTCTTCAGGATGTGATAAATTAATAGAGCTGATAAAGAAAGAATCATTTGATGTTGAATCTATTGTTATAACTCATGCTCACTTCGATCATATTATGGGAATACCGGAGATACTGAACATATCTCCTAATGCTGCCATTTATGTGAATCCTTTGGAAAAAGCGATGCTCCAGAATGCCGAGTTGAATTCGTCGGTTCTGATTGGGGAGGACTTTACTTATCAGGGCAACACAATCGATTTGGTGGAAGGAGAGATAGCAATCGGAAGTTTTGATGTAAAGGTATTTGAGGTCCCGGGGCACTCTCCCTGTGGAATTGCTTTGTACATCGAAAAATATCTTTTCTGTGGAGATGTGCTTTTTGCCGGTTCTATTGGCAGAACTGATTTTGCTGGTGGTGACCAGAGGAAACTGATAGAGGGAATTAAAACGAAGCTTTTGACATTACCGGAGAACACAATCGTATGTCCGGGGCATATGGGTAGAACAACGATAGGACGTGAAAAGAAAACCAATCCGTTCCTGTGATTAAAAGTAAATGATAGAATTACCCTGCATCGATACTTTCCTTGCATATTTAAGGCTGGAAAAGACTCTCAGTGCAAATACTGCAGAGGCCTACAGATACGATCTGCAACGCCTGGCTTCATTCTTAAACCAACACCGCATCGAACAAGTCAGCTCCATTTCAGCCGATATTCTTTCCAGATACATTCAACTCCTTTATGATATCGGGTTCGCATCTACTTCTATTCAACGTTCCATCTCTTCTATGAGAAGTTACTTTGCGTTTATTGCTTCAGAGGGAGAAATAGCTGAAGATCCAACAGAATTATTGGAGAGCCCCAGATCAATCAGAAGTCTTCCTGAAGTATTACTGGTAGAGGAAATAGAGCGAATTTTCAATGCGATAGATATTACCAAAACAGGGGGAATCCGGGATCGTGCAATGCTGGAAACACTCTATGCAACAGGAATGCGTGTCTCTGAGCTTTTGTCTTGTACTGAAGAACAGATACTTTGGGATGAGGGGCTGGTTAGGGTATATGGTAAAGGTTCTAAGGAAAGGATTGTGCCTATTGGTGAGATCGCTTTACACTGGATAAAGGAGTATTACCAGTCTGAACGCCACCTTTTTGCAAAGCCTCATTCGGACAGTACTATATTTCTCAATGTCAGGGGAAAGGCCTTAAGCCGCATGGGTATCTGGAAAATCATTCAGAGCCATGTAAAATCTGCCGGAATAAAAAAGAGCGTTTCTCCACACACTTTCCGTCACTCATTCGCCACTCATTTGCTGGAAGGTGGAGCAGATTTACGCACAGTACAGGAGATGCTGGGGCATGCCAATATTGTTACCACAGAGATTTATACTCATGTGGATCGTGAGTATCTGCGTGAGGTACACCGAAGTTTCCATCCTCGACAGAAAAGAAACTGACCTGATAGAGTCGGATTATGGATTATTCAATAGCCAGCCTTCTGCAGGTACACTATCATTTCCGGATTGGAGGTGTGAGGGAGGTGATTTGCGGCTATTCAAAGGCTTTTTCTGCTATCAATGGCCCTGGCTCCTTCAATGCACTTATGTGTAACCATGATCAGCATGATAATGATTCTGATTTAAAAATCATAAACATTACAGAATGTGACTATCAGGATCCTACAGATAAAGAATCGTTTTTTTATCTCAGAGATTTACTTGTAAAAAAGATAGATTCTGTTCTGGAAAAGGTACCCTCGCCAGTGGCTATCCTTTGTCATAATATGTCTTTAGCAAAGAATCCCTGCCTCAGTTCTGCCCTAAGAGTACTGGCTCGAAAAAAAGATCCCTGTAAGTACCGTTTCTTTTGGGTGTTGCATGATCTGGCAGAAGAGGGAAGAATCGACATGATAGAAAAAGTCACCCGACTCCAGAGTATAGGTATTGATATCAGAGAGGAATTATATGCACTTGGAGCTCCGGTTCATTTTCTGGTACCAGGTGCACATGTCTATTCAATTCTGAAAAATTCCGGATTCGCAGTAAGTCTTTTACCCAATCCTTTACGATTGAACACAAAGGTCAATAATACTCCAGCTCGTACTGTTCTTCTTGAGCATCTTAAAACACTGGCTCTCTCAGATGGGTTTACATTTGATCCGCAGCGCCCGATATGCTGTTATCCGGCACGCATAATAAGACGAAAGAATGTTCTGGAAGCAGTAGTAATTGCCTGCATTCTTCTGGACGCCAATCTGGTACTTGGGGTTCCTGGAAGAACGCTTTTAGACAGAAATTTTTATGAGGAACTGATAAAACTGCTGAGAGAAATGAAATTAAGGGTGGCAATAAATACAGCCAGATTGCCTTGGAAACTTTTAACCGGTGACAGCGAGTATGATGGCAATCCTGTGCCCTATCTCTACAAGACCTGTGATTTGGCTGTCTCCACATCACTTTCAGAAGGTTTTGGTTATGCATTATATGAACCGTGGTTATTCCAGAAGGCAGTTTTGGCAAGAAGGCCCGCGGGATTTATTTATCCTCAAGGAATGAATTCCTCTTTGTTATATGATCATTTCCCAGTACCTCTGGAGTGGATATGCTGGAAATCGTTAAAGGAAAAGTATTACCAATATTATTCAAGGTTTGTTGGGGAAAGTAGTGCTGTAAAAGCAGAAGAACACCTGATTGTCGATGAAACTATAGATTTTGGTGCTCTTGATACAGAAATGCAGATACAGGTACTACGGAAAATTATAGCGGATGAGACAGATAAGCAGAAAATGAGTATTTTATTTAGAAAAATGTTTCCAGGATGGAGGGGGATAATAGATTTTGCCTTAATCGATGAAACCTTGATCAGAAAAAACCGTGATGCAGTTATGAACACTTATTCAGATCAATGCTTTAGGAGCTGTTTCAGAGAGTGCATTTCCATCATTCCTGCATACAATGATCGTAGCTTTGACTATAAAAAGATTCTCCTGGAATCGTGGAAATGCGGATTTAAGTTGTTTTTTTCCTATTCAGGTAGTTATAATGAGAATGTAACAAAATAACTTGACTTTAACCGAATATCATTCGATATTATAAATCAGTGTTCATTCAGGGGGGTTATGTGGCAAATACTACAAAACATGATTTAATCGCAGATGTTTCCAGATACACTGGACTGACTCAGGCGGACACCAAAATAGTAATAGAAGAGCTTTTAGAGACTATTGCTACTACGTTGGAAGCCGGTAAGAATATCGAGATCCGTGGGTTTGGAACCTTTTATACCAAAGTTCGAAAGCCCCGTCCTGCCAGAAATCCCAAAACCGGGGAAGTTGTTCCGCTCTTGAGGCGGGTGGTTCCTTTATTTAAGTACTCAAGTGAGTTAAAGAAGTCGATTGCAGACTCTCTGCTTGAGAAAACTCCCGTTTAAAGTCATTTCTGCTAAATGCGGCATTGCTGCATAATAATACACAAAGATAGAAGCATCTATTGAGCAGGGGAAAGTCTGGCAGATTCTCCTGCTTTTTTTATCGGTCAAAGCATCAACAATTACCACCGTATACATCTCCATTGTGAATCGCTGAATTAAAAAACCGTATAGGATTAATCTTTTCCAACTTTCCAATAACTGTCTTCAATTGGTATTTATTTGCTGATTCCGTAAACCCGCAGGTCATTACATTTAATAAACAGAAATCAATGTTGACAATTTCTGGTCTGAAGGAATATAATAACTCTATTATCTGGGTCGAGTACTCAGAGTGCAAAACCCGTGGATAGCACAGACTGGTACTGTATACTTTTCGCTGTTCTTTTTAGTGCTGTGATTGCCAAGTAAGGCAAATTAACTATTCTGAGTATTACTGCAGGGCGAGCTTTTGGAATAAATTTACATCAGTTCTTCAGGCAATCTGCTCAGTTACAAAAAGATACAGAAGTCACCACAGGAATGAAAATCAGAAGGAGTGAACTCCATGCGGATAGCGGCAGTTTATACTGTGGTTGCATGTTTATTGTTAGAATTACATGCTGCTGAAAAAATCGATATTGATGATTTAGGCGCAGATATCAAGCTGGCTGATTTTAGTGCTAAATTGTCAATCGGATTTAATTATGATCTTCTTCGGGATCCTACGTCGGTATCATTTGAATACCCAAGAGGGTATCTTGGGTTTAATATACCTATATCTCATAGTGTAAATTTACGTGACTTCGTTCAATATATAGATCCCGCAATAGATTCGGTTTTTTCAGATAGCACTCTAATTTCAAACGGAAAGGATTTCAAGCCTCAGGGAAGTGCCAGGCAGAATCCGAATCTGACAATACAGGTGGATGTGCCCATGCTGGGTGGAGTAGCCAGCTTCTCCAACACTCAAAATTTTAACCTCAATTACAGTAATGCATTAGGTAACCCTAATGTCTATATCAAACCTGATTCGTTAGCCGAAGGAATAAATTTTTTGATGCGCGGTACAATAAGTGTTCCAGTAAACGTGTCAATGGCTTGGGAGACAATGACTTTCGGATATGCATACCGCATTAACAGATATCTTACTATGGCACTCAATCTTCATCGTCACACTTTTGTCATGGACCTGAGAGGAAAAATAGATGTCGATCTGTTGGGAAAACTGAACTATAAAAATGATGATGGAAAAATTGCCATCGAAAGAGAACTGGACTATCCTGCCAGTAAAGTATCCGGACATGCACTAGGACATTATGAGGCAGAAGTATGGAGTCCTACAATCGGTCTTAGAGCCTGGAGGTTCTCTCTGGTATCCAGGTTCGGATTGTCTACCAAAGCAAGAGGCAGCTTTTCAGCCAGATATTCTGTGCCTTTCTTTATTGATCCGGAGACATTTGAATCCAGGTATAATTTTGAAGACCCGGATCTTTTTACAGATGATGAATTTATCAACAGAATGACCGCAAATGATATTGATAGCGTCTCTTTCACTACCAGAAATGCAGATGGCAGTGAACCTGATTTACGCTGGAAGATGCCTACCGGATTAACTATATCATTTGATCTTCTTCCCGGATATTTTACTCTTTCTTATACCAAAATATTTGGTGACATTGAATTAAAACTGGATAAAATCAGAAAAGAACAACTGGCAATAGAGTCAGAGAATTCAGTTTTTAATGAAAATGATTCGCTGGTAATTGATTTTGGAACTTCAGTGGATCATATAATCATGCTGCAGTGTAACGTATATAAGGCATTTTTGAATATTGGAGTATTTGGGATTGATTTCAGATATGGAGATCAGGCCCATCTTCTGGGAAGCAAGATGCCATATATGCATATGGGTAAATCTGCTATGATACCTGTAGTTAATTTCGGGTCTACAATTGGATCCAAAATGCAGCTTCATCTGGAGCTTGATGTATTGCCGTTGCCGGCATTTAAGACAGGTATAGTATACAGATTTTAATTGGCGGGAAGAATCTTGAAAGGATAGTGCATGATGATGCGAATATATCCCGGGCTATTGATTGTCTTTAGTGTGCTGGTTTCCTTCGCCCAGCAAAGCACCGATTACATCATTATTGATGCCCCTGTCGGAGTAATATCAGCCGATTCACTGGTATGGATTAAATGGACCGGTAAATCCAGAACCGGATATCTCTCTCCTGATTCAGGTGTTATTTACTTCAGTAAGGCACCCGGAGGGAGCAACATTGCCAATTATAAAGATTCAGTGACTGTAATCGAAGCCGACTCTTTGAATAACAGGTATTTCCCACCTTCAAACTCCTCTGTTCCTATGAGGGGTATTGCTTTCAGAGCATCCAGACAACCGAAAATGGGCACAGGAGTATTTTACTCTGTGGTGGCATATAAGGTAAATGGGAACACGTTTATCTCAAATGAATTTCAGATAATTATTGAGAATCCAAATGCCGTAAAGATCTCTAGCCCTAATGGAACAACAAACAACCTTACCCCGACTTTTCAGTGGAAAGCAAACTCTGGAGTTCCTTATTATCATGTAATTCTTTCTGACGATTTAATTAAAGTAAATAGTGAAGAGAGCGGAAAAATTGATCTCAAAGGCTTGAGCATTGTATGGCAGGCAATTACCCCCAATACACAGATCGTGTATGGTGCTCCCGATCCTTCCGGAACGATCACTGCAGAGCCACCCCCTTTATCACCTGGAAAACAATACTCATGGGTAGTTCTTAACAACTATGGAAATCATCTGGCGTTTTCTTCCACACTTTATGATATACCTGGAAATTTCAAAGTTGAAGGTACTCCTCTTAAGAAACCGGTTTGTATTTATCCAAAAGGAGGTACCTTTAATTCTGCGATTGATTCAGTAATCCGATTCAAATGGTCCAATCTGGATGAAAATGCAAATACCTACAAGCTGTATGCATATACCAATCAGGAGTATGAAGGAATTAAAGCTCAGGTTATTGTCTGGCAGACAGAAGTGATGGCACTCAGTTCTGTCGAAACGATGAGTGTTGAAGTTAACGCAAAATCAGTCTTTACTACCAACAATTATTCATGGAGGGTTATTGCTACCGATCAGAAAGGTGCCGGAACTGCAGGTGACACTGTAGGATTCAGATATGAAGTTCCTACCGGTAAACTTGTGATCAGAACGCTGGAAGAGATTTCAAATAACGGTCTGGTTACAAAAAGCAATATTGGATTGGTTAAGATGCAGTTTGAGGTGCTGGATGGATCGATGGAGGCTCCGCTTTTTTTCTATACCGATACAGATGGATATCTTTCCAGAGAGCGCCCTGCAGGAACATATAGAATAACCACTATTAAAAATGAGTTTGAGAATCAGACGCGGACTGTATCTGTTAGCAGGGATCGTACCACAGAGGTCACTTTTATTCTTACCAGGCCTCAGGCAACAGTTTATGGTAAAGTAGTTGATCATTCCGGAAAAGGAATCAATCTGGTGACTATTAGCGGTATTTCTGATTTAGGAGATTCACTGTCCACCCAGACAGATGCACTGGGGAATTTTGTTTTTAAATGTTATGGGGCGGACTGGCTGATAAGTACCCAAAAAAACGGGTATGAAAGTGTGCTGCCAGAGAAAGTGACTGTAAATGATGGCGAGAATGTCAAGTTTAAGACTATCACCATGACCAGAAATCCCGTAACTTTATCCGGTACTGTGAGAAATGCTTCAGGAGTACCTGTTTTAGGAGCAAAAGTGACACTTCTATTTGATGGCAGAATAATAGAAGAGATCCCGGCTACATCTCAGAACGGAACCTTCTCATTTTTTGTACAACCGGGTAAATATACCATTGCAGCATCAAAAACTGGTTTTACGTCTTTTCAAAGTACAATAGACGTAGTCAGTTCAAAGAACATTTCTGTCACATTAAATGCAGGAGCATCTCTTGTCAGTGGCTATGTATATGGGAAGAAATGGGTCGATGACAGAGAAGTCATTGCACCAGTTTCGGGGGCCGCTGTTAAATTTATAGCAGTAGAATCCCAGGATACATTTATCTGTAATACTGATGCAACCTATGGAGATTTTCGTATCAGTCTTCAGGGCAGCAAACTGTATGTTGTGAAAAGCACTGCTGCAGGATATGCTGATAAGGACAAACCATGTACTCTTTCCACAGAGCTTAAAACTACCTTAACATTCAACGATACAATTCAAAGTCTTGGAATGATCAGCGGTACCGTTTTTTCCACTTCACCCTCAAATGTGCTGATAAACCTCAGATCCGGTGATGGCAACATAGTGTCTTCAAAGTCATTAGCCGATGGAAAGTTTGAAATCAGAAATATCCCTGATGGAACATATTCGATAACTGCTGGAAAGGACGGATTCGTTCTTGACAGTGTTGCTGGACCGGATACTATTGTTGTTTTGGAAGGAAAGGTGATACCCTCACAGGCTGCTATTTACATGAAACCTGGTTCAAAAAAGATAAAATGGTTTGTGGTTCCTGGAGATTTTAATGGGGTGGTAAAAGTTCAATCACCATTACATAAGACAATTTCTGTACGTGATTCACTGTTAAATGCAGGCTCCGGGTATTATGTGATTAACATTGATGCAAAGAGTGATTCGTTTGTTGATCTCGCTTTTCATCAATTTAATGTAAATGATGAGACTACAACGTATACCGATACCGTAGCAATGAACGTGATACATTCCAGGAAAGATACTGTTACTCCAATAGATGGTAAAGTGACTCTTTCCTTGCGGTCATCAGCAATCATGGATTCTGCTGTTATTTTCTACAAAGATGCAATGAATAGCAGTTATAGAAGTGAAGCTATTAACAGAAGTGATTCTGTTTATCAGTTCAGCATACGTCCTCCCAAAGATGGTAGTACGATGCAATACTATTTCCAGGCATGGCGGAAATCAGATATTTATGGTTACCAGAAAGAAGTTTATAAAACATTTGTTTTGCCAGATACTTCGATTCTGACAAGAATAGAAATAGAACCTGCTGGTGACGATACTATGTTGTTGCCATCTTCTTACTCCATGCAGTTTTCTTTGAAAGGGTATTACAGTTCTGCATTTCTACCTTACAACAGTTTGAACGGGCAGAATATTACCTGGAAAATTACTGATCCTCAGGGTTGTGTTTTGAGTTCAAATACTGGTACCACTGTTACAGTTACAACTGGAAAAACACGGGCATTTTCAATTCCGGTTACCCTTACTGCTATAATCGATACGTCAAAATTAAAAGTTGCCGGAAACTTAAATTCAATATCGGTTGTTTTCAGGGTTTCCGGAAGTAATCTGGATAATTTACAGATCTTACGAACCGATGCAGGTGGTTCAAATCCGCTTACCACATCAGGACAGGATAAGGCAGAGTTCAGAGCTATTGGACGCGACAAAAGCGGGACAGTATTGAATGTAGTTCCCAAATGGTCTATCTCGCCGGAAATGGCTGGTTCGATAACAGCAGATGGGGTATTCACACCTGGTAAAAACTTTTGTGGAACGGTAAGAATATTTGCAGAGATATCAGCAATAAGAACCGAGTATTATAATGGGGATTCGAAAAATCCGGGACTTCCGGTCAGATTCTTAATAAGTTCAAAAGGACATCCAGATACTGCATCTAATTTACGTGGCTGTTCAATAGTATTTCCGCCTGCAGTGGTTTCTTCAGATGAAACAGGGCTTCTGGAAATTGAAACACAGGTATTGACCAATATGATAAGGCGTGGAACCGGGCAGATGAAAACGATCGATTCTACAGCTTTCTCTATAACAGAATCCCAGGGTGTTTTATTTGAAGATTCTTCAGGAGACAGTATAAATCTGGTTCTGGATATTCCTCAGATGCTCCAGAAAGAGGTAAGTGGGGGAGCCAGAGAGATCGCTATTGCTTACTGGAATGCCGATAGTTTGAGATGGGAACCATTAATGAACTCAAAAGTCAGTTCTGATGGTAAAAAAATCAGTGCTGCCCTCTCTCATTTTTCTCAATATTCCATTGTCGCAGGGCCCTCCAGGGGAGGATACCTTGATGTTTCACCTAACCCATTCTCTCCTTATGTGTGGCCAAGAACAATCAGTCCTGAAGAGAAAAGGTTTGGTACCTGTATCTCTTTTAAAATAGAAACTGACCGTCCACCGCTCAGGGATGTAAAAGTGAGGATTTACACGATTACTGGAGAACCAATATGGGCCATGCAGATCCAAAATGCAAATCAGTATCCTTATCAGCTCTGGTGGGATGGGCGCACTACCAACCGAGAGCTGGTGTGGACTCAACCGGGTAATATTATTGCAGAGAAAGGCGAGAGAATGTGCAGAAACGGAAGATACTTTGTGGTGGTTTCTGCAAAAGATTCAAATAACAAAGAGCAACGCTATATGAAACAGATAGTGCTCATGAGATGATAACAGGAAATAAAAAGTGGAGGATTCTGTGAGAGGTTTTTCAATAACGGCAACGCTGATTGCATCGTTGATTGTTCATACGGCTGCATTAGGTTCCGACAGCGGTAAAGTGAGCATTGGAATACTATATCCGGAATCCTATGGCGATTCCCACAAGCTTAAAGAACAAGCTTATCAGGAAATGACAAAGTGTGTTCAAGATGTGGGGTTTTATGTGGTTTGTCTACAGAATACTCTGGAACAGCAGTTTAATAAAATCAATGTTGAATTTCCAGTGCATTGCCGTGACCCTCGCTGCGTAATCGACATAGGAAGTACAGCAGGAATGGATCGCATGCTTTACGGGAGTATCGACTATGATGATAACCGGTTCGGGGTGCAACTAACTCTGATCGATGTGGTTATGAAACAGAAAATTGAAGCGGTAAGCATCGAAGGGGCACCGGGAGTCAGTTTGTCTGATATTATTAGAACAGCTATTGCCAGGTTGCATGGAAATTCCAGGGCAGATTCTTCGAAAGTTTCAATTTACCATGGTCCAAAGGTACATAATGAGAAAAAGTTTTTGTTGTCAACGGCTGGTGTCATGGGTGTCGGCCTGATTTATGGGTTGATCAATTATATGGCAGATCACAGTGGCGCGCATAAGCTGTATGCAGAATACAAAGATGATGATCTTGCAGGGATATCATCTTTGGCAGATCAGATACCTCTGTTTGCCCGTCCTGCTGCACTAGCCAATGCTTATGTGGCAGCATCCGATGATGCTTACGGGGTTTTTTACAATCCTGCAGGTATGGCTTGGGTAAGCGGGCCTGAAGCTGTACTGGCCTATCAATATCGCTTTGGTGTCGACAATATCGCTGCTACATACGTAAATAAAGCTACACGGGAGATTGGATTCGGTCAGGGACTGCTTTATAGTTCCGATAAAGATCATATGCTTACAGAATTGTATTTTGTCTCATCAGTTGCCTATAAATTCACTCATCTTCCGGACTTTATCCGACCCTTTTCTGTTGGTATGAATCTTAAACTGGCAAGTAACAGAGTAAAAGGCAAGATGGCTGATGCTCCCAGCGGAAGCTCCTTTGGGGCAGGAGTAGATTTGGGTCTGCTGTGGGAATTATCAGAACGGATAAGATATGGATTGCTTCTTAAAGATGTACCGGTAGTTTCCAGATGGAAAAACGTCTCCACCGGAGCCACCTATTATCAGGCAAATGCTGCATCTTTGCACATGGGAGGTACATTCAGGGCAGGCTATAAAACGTTTCTGATCGGTGAGGGAGAGATTCCTCTTACAAAAGAACAGAACTGGAAAATGGCTGGTGGAGTTGAACAGGAAATTTTCCGCTACTTTCTATTAAGGGCAGGGTTACAAAAAGAGGTCCAGACCACAATGGAGAGCCCGTGGAAGATCACGGGGGGGCTGGGTATTAATGTAAAAAGATTCTCACTGGATGGTTCCTATGAGTATAATACCCTCAGGGTGTTTGATGTTATTAATGTCTCACTGAGAATATTGTTATGAGAGGTCTACATTAACGCGTATGCTTTCAGCGTATTGGCATTCTTTTTGAATGTTCTATGTTTTAAACCCTACTGGTTCTAATGGTTGATTAAAGCTGAATATTAGAAAAGGAATCAATCATGAAAATCATTCCAAATTTATGGTTCGATAACCAGGCTGAGGAAGCTGCTGATTTCTATGTCTCACTATTTGAAAATTCCAGAATTAAAAACAAGGCTTACTATGATGCCGAAAGCTCCAAAGTTTCCGGAATGACTGCAGGAACTTTAATGACAGTGGAGTTTGAACTGGCTGGGCAGATGTTTATTAATATTAATGGAGGGCCCGTTTTCTCATTCACACCGGCAACTTCGTTTCTGGTCTCATGCAAGACTTCTAACGAAGTCGAAAAATTATACAGTAAACTTTCTGAAAACGGAAATGTCCTTATGCCTCTGGACAGCTACGAGTTCAGTGAAAAATATGCCTGGGTTAATGATCGTTTTGGAGTATCGTGGCAATTGCTACTTGGCACAAGAGAGCAGAAAATAACTCCTTGTCTGCTGTTTGTTCAGAAACAGTATGGCAAAGCAAAACAAGCCATTGACTTTTATGTTTCCATCTTTGATGACTCTAAAATAAAAGAGGTGGTTACCTACAGACAGGATGAGAATGAGAAAGAAGGGGCTGTCAAGTTTGCAGAATTTATCATTAATGGGCAACAGTTTACAGCAATGGATTCTGGCAGGGACCACAAATTCACATTTACACCAGCGGTCTCTTTCATGGTAGAATGTGAAAATCAGAACCAGATAGATCATCTCTGGAATAATCTCTCTGCTGTACCCCAAGCCGAACAATGCGGATGGTTGCAGGATAAATACGGGGTATCCTGGCAGATAGTACCAGCGATTTTAGCTCAAATGATCCTCGACAAAGATTCCGAACGATCCGCAAGGGTCAGGAAATCATTTTATCAGATGAAAAAAATTGATATTGATGAACTCCTGAAGGCATATGAGCAAAAATAGGCTGTTTCAATGCCAAGGAGCAAAAACAGCAAACTCCAGAGTACTCTCTTTAATAAGATCTGTTGTTTTATTTGTGTAGATGCTTGTTATAATCTGAAAGAGCATCAAAAAATGCCTCTACATTTTTCACCGGGGTATTAGGTGGAATATCACAACCAGAAGAAAGAACAAAATTTTTCCAGGGAGTTGTTGACTCAAGCAGATGGTGAGTTGTGTTTTTTACCTCGGCAACTGTACCGTTTTTAAAAAAATTTGCTGGATCGATGTTACCAAATACCAGAACATCTTCTGGTATCTTGGGTAAAACAGCAGGGATTTCTATTTTATTACCAAAGTGAAGTGAATGGGCACCGGTCGAAAGCATAGCTGGAATATGGCAGATGTCTGCACCGCAATTGTGCAAAATTACCATAAATGAATCATCCTGAACTCTGGATATTATCTGCCGCAAATAAAAAGAAGAAAACTCATTGCACAAATCCGGGGAAAGCAATCCGGACGCTGGCTCGGCTATCAACAAACCATTAGCTCCGGTTTTTTTTATTGCTTCAGCAAATTGAATCAGAAATGTAGTTGCTTTTTCAAGTAACAAATGCACAATCTCGGGTTCCATCAGGGCTGCAGTCATAATTTCGGTCATACCGTAAAGTCTTCCACTCAAAGAGAATGGTCCGATGATGCCGCCGAAAACTGGTTTTTCGATGCGTGAAGCTGCTTGCCGCAATGCTTTCAGGCTTTCTTTGGTGCGCTTTTCACCAATAGATGGGATACGAAGCGATAAAACCTCATCTCTATTGTGTAATATACTATTGCTTACTGTAGGTACTTCTGTATTGGAAAAGACTACAGGGCATCCGAAAGCTTCCGCTTCAAGAGAAAGATCCATAATGCTGGTGGATGCAACTGAAGGATATTTTTTACTCAATACCTCCATGCAAGCGGAATGTATATCACCATCAGTAATCGCATCCATGATATTTTTATGAATGATTTCCAATCCCAGATAGGTCATAATTGGCATAACTGAGCGGTTCTTATTTTCTATGATGTCATTGGCCCATTTTTGCATGTTCATTTTTATAATGATCCTATAAAATGTGTTTTACTGATATTGTTCATATATCAGGGTAAAAAGGAAAATCTGATATTCTTTGGCATTAACATAATTTTGACATCTTTCCAAACCAAGCGTTTTTTTAAGGTTGCCGCATCACCTTGTGGCTCAATCGGGTGAGAATGTCAGTGACACCATTTTTAGCGTACTTTTTCAGGTCCCTTCGTAAGGCATAGTCACAATATCTTATCATTTGGGGGAAAGTGAAGAGATTATTTAAATACTAGTAACCATTAATCGAATCATCATTGTTAGACCCGATGCTAATCAATATTTCAAAAAAAATAAGAATATACTTGAATATAATCTGCTAGTTTAGTTATATTGCCAAATAAACCAATAAACATAGATTGAGGTTTATGGATAAAAAAGCACTGGCAAAGTATGAAGCAAAGGCGACTATAATTAAAGCAATGGCACATCCTTCCCGCCTATTGATAATTGATGCGTTATCTCGTCAGGAATATTGCGTTTGTGAACTCACTGACATGGTTGGTGCTGATACTTCAACGGTTTCAAAACATCTCTCTGTACTCAAAAATGCAGGTATTGTTATCGATGAAAAAAGAAATCAGATGGTTTTTTATCATCTATCCATGCCATGTGTACTGAATTTTCTTAACTGCGTAGAATCAGTAGTTCAGGAGAAAGTCAAAGCACAACTGAAACTTATCGGATAATTTTTTTTGCAAAGTATTTGGCCGTTTTGCCAAATGACATAATAAGGAATTAAGATGGACTGGAAAAAGGAATCAAAACCATTAATCATAATTATCACAGTTTTTCTGGGAATGTTCTTTCTGCCTGTGGGAATTCCACGTTTTGATAACGCGGTCTTCGAAGCTCTTCAATTAGTTAAATGGTATGCACGGGAGCATGTGCTTTTGTGTTTAATCCCTGCATTCTTTATTGCAGGGGCAATCGGGGTCTTTGTGAGTCAGGCATCGGTGATGAAATATCTTGGAGCAAAGGCAAACAAGATACTTGCTTTTGGAGTCGCCTCGATATCTGGAACGGTACTGGCCGTATGTTCCTGTACAGTACTTCCATTATTTGCCGGAATTTATAAAATGGGTGCCGGGATTGGTCCCGCATCAGCTTTTCTATATTCCGGTCCTGCGGTTAATGTTCTGGCAATCGTTCTGACTGCTCGTATCTTAGGCCTTGAAATGGGGTTAGCACGGGCGATCGGGGCCATAGTGTTTAGTATTGTAATTGGACTTGCCATGCACTTTATTTATAGGAAAGAGGAAGCGGCCAAGGCTGCGGCACAGATGGCAATGCCTGAAGCTGAGGTGGAGAGACCACTTTGGAAAACTGCAGCCTATTTTTTTGTGATGATAGCTATCCTAGTATTTGCCAATTGGGGAAAGCCTGTGAATGATAGCGGACTATGGTATGCATTGTATTCTAGTAAATGGATAGTTACCTCTCTTTTTTCTGTAATATTCGGTATAATTCTTATCGTATGGTTTAAGTTGGCCTGGTGGAAAGTGCTCTTTGCAGCATTACCGGCAGCATTGATTGCCATAATAGCACCCAAGTCCATTCCGCATCAATTTATTCCTGTAGCGGCTTTTGCAGCGGGAAGCATTGGATTGTCTGCTGTTACCAGTACAGAGAAGGATGAATTAGGGGATTGGTTCTCGTCAACCTGGACATTTGCAAAACAGATACTGCCATTACTGCTCTTTGGAGTCTTAGTAGCGGGATTTTTGTTAGGTCGGGTTGGACATGAGGGCATAATCCCATCAGAGTGGGTCAGCGCTGCAGTGGGTGGAAATTCACTAAGAGCAAATTTCCTTGCATCTATTGCCGGTGCTTTTATGTATTTCGCTACCTTGACTGAAGTACCAATTTTGCAAGGCCTTGTCGGAAGTGGAATGGGTAAAGGGCCTGCTCTGGCATTACTGCTTGCAGGACCGGCACTCTCTTTACCAAGTATGCTTGTACTCTGTGGAATATTTGGATGGAAAAAAACAGTTACTTTCATTACTCTTGTGGTGATAATGGCAACTTTGTCTGGTGTGATATTCGGGATACTATAGGAGTATCTGACACCTTATACTCAACACTTTCTTCGTAAGTAGAGATATGAGTCAACAAAATATTAATAGATTAGGTGGTGAGTGTCGAGGGTAGGAGGAAGAGTGCTAGGGAAAAGGCACCCTGCACCCTCGTCACTCGCTCTGCACTCGGCATACATAAAACTTAAACAGCTAAAGGATAAAAAATGAAAAAAATCCAAATCTTAGGGACCGGTTGTCCAAAGTGTAAGAAACTGGCAGATATTGTTGATGAAGTAGCAAAAACAATGGATATAGAATATGAACTTATCAAAGTAACAGATATTAATGAAATCTTAAAGTTCGGTGTTATGATGACGCCTGCATTGGTTGTCGATGGTGAAGTAAAGGTTTATGGGAAGGTCCCCAGGCCTGATGAAATAAAGAAAATGATTGCTTAACAAAACAACTAATTGAACAGAAGTTATCAAGATAGCGGTTTGGGAAAGGCTACAGTTCGGCAATTGAAGAGTAAAATTACTGAATAAGACTTCAGCGTTTTATTATCCAATAAAGAAATAGTAGGGGGCATAAAAATGGATTTATCAAAAAAGTTGAGAATAAAACAGGCAACCAGTTTTTTTGCAATGATTGCTTTATCAGGAATTATTGGTTCATGCCAAAGTTCTGAACCGGCAAAAAAGGCTGTAAATACTGATTCTGCCAAAACTATGGAAACGATTACAGCCCATAAAAGTGAAAAGAGAAAACTGGTGGTTTATTATTTCCATACAACATTTCGGTGCCAGTCGTGCAACATGATCGAGCAGTATACAAAAGAAGCTATACAGGGCGGATTTGCAGAGGAAATAAAAGACGGCCGAATAGAAATGAAAATTATTAATGTTGAAGAAAAAGGAAACGAACAATTCGCGAAAGATTACAAACTCTATACAAAATCGGTCATTGTTTCAGATGTTAGAAACGGGAAAGAAACGACCTGGAAAAATCTCGAAAAAGTATGGCAGCTATTAGGCGATCAGAATAAGTTTAAGGAATATATCCAAACAGAGATAAAAACATTTCTCAAAGGGTAATTGTAATGGATTCACTGTTTATTGATATCGGAGTTGCAATCTGGCTTGGGATATTAACATCCATCAGTCCGTGTCCCCTGGCTACTAATATCGCGGCAATCTCCTATGTCGGGCGCAAAGTCGATAGTACCAGGTCTGTTTTTTTTGCGGGTATTCTTTATACACTCGGCAGAGCATTTGCCTACATTGCGGTAGCTGTTTTTGTCACCAGAAGCCTTCAGTCAATTCCCGGTGTTTCCATGTTTTTACAGAAGTACATGAACCTTGCGATCGGGCCGTTGCTTTTGATGGTCGGAGTTCTTCTGCTGGGTGTCTTTAATATCAGTTTTGGTGGTGGCATGAACAGTACCTTGCAATCACGAGTCGAAAAAATGGGTATTTGGGGATCAGGGTTCTTAGGGATCCTGTTCGCTCTTGCATTCTGCCCGGTTTCAGCAGGATTGTTTTTTGGTGCCCTTATACCGTTAGCTGTAAAGGGAAATGCTGTTTTGATGTCATCTCTTTATGGTATAGGGACAGCAGTTCCTGTTTTAGCATTTTCGCTTATTTTAGCTTTTGCTGCAAATTTGATCGGGTCTGCATTTAATAAGCTGACCAGTATAGAAAAATGGGTACGATATACAACTGCAGTTGCTATGATTATAATTGGAATTTACCTCATACTCAGACACAATTTCGGTCTTAACTTTTAAAAACAAATCTGTTTTAGTATCAAGCTGGAGAATTACTCCAGCTTATCAGAAAACCAGTAATGGACACTTTATTGTTAGAGCTTTATGGCTTGAATATTGGCAGAAACAACATAGTTCTCTGCGCCGCTTCCAGGTGCCCAATCTTTGATAAAGGACTTGCTTTCTTCCTTGTTTTTTACGCGGATTTCATTGAAACCCGCCTCTTTTAACATCGCGATTACTTCATTTTGTGTCGAAGCTCCAGCAATGCATCCGGCATGAAGCACAAGATCTTTCTTTATATCTTCGGGTATTGTTGTTGAGGCAATCACATCGGAAATGGCCAGGCGGCCTCCTGCTTTTAAGACTCGAAAAGCTTCTTTGAATACTCTTTGCTTGTTTGGTGAAAGATTAATGACGCAATTAGAAATAATCACATCTATTGAATTATCCGCTACAGGTAGATTTTCTATCTCACCCAGTCTGATATCAATATTGGTTTCTCCTGAATCTCGTACATTCTTTCTCGCTTTACTGACCATCTCAGGAGTCATGTCCACTCCTATTACCAGTCCATCTGTACCTACTTTTCTGGAGGCCAGAAAACAATCGAATCCACCACCACAACCAAGGTCAAGAACCGTTTCTCCCTGCTTCAATTCTGCGATAGCCTGCGGATTTCCACATCCCAGCCCCATATTGGAGCCTTCTGGTGCTGATTGCACATCCTCACTTGAATACCCTAAAGCGATACTTGCATCTGCTGCTAAATTCGAATTTGATGAATTGCTGCAGCAGGTTGGACCACAACCGCAACTGGATGTGGTAGCAACTTTTGCATAATTTTCCCTGACAGCGTTACGAATTTTGTCATCACTTGAGTTCTCAACCATTTTCGTCCTCCTCTGGTATAAAGAATTTCAACTGAATATGTGTCGATTGTAAAATTTTGGGCAGTATCATTTGATACCGGTTAATTCAAACTTATGCTTATTTCTTCCATTATACTAACTAAAGATAACATGACCGGAAACCTCCACAAGCACACCTACAACCATTGCCAGTGTGACTCCAGTGCTCCTTCAGCCCAGCAACTCTGGCAATCTGCTCACAAAACGCTTAATGTCATCCCGAACCCTGCGGTAATGATCCAATGCCTCTTCTTCTGTTTTAGCATTTTTAGCCAATTTAGGTGGGTCATCAAAACTGATATGAAAACGTTTAATATTGCCGGGAAATACCGGGCAGCTTTCATTTGCATTATCGCAAACAGTTATAACCCAGTCAAACAGAACATCTTTTAATTGGTCAAGGTGTTTCGATCTGTGGTTTGATATATCAACTCCAGCTTCCGCCATCACCTTTACTGCATTGGGGTTAAGTCCGTGTGTCTCTATTCCTGCAGAGTATGATTCAATGACATCACCCTGAAGATATTTTGTCCACCCTTCTGCCATCTGACTGCGACAGGAATTGCCAGTACAAAGAAACAGAATTTTCAGTTTTTCAGCCATTCATTTTACTGAGTTGCAAAGTGTGTTAGGGATCATTCCCGTATTTCAGTATAACTATTCAGGTAGTAAGTAATATACTATGCGGTTTTGAAACATTGGCCAAGGTATTCCATAATGACCAACACTTGCTTTATAGATGTTTGAAAGAAAAATCGAATGATTCTTTGATGATGAATAACACAGCAATTTTTAGCTTATGGAGTCCCCAGCTCTATAACCGTACACATCATTGAGAAGTGTAGAGCCTGTTCTCCGTAGCATTTTACTGCAAAGGTGAACAGAGTGCTATATTTTGCGGGTTTGTGAATGTACCGAGAAGACTGTTTAGAAGCGAGGTTTTTCCTACCCCGGACTGCCCTAGCAAACAATAAGTTTTGCCTGACAGGAGATTGTCCGACAACGTTTTCACTCCTCCCTCAGCTACATTACTTATAAAAAGAAAATGGGTCCTGAGCGCAGATAGGTCTCTTTTCAAAGCATCCAACTCTGTAGAGGATAGAAGATCTGTTTTGCTGAAAACAATGATCGGTTCGATTCCACTATCATTGAGCATGACAACATACCTGTCGAGCAGATTGAAATTGGGATTTTCTGCTGATTGTACTACCAGACCGAAATCGATATTAGCTGCAATGAGCTGAAATTCAATACGCTTGCCGGGATCTTTACGCTTCAACAGGGTTTTACGGGGCAGAACCGTATGGATTATTGCAAGCATATAATTGTCAACTGCTTGTATTGCAACCCAATCACCCACTGTGGGAAAA